>Ga0307947_1002593_pt1 | contig 14490 bp, 15 predicted proteins | sample OrgLakmetagen232_FD_201840 | JGI IMG/M metagenome (GOLD analysis project Ga0307947, IMG submission 201840) | Saline water microbial communities from Organic Lake, Antarctica - #232 | ecosystem: Environmental > Aquatic > Non-marine Saline and Alkaline > Saline | place: Antarctica: Organic Lake...
CGCGAGGGCCACGTGAAGAGGAGACGGCGAGGCTGGTCTCCTGATAACCATGCATAACCAACACAGGTCGCCAGACCCGACAAAAAATTGAGAGAGCCACTGCAACGAGTACAGTGGCTCTATTTTTATTTTTTTCCTTCCTTCTTGAAGCTGCCTTTTTTCTTCTCTTCTTGAAGTTGCCTTTTTTTTTTCTCTTCTTGAAGCTGCCTTCTTCCTTCTCTTCTTGAAGCTGCCTTTTTTTTTGCTATAGCTCAACTGCCCTCGCTGGCGGATATAGCTGTGTAACCCTTACCCCTTGAAGCTGCCTTTTTTCCTTCTCTTCTTGAAGCTGCCTTTTTTTTTCTCTTCTTGAAGCTGCCTTTTTTCCTTCTCTTCTTGAAGCTGCCTTTTTTTTTGCTATAGCTCAACTGCCCTCGCTGGCGGATATAGCTGTGTAACCCTTACCCCTTACCCGTACGCCAGCAGGGTGAAGGCCTGGCAATTTGAGGGGAGCAAGGGGCAGCAAGTGGCCCAACCTGTAAGGTACGTCGCTATTTTTTAGGTGGCTTAGGGACAGGCCCAAACAGGGCCCTCTAGAGTTTGCAGTGTTCCTCTTTTGGAGCTCTAGTTTGCCTTTGGTCTGTGCTTTGAGGTTGTCTGGTTTGAGATTCTGTTATGCCAGCCTTGCTGTTCTGAGTTTCTGCCAGCCAGCCTGTCGCTGGACTTTGTTGTTCCTTCTGCCTCCTAGAAAGGTTAGTTTGGTAAGGTGCAGTCCAGAAAGAAAGATAGAAAAAGGGAAGGAAGAGAGAGATCTGCAGTTTAGAAAGAAGGAGAAATAAAGGGAAGGAAAAGAGAGAGAAAGGGAAAAAGTGCAGTTTGGAATCAAGAAAATAAGAAAATACATCTAATTCAGCATGCATTTCAGAGTAAAGTCTATGCTGAATAGGATACAACTCATAGATGTCACTATCGCGCCTAACCTATTAGGCTATCAAACCAAAATAATCGCTAGCAAGCTTGGGAAAAGTTTTGTTTTAAAGCAAGGCCTTGGCTGCAACTGCCAGGCACTCCTTAAATATTTCAGAGATTTCAGGGAATAGGCTGTGTGGTGCACCGCTCCCTGGCCTAACATAAATTGTCTGCTTACAGAACTTTACCTAAGCTTAGGCCCTCCCTATTCCAGGCCCTCGACATTTGAGAACACATGGTCTACATCGTCAAGTACAAGCAACCTGTCCATCAGGTCCTGGCATTGGTTAAACATGTCCTCATCTTCGATCTGCAGAATAGTAGTGCAGAAAGGAGATCAGCTAGCGGCAGGAGTGGCGCCCGTGCAGCATAACGTGAAATATAAAAATGCGTAGGTCTAGTATACAAACTACCCTAGTGACCAGCATAAAGTCTCTGCGCTCTGCGCCCAATTGATGAGGCTCTGGCTAGAGTGAGTACTACTAGAACCAATTTGGCAAACAGTGCATGTTGTTCCATCTCAGCATGTTTTGCTGTCCCTTTTCAGTCAGGGGTCCAACATGAGACCACTTTTGCAACTCCTTGTGTCCCAAAACCGAAGTACACACTTTTCTGGCTTAGTAACTTTTCTATTCTGTATCATAGTGATGAATTGCTAAGCACAAGTTCCGGGGCGGTATTTCGTGGGATAACAGCCAAAATGGCACCTACAGCAATTAACAATTAGTACTCACCTCTACCATTGCATTTGGCTTGAACACCTGCAGAATGAAGAGCAAACAATTTTTTTCTTGTAATTACAGCAAATAAGCACAGGATCAGTCGTGACACATAGGCAAGGGCTGACTTGTAGTTGGATTAGCAGCAACTATTTGTTAAAAGGCAGCGTACCAGAAGGCTCTCTTCCTCAGCAATGCTGAACCCCTTCTCTTGCAGTGCTCTTTTGGCCACCACAAAGTCCGGTACACTGGTGAAGATCTGCAGGCCGAAACTAAATTGTCACATTGAAACTGTAGGGAGCCAAGGGCCTTATACACGCCCACAGTAAGCATTTCTTACCTTGTATGTATCTGAAGGTCCGTCTACCCCGCAGTCTTCGACCGGCTGAATGTCTTCTGCAACCTCCATCGCTGCCTCAAATAACTCCTCCTCTCTAGCATTTTGTACAACAATCTACAGAAGTGCAAGTTTGCCACCAAGCTGCACCGTGAATTTCACACTGAATTATCGTGCTAGACTAACCAAACACACAGCTGCAACATGCAGGCCTAAACATTGGTAGGGCTGGTGCAACTTCCTCCATCTCACCTGTCCAGCTTTTGAGTAGTTGAACATAACGGACCCTGATTCGGCCACCTGAAAGGCATTTGGAATCCAAGGTTGCATACAGGAACGAGCACACATGCTTGCCAAGTAAAGCCCAGCGTGTTGTCGAGTGCTGAGTAAAGCAAAGGAGCACTTGCACGTCGGGCACGACTGCCACATCCTGCTTCAATTTTCGATGATGGTTTTGCTTCTTTATGCTTCGGAAATGCTGGTTTAGTGACCACAGCGGCATCTCACCTTGCATTTTGCTTTGGTTATTGCTGATTTAACATCGGCCACACTTCTATTCACGTTGTCTGTTAGAGCCTGCAAGGCAAAGGCGCAAAGAATGACGCATGTATGTGTGGGAGGGGGCTCTGTATGTTCTTTAGAAGCCTGTCCTAGTTATGAACTGACATCATAGAATGAGGGTTGCAAGGTGATAGTGGATGACCAAACCACCAATTTTACAACGTGATTAGAAATTTGTCATTGTGCAATCCCGGAAGTAGGCCAGATCACATTAATTACTGGGTATTTGGGATATCTGTCAAACAGCGCTGTGGCCTCAGGCCTGATCTATCATGTCTCATGTACCTCTGATCCATGATTTGCACCAGCAGGATTATATTGAATGTGTGCTTGTGTATGAGTGTGTATGTGTGTTTGTGCTTATGTATGAGCGCGCGTAAGGTAGGATGTGAGTCGGCCTGTCTCAAGGCGATTCTAGCAATTTGTAGGTATGAAGGTGAAAAAGAAAAGAAAAAACTACACAGGCAGTGAAAAACCACTCCCCACATTAATTTAGGAAAAGTGAAGGTGATATTATTGCAATACTACACAGTAAGTCAGAGATAGATGTCCCTGGTACTAAGATGGCTGAGGGTGAAGCTGCAGCTTGTCAGGAAAGAAAAGAAAAGAAAAAAAAGAAAAAGTACGCAGGCAGCAAAACACTCCCTGCATCAGTTAAGGAAAAGGAGACACATTGGCCTGAAGTGCCGTGAGTCTCCCCCACCAAAGGGTGAAGCTGCAGCTTGTTAGGAACATATTTATGCTCAATGGCCTATCATGCATATGATAGCAAATTAGCAGATTATGTGCGCCATGATTGTAGAATACAAAAAAGTTTGAAGCAGCTTGTGCATCTGTCTCGAAAGCATGGACAAGGTGCAGATGCGCACGTGTTTCTCTCCCCCAATTTCACCCTTTTCCCCCCTCCCGGCCACACACACCCTATTCCCCCTGCCCTATTTTGAAGCAGAGCAGAGCGAGGATGCCACTCCAAAACTTATAGCAATCCTACTGACAATCGGCAGCATGAGAGCTGTCGCGTTCTACAGAACACCATTCTTTTTACTGTAATCATTGTGTGCCATCTGTTCAGATAATATAGTGTCACGTACCTCTATTATGAAAGACGCCCCCCCTGGTCCGTATGCTTCGTATGTGCACCCCTGGAAGTCTGCCTGAAATTGTACACAAAAGCATTGAGTTTCAGTGTTTGTGCCTCAGAAATGCAGGGTCTGCGCCCCACATCTGGTTCTAGTATTGGTGTTGGCTTGGCGGGGTCTAGGAAGTGTCACAGCTTAAACAGCAAAGGTTTCAAGAGTGGTTGAACAAGTGAGAACACAACTAGTAAGTTTCACACCCAAACATAATACAAGCAAGCGTAACGTTGCATTACTCGCTTGCCTGTGACTTGTCCGTGGCTTTTTTCATGTTCCTCTCCACAATGTCCTTAGGGCCTGCAAGTTATTGGAGGTTAAGGAGATGATTTCATCCCCTGGCATCACAAGGATGAAAAGGTGGGCAGTGCTTAATTTAAGAGATCTTCAGCAGCTATCTTCAGTCTAAATATATGATGACGCCTTCCCCCGTATACCTACATCCACTTTCCTTGGCCTGTTTGAGCAAGTCCGCAAGTAAAGGGTTCGATGCAGGCTCAGATCCACCGGCTTTGATACTGTGCACGCGTATTGACATTGTTGTTTAGGTATCACACTAACCACAATTTAAGCAAAACCTTTGTGTTTGAAGCCGGCACGACCGATTACTTACTATTACTTACTGTTGAATGATTTTTTTCCCGATCGTTCCATAGACTTTACTCCTTTTTTCGTCAGCTTTTCCCTGCAAAGTAAACGTTGCGTGCGTGTGTGCATATTTTTGGACGGCATGCCCAAATCAAATTAATAATGACATATTTGGATTCCTCTCGTCAAGAGCTTTCAATTGGTATATGTATGGGTCCGATCCGCGAGGGGGGGGAGGATGGGTCCCCCGGGGGGGTCCGAGTTTTTGGGGGGGGGGTCTCCAAAAATTTACTGGGCCACTTCTAGGAAATTTTTAAATAATATCATGGAATCTTCAGCTCAAGCCCAGTCGGTTGGCACCCTTTTGAGCAAATTGGGCGGGTCTGTGGACAAGTCCAAAAGTCTGAGGCACACACCCTCGGGTGCAGGCCGCAGGGTAAGTCAAGCCAATTCACTCCAAACTTCCAGGATTGTGCCAGCATGAGATAGTCAGTGGAAATCTAAAGAAATGGAAGCAATGTGGGACTGTGCAAGCCAGTTATGGGTGCCTGGTAAGTCACGTGTGCACGGGCGTCCGTATCTCAGTTTTTGCCCCATAACTCTGCAACACTTCAGTTTTAGGTCTTGATGAGTATGCAGATAGGTGCCTATTCGAAAAAGGAGCAGATTGGTACCCTTTTTGTCTGGGTGGGGGCACTGGAAGGGGGGATTAGGGGGTGGGTGGTGGGTCAGGGGGGTCCAGCCCAAAAATTGGGCATGCCTGTCCAGAATTTTTGTTGGCCGCCTCCTGAGGCAGGCCAAATTTTTACAGTATGCTTTAAAAGCTAGTTACCATATTCTGTGTATCGGAGACCAGTGTTTATAGGAACTTGCACATGCGCGATGCGTCACAGCCTTGCACCAAATGTGAGCGGACATTGCATGCATAGGAAAACGGTACGCATGCAGAGTTACGTATGCGTGTACGCATGCAGAGTTACGTATACGTGTACGCATGCAGAGTTACGTAGCGTGTATATGTGCGCGTACCTTTCTCCCAGCAATTTTTGCACTCCGCCTTCCTTGGACGGCTACGTTCCTTGACGGTGGGAAGGTGAGCAGGGATGGCTTTCCCCTGAGACCTGACTGTGGTATGCTACGTGCTTGCATGTGATGATGACTAGGCACAAACAATACTGACAAATAATAAAAGATAATCAAAATTAATTATGTTGTCAGGGCGTTCGAGTTTTAATGGATTTGCTGGACCACGTCCTTTCCCTCTTCTCCGCACCTCAATTCTTTCCGAATCAGCACCTCAATTCTTTGAGCGGCAAAGGTAGCTTGTTCACACTCAAGCACACGCACACACACACACACACACACACACATACACACACACACGCGCGCTCACACACACACACACACACACACACACACATGCACACATACACACGCACATACAAAACACAAGACACAGACATACGCACACAAATCACACACACACACACACACACACACACACACACACACAAAATGCAAGACACACAAGCACACATGAACACAACACACAAGCACACACGAGCACGCGTGGTAACTTTTACCTCACACATATATTTACACACAAAAACACGCACACCAACAACACACAGAATCCCAGGGTGCAGAGAAGACGCTCCAGCACATCTTCTCCGTGCAGCCTAAGCGTCATGCCATCCTGGCTGCAGCCCTTGCCAGTCCAGCCTTCAACAGTGAGGAGCCGCTGCATGTGCACCCCTCAGCACACTTGCTCCCTGCTCTCCTCCCTCCTCCAATATCCAGCACAACTCATGTGGACCACAGCAGAGGGCACAGCCCTCCCTCAAGGCGTCAACGCAGTAGTCCAGACACGGCAGAGACAGGGGCTGGTAGCAATGACACGAGTGCCCGAGCAGCAGCTGTAGCGGCTTCACAAGTGCCCCGTGTTGACAATGGAAGTGTGCAGCAGCAGCAGCAGCAGCAGCAGCAGCAGCAGCAAAACGACCACCTGGATTGCAGCAAGCCAGCCCAGCGTGCGAGGGACGGCAGTAGCCCTCAGCAAGGCCAGCCACGCGTGCAATCATCTCATAAGCCGCCCTCCTCACAGAATATTCAGCCACACACACATGCCCCCCAGGGGCCACACTTCCCCCTCAGCGTGCCTCACCACCACCACACTGCACACAGCCAGGCCTACCGCCCCTCTCCCTCCCCTTCCCCCACCCATGCTGCTCATCAACTACCACGCCCACATCCTCAGCCTCATTCATCTCCCTCCCCATCACCCCCCCACCTCACTGCTTTACCCCCCCACACACAACCACAACCCCCGCCATCAAATGCCACCCCACATATTAATTCACACACCGACCAACAGGCCCCTGCCCCTCTCCCCGTCCTACCCTCTGTCACCGCCACCACTCAGCCGCCAAAACGCGGCAAGTCCTCCACCAAACCAACACGCAAGCCTAAGAACGAAGAGGAAAAGCTGCGGCGCCAGATTAGCAGCTCGCGCCGCCGTGCTACCCAGACAAAAACCAAGGCGGCAAAAGCAGCGGTCAAGGGGTTAGCAGCTGATGATAAAGCAAAGGGTGCCACAGGCGCAGAGAGGCAAAGGGATGCAGGCGTACAGCAGCAGCAGCAGCAGCAGCAGCCACCTAGCAAGCAGCAGAAGAGGAGACCACGCAAGGGGAATACCACAAGCCACAGCAGCAGCAGCAGCAGCAGCAGCGATAGTAGCAGCAGGAATTGCAGCAGTGAGATGGTGGATGAAGAAGAGGGTCAAGGGGGGGTTGGGATGGACAGTGGACTGGCTGAGGAGATTGCCGTGCCTGTGGAGCAGAATGCCTTGAAAAGTGGGCTACCTCCCACTCACTCCCACCCTACACAGCGGAAGCAGCAGCAGCAGCAGGAGCAGAAACGAGGACAAGATCAACAGGTGCAACTGGAACAAGAGCAGCAGCTGCGTAAAAGAGGGCAGCAGCAGAAGGGGGAGCAGGAGCAACAATTGCGGCAGAAACGAGAGGAGGAGCAGCGGAAACAGGAGCTAGAACGACAGGTGCAGCAGAAGTGGGAACAAGCGCAGCAGAGAAGGGAGTGGGAGCAACAGCAACAGAAAGCACAGGCACGGGGCCGGGATCAAACAGAAGGGGAGAAGGAGGTGGAGATGGAGGAGGAGGAGGAGCTAGATTCAGTGCAGCATCTAAGTTTTCAACAGCTTCAACAGCAACGCACTCTCCTGCCTCTCGCACATATCCAGCCACCTCCCTTACAAAAGGGGCAGTCAAAGAGCCTGCCGCCAGGCCAAACAGGATCGCAGCCTGCAGCACCATCTCATGTTGCACAGCCTTCCAAACCACAGCTTTCAAAGCAGGCACCACCTTCTGCCGCAGCAGCGCAGCCTTCCGTGGAAGTGACACAATCAGCAGGCACAGCAGGGCAAGGAGCAGGGGCTGTCAAGGAAGGAGTTAGGCGAGCTACGAGTAAGGAAGGCATAAACGCAGGGAGCGGCCCAGCTAAGGGCAGGGCATGTGCGCACACAGCAGCAGCAGGGGCAGCACCTGCAGCATCACATGCAGCAGCAGCAGCAGCAGCAGCAGCAACAAGAGCAGAAGAGACAAGAGCGGCACTTGCTTTAGAATCAGGAGTAGCTGGAGTAACAACAGGGAAAGGAGCGCCAGCAGCAGCAAAGACAAGAGCGGCAGACACAGCAGGCACCGTCGTAGCAGCAGCAGGTAGTGGTGGTAATGCCACCCGACAAGCAGCCGTTCAAACTCCCGTCACGGCAGGCGATGCAAACACGGCTGTGGATTGTCCGCAGGACCCCCTCGGTGACGCTGCGGGCAGCGCACCTCAGACGGTGTCAGCCGCGTTACAGGAGGCTCAAGGCTTATTGCACCTAAATCAAGTGCCTTTGGGTCTTGGCAGACAGGGTCCCTTGGTGAGTTGAGAAGAGGGGGTGGAGTGGGCACTCCCCTGTGTGCACTCCTGTGTGCGCTTGTTTGTGGCTGTGTGCACTTCTTTGGACACATGCTTGTGGTCATGTGCACTCCTATGCGCACATGATTGTGGCTGGCTGCACTCCTGTGCGCACATGTTCAAGTTAAAATTACGTCATTGCTATGTAATCACTCGCGGTGCACCTTCCAAACGTGAGCTGCCTGAATTGTTGCCTTGGGACTCGTAATTGCCTAGGGAGTAGGTGTGCGAACGTGCTGTGGTCAGGTGCTGCACCTGTCACTGTCAGTCTGAAACGTCGCTATCGCTCAATGCACCTGTGAATGCGCATCTTAAAGTTACACACAGCTGGGCTTCAGCAGGCCAAATCCTAACCACAGCCTAGGCTCACCCATGCTGCCTCTCGAGCACCTTCAGTTGCAGGAGATGATTTTAAACATACTGTAGAAATTAAAATCAGAGTTAGCAGCTCACAGGAGATTGTGCTGCCTTGCCAGATCTGTTGCCATTTTATCCAAGTCCTGGTGCGTGGCCACTGACTGCCGAGCTGGGGACATCCGGTTTGTACGTAACAGTAATTATGTTCTTGTTTATTAAGGTCCCCTCACATAAACATACATGTATAAACGCATACAAACACACGTATGCATATACATGCGCACACACATACGCATACACACGTACACACGCCCACACACGAGCGCACGCACACTCACTCACACAAACTTACACACATGCATGTGCGTGCAGTCCTCTGAGCTGGCTGTTGCGCACCAGAATTCACTTAAGCATCAGCAGCAGCAGGCAGAGGCCCTTGAAAGAGAGAGACTAGGACTGAGCCTTAAGCAAGCCGCCACCTCCAATCATCCACCCCCCTCAACAAAACCAATGACTCCTCAAGCCAGACGCGCACTGCAGCAGCAGCAGCAGCAGCCACAGGCTTCAACAATTGCTTCTACCCATCAATCAGGCCCGTCTGCAGCCCAAGAATCGCCGCAAAAACGGCCTCAGCGCTCCCAACATCAGTCTCAACCAAGCACTTCCATGCCTCTGTCCAAGCTGCCACAGCAGCAACAGCAAGCCCAGCAGCCGCAGAAGCAGCCACAGCAGATCCAGGAGCAGCAGAGGCAGAAGCAGCAACAGCAACAGAGCCAACGGCAGCAGCAGCAACAGCAAGAAAAGGAGCAGCAGCAGCAGCAGCAGCCGCAAGAGGAAGAGCAGCAGGGAGGGCAAGAGTTGTTGACTCCGTTGCAAAGGTTCCGGCAGCAGCAGCTCCAAGGCAAGGAGAAGTATGGACTGCTGAGTAAGGCGGGATTCAAAAATCACCAGCCACCAAGCAGAGGAGGAGCAAGGGCGGGGTGCAAGGGGGCGGGAGTGAACGAGGGTGGTGCTGGACAGAAGGGGCCTGGCCAAGAGGGTGGTAGGGGAGGGAGGAGGGGGGGCAGGGCTGGTACAGGTGCAGGTCAGGGATGGGGCATGGGCAGGCAAAGCCAAGGAGCGGTTGGTGCAGAGGTTGAGGGTGCTGCTGATCGAGCAGGTAAGGTACAAGGAGATAGGGGACATAAAACAGAGTGCTTCTCTTAGGTTTCCGCCAGTCCCACTGCTGACTTGTCGTCACAAAGACAATAGAAGTTCTTCCGCCTCTTATCGTAGGCCTGGTTGTCAAAAGTGTGATCCCGAGGCTTGCACAGGCAAGCAAACCAAGCAAACACCTTTTTCAGCCACGCATCTCGTGCGGATCACAAGCCCTGGATCCGCAGCTCAGTAAAGCGCAAAGCTGGAGTGAGGGTGACTGCATGTAGTTGGACCAATGGGAAAAGCAAACTAAGTTTGTTTATGCCTCAAAGGTACTTACAACACAAACACACACACACAAACACACACACACACACGCATACACACACGAGCATGTATGTGCACACCACCATTCACACACGTTCACACAACACGCACTCATAAGCGCACACTCACGTGTACATACACACGCACATAACACGCACTTTCTCTCTCATACACACACACACACACACACAAACGCACACACACCATCAGGGGGTGTCAATGGTGTGGTGCAAGACCCTCGTCTGCTTCGTACGTTGCAACACCTCCAGCGCACGCATGACACCTGCCCGGACCCCATGAAGCTGAAGGAGGCCAGCAAGGTGTGTGTGTGTGTGCTTGAGTTGTGTGTGTGCGTATGTTTGTGTCTTATCTCTTTCATCAACCATCTTTGTTTGCCTGCCACCTTCTCAATTTTCACCAGACACCATGTGCTTCACATTTGTGCTTCGGAGCACTGCCTGGGTATATTTGTGCATTGGAGCACTGCCTGTGTGTGTTTGTGCTTCGGAGCACTGCCTGGGTATATTTGTGCATCGGAGCACTGCCTGGGTATTGTTCCCAATACCCTTGGTTCCCAACACCCAAGGTTCCCAATACCCAAGGCTCCCAAATTTGTTTGAGGATACTCTGTTTCTCAGGATACTCCAAGTATGCAATTTTTCCAGTTGAAACAAAAATGAGCATTGCAAGCAGCGCATTTCCGTGCATCCAACTGCATGCATGCGTGCACGCAAAGTAGCAGCACAGCATTGAGCATGGCTTGTGACCTTGTAGGGATGGACACGTGCAATGATGGAAGAGGGCGCGGATGAGCTTGAAGGGCCCTGCACACAAGGCCCACTGCAGCAGCGACAGCGGCAGCAGCAGCAGCAGCAACAGCAGCAGGTTAGGGAGGCTGGAGGTGAAGGCGCAGCAGCACTTCAGCCACGGCAGGAACAGCAGCAGCAGCAACAGCAGCAGCAGGCTAGGGAGGCTGGAGGTGCAGGTGCAGGCGTAGGTGCAGCAACAGCTCAGTCACGGCAGGAACAGCAGCAGCAGCAACAGCAGCAGGTTAGGGAGGCTGGAGGTGAAAGCGCAGCAGCACTTCAGCCACGGCAGGAACAGCAGCAGCAGCAACAGCAGCAGGCTAGAGAGGCTGGAGATGCAGGTGCAGGCGTAGGTGCAGCAGCAGCTCAGTCACTGCAGGAACAGCAGCAGCAGCAACAGCAGCAGCAGGTTAGGGAGGCTGGAGGTGCAGGCGCAGCAACAACTCAGCCACGGCAGAAACAGCAGCAGCAGCAAAAGCAGCAGCTATCGCCGCTTTTGGACAAAGAGGCTGGAGGAGGAGGTTTTGAAGTGAGTGCTGATGTTTTGGTGGGAGATCGTGGTGAGGGCAGTGAGGGGGACCAAGGAGGGGAGGAGGGGGTTGAGGAAGAGGAGGAGGAGGAGGAGGAGGAAGAGGAGGAGGACGGCGGCGAGGGAGGAAGCAGGAGGGGGAGCAGAGGGCAGCAGGGGGTGGAAGGGAAGGACCCTGTGCGTGGCCCACATAAGCGGAGGCTGTACCTGTGTAAAGGTATGGAGAGGTCGTGTGAATGTGCGTATGTGTGTGTGTGTGCACATCTGTGCGTGGCCCACATAAGTGGAGGCTGTACCTGTGTAAAGGTATGGAGAGGTCGTGCGAATGTGCGTATGTGTGTGTGTGTGCACATCTGTGCGTGGCCCACATAAGTGGAGGCTGTACCTGTGTAAAGGTATGGAGAGGTCGTGCGAATGTGCGTATGTGTGAGTGTGTGTGTATGTGCACATGTGTGTGTGCACATGTGTGCGTGGCCCACATAAGTGGAGGTTGTACCTGTGTAAAGGTATGGAGAGGTGCGAATGTGTGTACGTGTGAGTGTGTGTGTATGTGCACATGTGTGTGTGCACATGTGTGCGTGGCCCACATAAGCTAAGGTTGTACCTATGTTAGGGTAATGTGTGTACTATGTGTGATTGTGAGTTGATTACTATTGTGTGTGAGATCTGGCAACGTGTGCTTCTGCTTTTCAGAGGAAGGTGTTTCTTGTGTGTGTACCATTGTGTATTGCAAGGAAATCTGCTTGTGCACAAAATTGCACAGAGAGGATGCTGCCAGCGCTAATGCCGGTTGTGGATGCCAGTCAGTTGTCTCCACAAGAGCGAGGTAGAGATCAAGGCTCGTTAAGCAACAGTGTTAATTTTGTTAACATGCACACAGGCCAGCCAGGGGATACTGCTGGACCTAATGCCACTGTTCATGAGTTGGGCCTGTTTGCTGAGATCAAGGCCCATGGCAAGGAGGGCAAGAAGCGACGCAAGCAGGTCAGTGTAGATGTGCATAGGCAGGACTAGTTTATAGGCAGGACGAGTTCCAATGTTCATCAAGTATGTGCTCTAACAAGCAAGGAGGCTTCCTGCTTTTGCATCAATCCTTTTTGGATGCTCAGGCAAACACTTGCTGTGCAATGCTGAACACAAAATTCCTTTTGCGGTTATACATAAGGTGTACCTGGAAGCACAGGAGAACCCTGAGCAAGCCCCTCCACCCAAGAAGCGTCGCCCTACGTTTGAGGTGGAGCAAGCGTGCTGCAGGTGTGTGTGTGTGTGTGAGGGTGGTCAATTTTCTGAAATGTACTTGTGGATGTGCGTGCATATGCTTGTGACGTGCGCGCAGGGTACGTGTTGAGGTTGAAAGTACGACTACATCTCTTTGCTTGTGATGTGGTCAGTGTGGTGGAAGTGGTCATTTTCATGCAGGCGTCCTTAACATGTAAAACCCTGATAGCTAGAACCAAACAGATGAAGTATAGCTGATTAGACGTAAAAACATAAACAATCTTGGAGTGTACTAAGCGAACATGAAAGTACAACTCCCAACCTCACCCCAGGTTCTGGCGACTGGGCGCATGCAAAAAACCGGACTGCACTTTCAAGCACATCGGCGAACCAACCCCCAAGATCCTCATCCCTTGCGAGTAAGGTTAAGATTCCCGGTCCGTTGCTTGTCAAAAGCGCTGCCTGTTTCATGATTCAGGATTGTGCATTGTCACACGCCAAAACTGTTACTGAAAGTTATACGTTAATACTTCCCTCCTGATTTTCCTTTACCTTTCCCTCCTTGTCCAGTTTCTTTTCCAGGGGCGTTTGCAGAAATGGAGAAGCTTGCAGCTTTAGCCACTCTGCTGGCCCTCCATGCACGCAACTCATATTTGAAGGTAAGTGATTGTGGAATAACCTTGAGTGAGACATGAATAATGGCTGGTGGAAAATGACTGGTGCTGCATGTTTATAGGGCAGGACATGGCAGCAGCCGTGCTTCCTGGTCTGTGTTCTTTTAATCGTGGCAGCAAGGGGCATGCATGTGTTTTTGTTTTGTGCTTTGTAGGTGTGTATGCAAGTGTTTATGTGTGTCGTGTTTCAAACTAGAGACCCAATAAGGACCCTTTGGCATCTGCAGTTGGGGTCAAGGTTCTGTGCGTGACAGGTTTCCGACCCCTCGTTCTCTAACTTCAGGTGCTTGCAGCAAGGAAGGCAACTGCACTCTGAAGCACGACTTTACGCACGAGGAAAGGCAACTGCTGCATGACTACCTGAGTTTTTCTGAAGAAAGAAGGCAAAGAGCAGCAGCGAACGCAACGATGGTTGAACACTTTTGAGCCTTGTTGCTGGGGTTCTTGTTTGTAGAGAATTCTTAACGCATGCAGCAGGTATTTCTTTTTATTGCATTTATGACTTTTGAAACAAGATTATAGTTACCTAAAGCGATACATAATTCGATTTATCTCCCTTATTAATCCCGTTGAATCCATCGATCAGTAGCGATTCTGCACACTAGAGTTTTCCCAGGAGTGGAGTGGAGTGGAGTGGACTACTTTTCACCTTCTGAAGCCTGGGAAAGCACCGTTGGTTGTGATTTTTTTTTGCTGGTGCCCTCGGTGTTTATGAATGTGCACTCTGTGAACTCTCCACGTGCACTCTGAACTTTGCTGCTAAATTTGTTTATACCAGACGTGCCCTTTCCAGTTCTGTTATCAACTCTCATCAGGAGCCGGTTTCAGGCCAAGCCTGCAATCCTCCTGATCCCCATTGATTTTTCCTTTCCTTTTCGCGGTGGAGGAGCTTTACGGTACTTGGTACCATTGTGGCTCCTTTTCCTTCAATAATGTGGGGAGTGGTTTTCACTGCCTGCGTAGTCTTCTTTTTCTTTATGAAAGGTGGAAGATGCCTTTCGGTTATGTACCTGTCTGATCCGGCAGGATTTTTGCTCTTTTTCTTTTCAGGCCGACAATGGTTACAATGGTTACAATGGGGGGTGACCTTCAGCCAGGTTGTTTGGCTGATCGGCTGCTGACTGGTCTCGGCCAGCCACAAATAAATCCATAAGCTCAGAAAGAAAAAGAAAAAGTCTATT
>Ga0307947_1002597_pt1 | contig 14484 bp, 13 predicted proteins | sample OrgLakmetagen232_FD_201840 | JGI IMG/M metagenome (GOLD analysis project Ga0307947, IMG submission 201840) | Saline water microbial communities from Organic Lake, Antarctica - #232 | ecosystem: Environmental > Aquatic > Non-marine Saline and Alkaline > Saline | place: Antarctica: Organic Lake...
TTATTGATAATGGGTGCCACAAACTTTTATTGATAACGGGTGCCACAAACTCTTATTGATAATGGGTGCCACAAACTTTTATTGAGAACGGGTGCCACAACTCTTATTGACAACGGGTGCCACAAATTCTTATTGACAACGGGTGCCACAAACTCTTATTGACAACGGGTGCCACAAACTCATGTGGTGGAAATGCCTCTTATTGATTGACATTCAGAACGATGCACTCATATACAAAGACCTTAAAACTCAAATACAAAGACCCTCTTGTTGATCGACATTTAAAACGATACACTCATATACCAAGAACTATTACTCATGTACAAAAACCCTCTTCAATTTACATTCACAACGATGCACTCATATACCTATACAAATACCTACCAAGGAAATATCTTGCGGTACACCTGCAGATGGAGGAGGAGGAAGAAGGGTCACGAGTCAGGCCCAAAATATATCTGTAGGGTTGGCCAGAACCGTATATATACGTATATATACTCCGTATACTTGGTGATTTCTAAGCCAAAAATACCGTATGTACACCGTATATATATGGTTCTGGCCAAGCCTATATATCTGTAATGCAGCATGACAAATGATGTCCACGCGTGCCACACAGACACGGTATAAACAGCCCACGCATAAACCATTCCATACATAAACAGGTGGCCTTTCCTAATCCATGCCAGTAGTGTTTACTATTAGACTAATTGTATTAGTGTTTACTATTAGGGCAGCTATTAGGGTTTACTATTCTTCTTTTCTTACAAACAGGCTAGTGCAACACCTGTCCTGCGCTCGCCTACCCACCAGATTGATTTCACCCTGGTCCGTGATCATAATGAGTGTGTTATATGGGTTCTTGCTGGCGTCAGGGTGCTGCTCGCCTGTGATCGAAAAGATGCCATACACCTGCGCGAGTGCAAAATCCCCAAGGAGTGGCTTGCAAGGCTTCTTTCAAGTTTCTTTTTACATTTAACTGTGAAAAGGTGTGGAACAGTGCATTGTCCTATCATCCCGCACCTGATTCCGCTTGCATGCTGCCTTAAAGATCATTACTTCCGGGCCATCAAGAGTAGTGGTGAGCTCCTGGAAAGAAAGAGCAGCAGTGATGTCTCGATCCTTCTGATGCATAGTCAAAGGCACATCCAAGAGAGAACAAGCTACAATGGTTCAGCTGAAATGATCTAAGCAGCGACTCCTTTTTACATAAGCAAACAACCGTACCCGCAAAATAGACAGTCATGTTCTTGTATCCAGAAGTTTGGAGGCAGCCACCCCTAAGGTACATCTTTCTATTTGTCAAACAGGCTGGCCAATGCATCCTCTATTCAAATAAAAGCCCTTCCTGCCTTACCTGCCACTTGGTTGGGTGGAAGCCCTGTAATGTGTGCACAGAGAATTGTGTCAGCAGCCTTGCTTTTACAGAGCAGCTAGGGCTACACCAGAAGTAATACACAGCAGGTACGTAGCAGCACCTGAGTTGAATATTCTGGGAAGCAGATCAGGTCGAGCCCAGGGTAGCCCGCTTTTACGCCGTCGATGAATGTGGAGATCTTGTGGCAGTTTTCAAGCACCTGGAACATCGGAGTATAGATAGTAGGTGTGTCGAGCATGAGACTTAATTTAAGCCTGAAGGACGCGCTCATCTTTGGAATGTTTCCGCAAATACTTTCACATGTGCCGGCCCTTCCCACAACACTCAAACCCTTCACACGTCCTGTCATGTCATAATCTGCGCCATTCTTCTTTTCCAGTCCTCCTTAACAAGATGACTAGCTTTTCCAGGGTTTCTTCGCCATAGAACTTCTTTTACCTCCTGCCTGGTCTCGGGCGTTGGCACTCTGTAGTTAACCACAGCTGCAGTTCAATTGAGGAATGTGGATGATAAATCAGATAATGAGCAGGGGGGCGGGGAGGGGCAATAAGCCTGAAAGTGTCCTTGCTTCCTGCGGAACTCACCCACTCCCACCGCATCGGAGGATGATGAAATGCTTCCACAAGGCATTGTTGTGCTCCTCTACCTGAAAGGAGATGGGACGATTTCGGGTCCTCTGCATGCATGTACAGGAAGTTAAACGGGTGCATCTTTCAGACTTCAGCGTTTGCTTTGGCAGGACAGAAGCTGCAATTCTTCCCCATTGTTGTATGTGATGGATGTGGTGCAAGCTACAGAGCTACGACCTTGCCCGCAGTGGTATTCAGCAGGACCACCGATGGTTTGGGGCAAGTGAGCGGGTGAAGGAAATGAGAGGAAGGAAAGTGCGAGCACACTCACTGGTTGCAGGGATTTGCACTCTGAACTCAAACTGGCGGAAACAACGAAATGTTGCAAAAACCTTCAAATTAATATACAGTGCAATAATGAGTCAACAGAATGAGGGCCATTAGGTCACGAAAAATTGTCACATGCCGCACGGACTGAAATACTGCTAGCACTTTCTCAACAATTCTTACACGAGATATGTTAGAAAACACCGGCAAAAGTTGCGAGAAATAAGCAGATTGGTAAAACATTGCAGACGACCGCATAATTATAATGCTCGATTTCCCCTGCAATCGACAGAACACCTGGAGTTATCCTGATGTGAGATACGTGACACTTCAAAGCTAAGTTAAAAACTCGAAGGTATACACAATCCTTGTCACAAACAACGTTGTGCTTTTTTTCCCTTTCCAGGGTTTTTTGTAGGTGCTACACGTCTGGTCTACAACAACAATATCCCAGTTTTTACACGTTTTCATACGCAGCCTAGCAGTGGAAAAAAAAACAAAAAAAAACTTGTTAACCTTGTTAAAGCAGTTTTCATGTTCGAAGGGGATACCCAGGGGATAACTAAACACTGCAGCAGGGGACACACTAAAACACTGCAGCGTTACCCTGCTTAAAGCAGTTGCTCTCATTTAAAAGTCCAGTCTGCATATTTGTCTATTGCAGCAATGGTGTTATACGAGGAGGATAGCAGGCACCCTATTGGTCAGAAACAAATAACCCCAGGAGGCGAGTGTGATTGAACTTGCCCAGCCATAGAACCGCACTATCACAACAGACACAGTTGCTATCCTACTGTGTTAACACTACTTTGCTCTCAACTACATTCCTCTCCGCCTTCGTTTGATTGAGTTTGTAGATCCAGTTATTCGGCAAATCCGCTTTAGGGGTTGATCTCGACTTCTTGCCAGGTACCATCGACTAGGTTGTATTTAAACCTCACTTGATCAAACAGCTGGTAGTAATCCACCTGCATGTAAGCAGAAATCGTCTGAATTCCTGGTGTGCTGCCAACACACTTTGTTCAGAGGTTACAGTGATTCCCATACAATGTTACGGCCTCTGCAAACATCGCAGCAACAGGCAGGGTGTGCATTTAACAATTACACAATAACACCTGCTGAACCTGAAGGACGGACAAGCAGAATGTGGGAAGGGGCAGCTGGTCTCCCGAGGGTGGCGGTAGCTGTGCTGTGTCCTGGATGTAGGTGTAGCGTATTGGCCAAAATGGTTAACCCGGAGAATGAGCGAGGAGTAGTGTGTGCTTTACTTACGCATGTTGCAGTAGGGCAGGGGGGAAAGCGTCAGGTATCAGGTACGCAAGAATATTACTTGCCAGGGTGGTTGTAGCTGTGCTGTGTCCTGGGAAATAGGTAGGATTGGCCAGAACCGAATATGACCGTATTTTTGGTGATTTCCCTGCCAAAAACACCGTATACACACCGCATATATATTATGGTTCTGGCCAACCCTAGATATAGGTCAAGATGGCAAGCGCCAAGTGCGCAAGGATATCGACTGCCGGATTTACAAAAATTAAGAATACTGGACTGTATTATGAAATGCAGGGTTGGCCAGAACCGTACATATACGTATATACTATATACACCGTATATTTGGTAATTTCCAAGCCAAAAGTACCGTATGTGCACCATATATATGTTTCTGGCCAACCCTTATGAAATGAAATACACAAGAGTTCCTTTATGACTTCCTTAATGATTTATGTGGCCTACTCTGCGTAGTTTGGACGATGCACGTGCGGCCGGCCTTGATATCAGCATTTAAAACTAGACCTTTCTTGTATTTTTAAACAGGCAGCACACAACGCTGCAACGTAAATTTTGGACGACACGTGTCAAATCAATATAAAATTATATTTTCGGAATCCTAACACCAAGAGCTATCGATTGGTACATATATGGGTCGAATCGGGGAGGGGGGGGGTTTCCCGACGGGTTGTTAGTTTTTTTGCGGGGGGCCACCAATTTTTTTTCTGAGACACTTCCAGGGGAATTTAAATATATCATCAGAATCCTTGGCTCAAGCCCCATCGATTGCCACCTTTTTGAACAAATTGGGTAAAAGGGGGGGGCTGTGTACACGTCCAAATGTCAGAGGCACACGTGCTCGGGTGCAGGCCGCAGGAAGAGTCAAGCCAATAAAGCAGCATTTCACTCCAAACTTCCAGGAGTTTGCCAGCATGAGATACTTGTGGAATGCTGAAGAAATGAAAGCAATGTGGGACTGTGCAAGCCAGTTGTGGGTGCCTGGTAGGTCATGTGTGCATGGGCGTCCGCACCTCAGTTTTTGCCCCATAACTCTGCAACAATCCAATTTCAGGTCTTGATGAATATGCAGATGGATGCAGAATTTAAAAAGGAGCAGATTGGTACCCTTTTCGTTCGGGTGGGGACACTGGAAGGGGGGTTTGAAGGGTGGGTGGTGGGTCAGGGGGGTCAAGCCCAAAAATAGGACGTGCCTTCCTTAAGAGTTATTTTTCCTGCCTCCTGGTTTTATGGTCAACATGTGCAACCGCCGCCTTAAAATAAATTTATTATTTTTTCAGTCTTGTACTGCAACCGCTTCCCCCCTTCAAGGCCCTGGAGCAATAAGGGCTGCAATTTGCCCACCCTCACCTCCAAGTTTACAAGAGAGAAGACCAAAATTCCATGCCAAAAGTTAAATTAATGCCAAAGCTCTGAGTCACCAGTCAAGGACCAAAGCTTGTTCAAAGCCTCCCCTATACTACGCGCCTCCCCGGCCCTCGCTGCTGCCGTCATCGTCGCTGCTGCTGCTGCTGCTGCTGCTGCTGCTGCTGCTGCTGCTGCTGCTTGTGCTTGCCCATGCCCCTCCTGTTGCCTTGCTTGTGCTAGACCTTGTTGCCTGGGTACAGGCTGCTTTGCTGCTGCTCCCTTTGCTGCTGAAGCGCTGCTTTATGCTCAGCTGTCACTGCTGGCTTGGAAAGACGGAATGTGCACTCCGCTGGAACTTCCTGACGGATGCAACGGCTAAGGCTGGGGGTGCAGGGGCAGGCGGAGCTGGGGCTGGGGGGTCAGGAAGTGCTGGGAAGTTAACCTGCCCCACTCTGCTAAAAAACTTTAAATTCCGCTACCGCCCCACAACCGCCCCCTTTAGAAATAAATATATATAAATATATTAAACCACCGCCCCGTCACTGCACTACCCCCACCAAAAACCAACAATTACGAAAGAAACATCGCTAGGAAAGACACGCAGTATCCACTAGGCAACACGAGCAAAACAACAATTAGGGGGCGGTGATTTACTTTTGTACGGACCCAAAAGCATGCAGGTGATAATGGGCAAGTCTCTGGGGTCTTGGATGAAACGTTGAAAAAGGGTAATCCGACAAATGCCATTTCTGTGCTTCGTGCGATACATATATCCACGTAACATCGAACGCCCCCTGCTGCAGCTACAGGTGCATCTATATCAGACAATTTAGTTATCATCAGGTATCAGTATGCAGGCAAGGTTATACAGTATGCAGGTGAACAAAGGCAAACCTGTGAGCTCTTGGGTGCTCCTGGCTGTGGCCACAAGTACTGGGAGCGAGCCTTCTCAGACATATCACGCCATGCAGCACCTCTTGCTTCCTGCGTCATTCAGACAAGGACATGAGTTGGATGATTATATTTATATTATTAATGTGGCTCCTTCTTATCCGTAATAAATGTGGTTAATGCTCTTGGCTGCCTGAGAAGTTCTTCTTCTACCAGCATGAATTAGGAAAGGAGTTAAATGCTCTCGTGCCAGCAATATTGAGCAAGGTTCAATAACGATAAATCTACATTGTACTAGTGGCGCATAGCACAAAGGACGTGTTGTGTGTGCTGCAACACCCGATTAATGTAGAGCCACACAACGTTTGATCTGATGAACACAGGATTGACAAACATTATATCCTGGAACAGTGGGGAAAGGTGGTTTATGGGGATTTATAATTTTAGGGGTAATGTTGTTATGTTTGACATACTTATCAGAGCACACATCCTTTGACGAAAAGAAAGGAGCGTACCGTTTATGCTCTTTCCTTTTCGTCAAAGGATATATGCTCTGATTACCTAGTAAGGTACAAAAGGGATTAAAAAACTGTTGTACGGTTTTTGAATGCACTGGTCCAAGTCGTAAACTGAGTCCAAAAAACTTCACACCTGTAATGTTTGGCTCGTGTGCTCTGGTCCAACGATGACTAAGTTGCCACTCAAGCGATACTGTTCTCTGGAAAAGAAAGCATCAGCATGAAGGGAAGTGCTCGCTTTTTGGCATGCATTTGTTCTAACATGTTCTAACTGTACAGAAGTGCTGCATGCCGTGCATAATAAGGGATGGCCATTTCTGCGTTTTCGCACCTGCTGTTTGTGAAGTACCACGCTATTTCGGCTGCGGGGTTGTGTGCAGCTTCCTCCACCTTATGGTGATGCGGAAAGACACCAGCCGGATCAGTTAAACATCCCATCTTCAGCAGCAATCCGCGTCAAAGTACTTGTGGACGTCTCTCACCTTGTTATAGCGTTTGTCAGTGACAAACGTGATGTCATTTGTGTCCTCTCCATTCAGAAAACCCCTGGACAATTAAGGAATTGCAAGAGGTTTAATAGCCCATGGAAAGTTAAAGGACATCCGTGGAAAGGTTTAGTACCTGAATACCACAGTTCGGTTTGCGGGAGTCCCGTTCTTGCGCACCGTAGCCAGTTGCATGTACTTGGAAAAGCTGCACGCAAGCGTGCAGGGAGGTGGGGGTATTTGTCCTTCTAAACTCCTGTCCTTGATCAGCTATGGACATCAATCTACAGAACTCACACAAGGTCAGCGTTTTTCTGTAAGGACGTCTGGAGCTTGCTCCGCCAGGCCGGGATACCATTCATTTTGATGGTGTGTGCAACAGCTACTTTTAGTCAGGCACAGGGCAATGTGAAAGTCACCAATGCCTACAGCTACTTTTAGTCAGGCACAGGGCAATGTGAAAGTCACCAATGCCTATTGTGAATCCGAGAATTTAGGTAAAAACAAAATTGCAAAAGTGAGCATGCAGTATTCACATTTATTAAAATAAATTCAATGTATGAATGAAATGAAAAAATCCCGGCCAAACCTGCTGTTGTGTGGCCTCCTGCTCCTCCACTTTGCTGCCTTGTACACCTTCACCAAGGGCTTCCTCACCACCCGCTTGGAGCTTCCCCACCACAGCCATTGCAGTGATTTCAGGAACGGCCAGGTTCCTGCAGCAACCGAATGCTGGTCAACTTCGCCAAAGCTACCGGTGCAGAAAGTCGTTGTGCTGATTGTTGACGCCCTTCGAGCTGACTTCTTCTATGAGCCAGTACCAAAGCAGGGACAGGGCGGATCCTCCCCTGCTGCAGCAGACATCATACGTGACTACGATCTGCACATGCCTCGCTTGCATGGAGTGGTGCGACAAGCGGTACGTGTGAAGGAAAAGAGAGAAAGTATTGTTGCGCACAGGGGCTGAGTCTCTCATTTTGTTTGTGTGCTCTCATTTTGTTTGTGTGCGGGCACATTGTTGTGGACTTTGACTAAGCCCTTGTACCAAAGCCTGACGGACGTTAGCGACGATGGCTAGCTGTTGCTGGTGGGGAGAACCACTCTGTTTGTCAATCGTGCTTCATTGCTGCAGCCAACGCAACTTTCGGGACGGGAGTTTTTACTTCAAGAGGTTTGGGCTTCTTATTTCACTGACACCTCTGCAGCATGACAACCAAGACGTCAGCAGCAGAGCTCGTCATTGTGGTGGTCACATCAAAATTGCTTCACTTTGTTGTAGGCCTGGAAGAAAGAGCATATGACCATGAGGATTATTGTGTCTACAGATGTGAAGGTGGCCCCTGTTTTGCAAAAGCAGCAGATTCGTACCGCTCGTACTCAAGCAGGTCAAAATCAGTGAAGCAAACTGTGTCTTAATCAGGCACTCATGCTGCTCAGCTAAGGCAAGCGAGCACTTTCAAAGGCGCTCACACTTTTACCCACACATGCAGGGCCCCGCTGCATTTGCAGCACCTTTCATTGCAGACACTCCCACGATTACGATGAGTCGGCTGAAGGCTCTGCTGACGGTAAGCGTGCGTCCTTTCATAGATGAGAAGGTAGCCTTCAAGCTAGACGACCTGAAAAGTCCATATCCGCTTTGGTTTGTTTGCAAAGCATCTCAGTAGCAAACTTTTGTGTCAGCGGCGTCTGCTTGCTATGGCTATCACTGATTGGGTGAAACATTGACCGGCATTTAAATGCGCACATTTAGTAGGCGAACAGGCTTTGACATAGTGCTGAACAAAGGGTGGAATGCAGCCGTGTGCGGTACGCTGATATGCTTTGACAATTAGGCCTTAAAGACAAAGCATGTCATTTTGCGCTTGGCTTCTCTTCCACACGTTTCTAATAGCCAGATGGCTTCTCTGCTATCTGCTTAGCATCGCTTTTTGTCCATGGTGTATCCACGTATCCATGTGTCCATGATGTATGATGTATTTATGTATGGTGTAGGGCAGCCTCCCCACGTTCTTGGACGTAGGCAGCAGCTTCTCAGCTGCCGCGCTGACGGAGGACAACTTGCTGGGCCAGATGAACAAGAAGGGTAGACGCATGGTGTGTATGTGAATGCGTGTGTGTGCGTGCGTGTGTGTGTGTGTGTGTGAGAGAGAGAGAGAGAGAGAGATTGACTCTGCTTATAACCTGTGCCAGACATCTCTGTAAAGAGGTTTTGTCCTTTGTAAAGACGCTTGTGTCGATACTGAACTTATTTTCCTGCAAATGCTTTGTTTGTATCGTGACACTGCAAAAGAATCAGAGGACACATCACCGCTTTTGCCCCAGTCATGTGTTGAACTTATTTTCCTGCAAAAGCTTTGTTCGTATCGTGGCACTGCAAGAATCAGAGGACACATTACTAGGGTTGGCCAGAACCGTATATACACACCGTATATGACCGTATATTTGGTGATTTCCCTGCCCAAAATACCGTATATACACCGTATATATATGGTTCTGGCCAACCCTACACATTACCGCTTTTGCTCCAGTCATGTGTGAATGAGACCCTTCAGCAGCATGTGAAGGGTTGGCCAGATTCATAAGTACCATATCATATGTCCGTATGTAGGGTTGGCCAGAACCATATATATATACGGCGTACATACGGTATTTTTGGCTTGAAAATCATCAAATATACGGTGTAAATATACGTATATATACGGTTCTGGCCAACCCTATCCATATACCATATACATAAACCTACCATATACCATGTGTAAACCATGACCTTAGCAGTGAGACCTAAGAACGTATGGTCGTCTACGGTGCATGTGTTGTTTGTGTTCAGGCCAGCCCTGGACATCGGTATGCTCAACGTGCAATAACAAAGTTCCGCATGCCAATGGACTTAACACATGCGCGCGCGAGCCCCTCATTTTTGGCGCAACGTTGACTGATGTTTGCAATACTTTTGCATCTTAATGTTTGCTCTACTTTTGCATCTTGATGTTGGCACTGCCTTTGCATCTTCATGTTTGCACTGCCTTTACATCTTGATGTCTGCACTCTTGCATCTTGATGTCTGTACTACGATCGCGTTTTGATGTTGGCACTGCCTTTGCATCTTCATGTTCGCACTGCCTTTACATCTTGATGTCTGCACTCTTGCATCTTGATTTCTGTACTACGATTGCGTTTTGATGTTGGCACTGCCTTTGCATCTTCATGTTCGCACTGCCTTTACATCTTGATGTCTGCACTCTTGCATCTTGATGTTTGCACTACAATTGCGTGTTGATGTTCGCACTGCCTTTGCATCTAGATGTTCGCACTAACTTTGAATCTTAATGTTTGCCAAACTTTTGCATCTTGATGCTCGCACTACTTTTGCAGCTTAATGCTCGCACTACAGTGAATCTTGATGTTTGCACTACTTTTGCATCTTGATGCTTGCAGGTGGTGACACCTGCCTTTGCTAAAATATCGGCACCAGGGTGCCACTGCAATTGAGTTCAACTTGCATGACGCACGCGCGCACACACACACACACACACACACACAAACACACACACATACTCACACATTACGTGCATACACCACACACACAGTGACACCTGCCTTTGCTAAAATATCGGCACCAGGGTGCCACTGCAATTGAGTTCATCTTGCATGACGCACGCGCACACACACACACACAAACACACACACATACTCACACATTACGTGCATACACCACACACACAGTGACACCTGCCTTTGCTAGAACATTGGCACCAGGGTGCCACTGCAATTGAGTTCATCTTGCATGACGCACGCGCACACACACACACACACACACACACACAAACACACAAACACACACACATACTCACACATTGCGTGCATACACCACACACACAGTGACACCTGCCTTTGCTAAAATATCGGCACCAGGGTGCCACTGCAATTGAGTTCATCTTGCATGACGCACACGCACACACACACACACAAACACACACACACACATACTCACACATTACGTGCATACACCACACACACAGTGACACCTGCCTTTGCTAGAACATTGGCACCAGGGTGCCACTGCAATTGAGTTCATCTTGCATGACGCACGCGCGCACATACACACACATACTCACACATTACGTGCATACACCACACACACACACAGTGACACCTGCCTTTGCTAAAATATTGGCACCAGGGTGCCACTGCAATTGAGTTCATCTTGCATGACGCACACACACACACGCATACTCACACATTACGTGCATACACCACACACACAGTGACACCTGCCTTTGCTAGAATATCGGCACCAGGGTGCACTGCAATTGAGTTCATCTTGCATAGCGCACACGCACGCACGCACGCACGCACAAACACACACACACACACACACACACACACACACACACACACACACACACCATAAGTGCATACACCACACACAAAGTGACACCTGCCTTTGCTAAAATATTGGCACCAGGGTGCCACTGCAAATATATTGGTCTTGCATTACACGAACATACACACATACACAAACACACATACTCACACATTACGTGCATACACCACACACACAGTGACACCTGCCTTCGCTAGAATATTGGCACCAGGGTGCCACTGCAATTGAGTTCATCTTGCATGACGCACACGCGCACACACACACACACACACAAACACACACACACATACTCACACATTACGTGCATAAACCACACACACAGTGACACCTGCCTTTGCTAGAATATTGGCACCAGGGTGCCACTGCAAATGATTTCATATTGCATAGCGCACACGCACGCACGCACGCACGCACGCACGCGCGCACACACACACACACACCATAAGTGCATACACCACACACACGGTGACACCTGCCTTTGCTAAAATGTCGGCACCAGGGTGCCGCTGCAAATGTTTTCATATTGCATAGCACACACGCACGCACGCACGCACGCACACACACACCATAAGTGCATGCACCACACACACAGTGACACCTGTCTTTGCTAAAATATTGGCACCAGGGTGCCAATGCAAATATATTGGTCTTGCACCACACACACACACACACACACACACACACACACACACCACACACACACACACACAAACACACACAGGTATTTGCGGGTGATGACACTTGGATGCAGCTGGCTCCTGAGGGAACTTTCACAGCAGCGCACCCCTACCCCTCCTTTAACGTGCACGACCTACACACGGTGGACAACGGTGTGTGGCAGGTGGGTTTGTGTGTTTTTTTGGCAGCTCCCAAAAAGTAGGTGTTCAAAAGTAGAAAAGTTGCAAAACGAAACGTGCAGCACGATGTGCTGCACGTTGTGGGTGTTGACGGTCTATAGGTGCAGTGTTTTCATGTAGGATATAATGTGCTATCATTTGAACCAACGATGAGAGGACAGTGGTGTCCCTGTTTTGAATGACACAGGAGGATGAGAGGACAGTAGTGTCCCTGTGGTGAATGACACAGGAGGATGAGAAGACAGTGGTGGGTGTCCCTGTGTTGAAGGACACAGGACGATGAGAGGACAGTGGTATCCCTGTGTTAAACGACACAAATGACACAGGACGATGAGAGGACAGTGGATCCCTGTGTTAAATGACACAGGACGATGAGAGGACAGTGGATCCCTGTGTTAAATGACACAGGACGATGAGAGGACAGTGGTGTCCTTGTGTGTGAATGACACAGGACGATGAGAGGACAGTGGTGTCCCTGTGTTGAAGGACACAGGACGATGAGAGGACAGTGGTGTCCCTGTGTTGAATGACACAGGACGATGAGAGGACAGTGGTGTCCCTGTGTGTGAATGACGCAGGACAATGAGAGGACAGTGGTGTCCATGTGTTGAATGACACAGGAGGACGATGAGAGGACAGTGGTGTCCCTGTGTTGAATGACACAGGATGATGAGAGGACAGTGGTGTCCCTGTGTGTGAATGACACAGGACAATGAGAGGACAGTGGTGTCCCTGTGTTGAAGGACACAGGACGATGAGAGGACAGTGGTGTCCCTGTGTGTGAATGACACAGGACGATGAGAGGACAGTGGTGTCCCTGTGTGTGAATGACACAGGACGATGAGAGGACAGTGGTGTCCCTGTGTGTGAATGACACAGGACGATGAGAGGACAGTGGTGTCCCTGTGGTAAATGACACAGGACGATGAGAGGACAGTGGTGTCCCTGTGTTGAATGACACAGGAGGATGAGAGGACAGTGGTGTCCCTGTGGTGAATGACACAGGACAATGAGAGGACAGTGGTGTCCCTGTGTTGAAGGACACAGGACGATGAGAGGACAGTGGTGTCCCTGTGTGTGAATGACACAGGACGATGAGAGGACAGTGGTGTCCCTGTGGTGAATGACACAGGAGGATGAGAGGACAGTGGTGTCCCTGTGTGTGAATGACACAGGACGATGAGAGGACAGTGGTGTCCATGTGTTGAATGACACAGGAGGACGATGAGAGGACAGTGGTGTCCCTGTGTTGAATGACACAAGACAATGAGAGGACAGTGGTGTCCCTGTGTTGAATGACACAGGACAATGAGAGGACAGTGGTGTCCCTGTGTTGAATGACACAGGACGATGAGAGGACAGTGGTGTCCATGTGTTGAAGGACACAGGAGGACGATGAGAGGACAGTGGTGTCCCTGTGGTGAATGACACAGGAGGATGAGAGGACAGTGGTGTCCCTGTGTTGAAGGACACAGGAGGATGAGAGGACAGTGGTGTCTCTGTGTTGAATGACACAGGAGGATGAGAGGACAGTGGTGTCCCTGTGTGTGAATGACACAGGACGATGAGAGGACATTGGTGTCCCTGTGTTGAATGACACAGGACGATGAGAGGACAGTGGTGTCCCTGTGTTGAATGACACAGGAGCCGCTCACCTTGCAGCAAACTGCCTGCCTGCCTGCTCTCCAAAAAGTGTCTCGTTTTTCGTCTTTCCCATGCCTGCCAACCAAATGCCATGATCAACACAAGCTTTGCCTCCTTTTGTAGGCACTCACTAATCTTGCTGGTCGTGCTCCTTTGTGTCATAAAAGACGCCCTGCTCCCAGAATTGCTGCAGCACGCTAACCTTGCTGTCCGTGCTCCTGTCAGCCCTAACGCACACCCCACCCCCAGAGTGCTGCTACGCACCAATCTCTCTTAATATATAACCCTTGCTTATCCTTTCTGACGCCACTGTATCAGAACTCCATTGTTTCTACTTATCGTAACTTGAAGAATTCTTTTTTAACAGGTTGCATGCTAGTTCTAAAGCTAGTAATGGCTCAAAATGTTCTTTATGTGATTTATGCCTTTTATCGCATCCTCCTCTTTCTTTCGAGTCTGTGCAGCACGTCAACCACTACCTTGCCAACCCTTCGTCCTGGGACGTCCTGATAGGCCACTACCTTGGACTTGACCATGCAGGGCACAGTAGGTGTGTATGAGGAATTGGTGTAAGCAAGTGCGGTAGAAATAGAGGCATGAGAGGCATGACCATGCGGGGCACAGTAGGTGTGTATGAGGAATTGGTGTAAGCAAGTGCGGTAGAAATAGAGGCATGAGAGGCATGACCATGCAGGGCACAGTAGGTGTGTATGAGGAATTGGGTTGAGCAAGTGCGGTAGAAATAGAGGCACGAGAGGCATGACCATGCAGGGCACAGTAGGTGTGTATGAGGA
>Ga0307947_1002599_pt1 | contig 14479 bp, 12 predicted proteins | sample OrgLakmetagen232_FD_201840 | JGI IMG/M metagenome (GOLD analysis project Ga0307947, IMG submission 201840) | Saline water microbial communities from Organic Lake, Antarctica - #232 | ecosystem: Environmental > Aquatic > Non-marine Saline and Alkaline > Saline | place: Antarctica: Organic Lake...
ATTTCTATGAGAATGCCACAACCCAAGTCAAGCTTCCTTCAGGAGTTTGCACAGGTCAAATACCCGTAGAGAGAGGTACCATTCAGGGAGACACCCTTTCCCCATTTCTCTTCCTACTCTATATGGAACTCCCCCTACGATGGCTGCACGTAGGAGGGCGCGGCTACGTCCACACTTGCATCCAAAGAAAACGAGCTTCAAACGCATCTGACTAACAGCATCAGCAGCGCCTCCTTTGCAGGCAACCTTCTTTGCCCCACGGGTAACCTGAAAAACTAAAAGTAAAAGCTACCAAACTCAGCCTCTACTCTGATTGGGCTGGAATGATTATATCTGGCAGTAAAACCAAAGTTACGGGCAGAATAAATGCATCCCCCCCTAAAGACCAAAATGGCTTAACACCGTCTGAAGCGCTCGAACACCAACTCAGCAACAAATTACCAGTCCAAAACCAAGCAACAAAGTACATCACACCCAGCTCCCCCTTCCTCTATCTAGGAGTCGCACTGACTAGGGATCTAAATTGGAAACACCAGCATAGGCGCATGGACGAAAACCTAAAGCAAAAGCTTGATGCCCTTGAAGGCTCTTATGCCTCACCACGGCTAACATTAAACATATTACGCACAGCCATTATCCCTAGTCTGGCCTATGCCTTTGCGGTCACACCGTGCTCTAACCCAGACCTGGATAAGTGGGACGCAATAATTGGAAGGGTGATTATAAGCAAACACAACCTTTGGCGAAGCACACGGACCGGCATGGTCCGTGAAAAAGTTCATAGTTTTGGGTTAGGCGCTCTCTCCATCTACGTAGAATACCACAGGCGCTCAGCAGTAGCACTCGTCACAAGCCTAGAAGACCCTTCTGACCGCCACCGATCTGTAACCAACAATCTCCTGACCCACCAGGTTGCCCAACTCAAGCTCCTTGCCACTACATTCCTTTTCACAAGAGAAGGAACTTCACTACCGATTAAAGGGCAATTCAACCTACATATGCAAGCGCGCCAACTTGCTTGCATCCACACCAGCAAGCCCCACTTAGCCTTGAAAGGAAACAGCATTTTCCTAGAAATTCTCAAACTCAGAAGTCACCTCTGCCCGAAAGCCCCCCCCCCCCTCAACATTAGACATCCTCATCAATTGCATTACCAAACCGCTTATGGACCTAGGCATTACTGGCTTCCATGACCTCACATCAGCCAACGAAAAATAAAACTCAAACAGAAAGCAACTCAAAAACAATTACACTCGAGTCTCCAAAAAGCACATCATAGCCCTAAACAGGCTTGCTGCCATTGCTAACCTGCCTGGGACACAAGAGCTAAGCCCATCATCAATTGCACAAATATTCCAAGAAAGGAATCCAGAGCAGTCTATCCTACTTAGCTACTGCAAAATAAACAACTCCTCCTTCACAGGTCTCCTAGACACACACATCAGCACATCGGCTCACGAAGAGGTGCCCCCGAATGCCGCAAATACCCAAACCCAACAAACTGTGCCCATCTACACAACACCCGCACCACAGCCACGCTCTCTTACACACTACCAGGCACCCCACTGCAAACAACTTTATCAGAGGCCCACCACCTACACCCACAAATTCATCAACAAGTAATGGACACCCCAACCAATTCCCTGTTTTTGACACACCCAACTTTGAGCCGCAAACATCCCCTGCCTCCCCTATATTCACAACCGAACCTCAAACAGGAAGTCAAGGTAATGTTGCACTCAACGTATCTACACCTTCATTATTAGAAGAAATTAACCCCCAATGTACAAAATCCATTGCTCGACCCAGGAAACGCACAGCACAAAGCAACAGATCCCACAATGAGCTTGCCCAAACATAACACTCCCTTGACACAATGGTGGAAGGGCCCCCACTTTTACACCAAATGGAAACCCCGCGCTCACAAAGGGTATCCAACCAAACAAAAGGGAACCACAACTCTATAAGCACATTGCCAATACCACTGCCAAAAACTACAGCTATTACTTGCCTCTCTGACCCTGCACCCACTAATAACCAACTGGCCACTTTCTCTCAAGATCTTGTCTAGATAAACAAGCAAAGCGTGCACGGCATACACAAGACACCCTCCCCGGTACCAGAAAGAGGACACGCAGCCAAACAGAAAGTCAGCAACATACGCCCCTCACACAAATCATAGAAACTGTTGCATTAAACTCACACATAGTAATTCAGCCTACTGAACAATATACACACAGTCAGCCAAACAAACGCACCACACGCTCACAATTCACTAGCCACAACCACCATGCAACACAAGCGTTTTTTCACACAAATAATCACTCCTCCCATCCAGCAATCAATATCATCAACCCGATAACTTACCAGATACACAACAACCCACCCTTCGAGATTGCAGACCACCCAGCACCATCATCACAGCGCAGACCCCAAAGGAAAAGAAGATGTGAGATCCTCGATATACCCCATAATCTTCCTAGCCTAAACCTGACCCCCTTGCGCACCATGCATATTCAACAAGAACTCTGGACGTACAAGAAGGATAAGGCTTCCTCAATGACACCCACAGAGGCCATCAACACACTCTACTATGATGATATGGACATCCCGCACATAGATAGTTGGAAGTTCTTCACCCCCAAGAAAAGAGACAGAGATGATACACCCCAAAGAAAGAAACAATACCACATTACTATGCCCCTATGAGTATTGAAGGCCTTACCTCTCTTTAAATCAGTTGGACTAGTGCCCAAATCCAGTAAGACTATTGTCCGGAGCCAAATTAAGTGTGCAAGCTGTGAAATTTGCTCCTACCATCTAGGACTTGAATCTCCAGACCTCTCCCCACCTTTTAAAGACATGTACATCTGTGACGTCTGCAACCGTTCCTACCACTGGCAATGCTTGCCTAAAACAAGCTGCTGCAACGCCACTGAAAGGGAAGCTATTGATGCCAATGATTCATGGGCCTGCCCTGTCTGTATCAATTTGAAACAAAATGAAAAGGAACGCTGTATCCACTCTCAGAAAAGAGAGAGATTATGGAGGTTTCATGGAACCCAACCTGGGAGCCAGAAGAGCTTTAAAACACGTGTGATAGCTTCAAGCAGAGCCTCAAAAATTATGAAGAGCAAATCACTGCGCCAAACTTTTCTCAGCCCGCACCAAATGATCACCTAAATGATCTTCAAAAACAAGGGTTCTCTGCCATCCAAGAGGGTGATGGGTACCAACCCTACAATGTCGATCTTCGGAATCAAGTTAGCTTTGACATCCAACCCACCAACTCACAGGCTGACATTACGGCTACAGGACATTGTGAGTACTGGATCACAAACATTGATCTCATGGAGTATCAAGAAAATAGTACCCTATCCTCACCAGATGACACTATGCTTCCTGAAGTGTACATTGACACAGTAGCCTGTATTTACAATGTTGACGGAAAAAGTACAGGTATGCTAACTCCCAAGCGCCTTAACATACTACAAAAAGCCTTTGACAGTTTAAAATGCAGCTGTCTACACGATCACGTCCAACCTCCTCCCATTAGCTTTGCATCAGGACTTGTAGGCCTCATTGCACGTAAAGACACCTCTGCCTCTAAACATACGATCAAAAAAACCAAAGACTCATTCACACGGATACTTCCCTTCCACATCAACGCCGCCTTTCAAAAGTGGGCCCTAGTCACTATAGAAAAAATGGCATCATCCCTCGACTATGACCCCAAATTCCCCCATTACTGGAGTGAGCACCCAAAAGACGAAGTGTTTGGGGCAAACACCAACGCCTTCTCCTCCCGATTCTCTGGGTTCTCTATCTGCCATCCCATTTACCATGAAAACACCATGCTTTTAGCAACAAGACACGCCATCTACTCTGCTGCTGTCAACACAGAGGAAACAGACACATTCATGTTCCTCCCTTCCTGGATTAAAAATATGATTACAAATTCCTATGCATCACTCTGCCACGAATTCCCGCACGTATGCAAATCCTTGGGCTCCGTACCATCAGACCAACTCCAATATGCAAAAGTGCCCTTCTGGAACAAGATAGAAATACCACTTTCCAAACACTCCTGGGAATTTCAGATAATTGCCATATGGAACACCAAAGGCAGGGTCTGCCTCATTGCTTACAGCAAAGACTGGCTAAAAAAACTTGCCAAAGAAATCCCTGAGGCAAAGCGGGAAAGCATACATAACCATCCCTACCAAACAGCTTTAGGTTCCGGACAACACTCAGGACTCGACAAATTTTATAAGCTACCCAATGACCATCCTCAAGCCTCAGAAGGCCCAAATTCAACAAGTGCCCTGATTAGCACTGACCAACCTCTTAATTGTAATACCGACGAAGCACCCCAAAACAGCTCCAGTCAAAACCTAACCCGTAAGGTAAAATATTGGCGGGACTGGACCTACACTGATGGCAGCTTCCAAAAGTATGAAGTAGGGCAAGACACTGGATCAGGTGTATACCACCCTCATTTAAATGTTTCCCACTATGTAAACCCAAAAGGCCTTGGAATAACCAACACCATCTCACGTGCAGAGCTAGCAGCCAGTATAGCAGCTGCAGTCATACACGGCTACTCACATAAGACAGCCTTACATCAATGCACCAAATCAAAAAGCAGATCTCACACCCGAATCTGCATCGCCACCACATCCAAGGAGATGTTCTTCAATCCGTTGCTAAAGCAATTTGCCAATCACCATTGCCCATCCACTTTTTCAAAGTAAAGTCCATGCCGGTATTATTGGTAATGAACATGACGCCCTTGCTAGAAAGTCAGCCACCACCTCCTCCAATATCGCTGACACCTCCATCAGAACAGCAGGCCCTGAGGGAAATCCCTTCTACAACATTTACTGGCTTACAAAAGAAGACACAGAACACCAAACACAAACCCATAATCAAGCCCATACTGCAACGTTTGGGTTGCAGTTAGGAATTCTCTGAGTTGGTTACATACAACAAACATGGCCCATACTCCTCCCGCAAAGCTTTGATACCAAATCACCGTGACGCCCTTTAAGCACACATGCATCTTCTCCATATAATTGGGAAATGCCAAAACTGAAGCGAATTACCATGCGTACTACCAGCCCCTCATAAAGGATGGTACTGCCAATGGAGCCACTAGCAATGCTTACCTAACATCATCCTATGTCCCCTTTAAGACCAAATGATTTTGAAATACAGAACAGGCACCCTGCCTATATATTCAAAAACATGCGGTATTGTTCAAACTCTCAACAAGTCAAACCTGCCCCCTCTGCCATAAGTAGACAGTGCCCACAGTGTAGGCTACACATCCTTTCTGCGTGCCAACGCACGCAAATAAGGAACATGATCACCGAAAGACTCAACTTAGCATGCCGCATGACCTTTAAGGCTGTCAGCAAGACAGGCTCCTTAGGATCATGCGTTGTCTCCATGGATATAGGCAGCAACGAACGGATGACCATGCGGAATCTCCAGATTTCTGAAACAGCCGAAAGTAGAATTGTTCCCAAATGGCTCTTCCCACCCCGCTTCTCAGATAAAGACAGATTTACCTCCAGCCGCCCAGATTTTGTGCTGGTTACTCCCATTGCTACAGAAACAGAAAAACAACACCAAACTTATGTAGGGGGTGGGTTCTTCGAAGTGGCAGGGGGCAATTCAGGGAGACTGGGAGCATCCCAGCAACACCGCCAGCCACCAGTAGAGCCACCAACCCCAGACAGCACCGACCTATAGACCTCAGCAAAACTCGGCGTGACATCCACCTCATCGAGATCAAGTATTGTGAGGACACCAGACCTCAGAACTAGCTAAACGATGCAAAGGAACAGCACAAAGACCTCTGCAACATTCTCTCCAAGGAGCCTACGTTACTCTCCACATCATCCCTTTAGGTGTGGGTGGCACCATCTACAACACTCACATTCTGAAGCCTTTCAAGAAACTGGGTCTTGATTCTCAAAGAGTAAAGAAGCTTGCCTCCAAGCTCCATGTGCACTTTGTGAACTTTGCTGCTAAACTTGTCCATACTAGACGTGCCCTTTCCAGTATTGTTATCAACTCTCATCAGGATGTCACGCTCAATTGTTGGCAGTGACGATTCGTGTGATTTGGTTAGTTGGTTTTCAGTTGAGGTTGTTTTGCCCAGTCTCGTTCAATAAGCCGGCTTCGTCAGCTTATTGAAGAATTGTTTTAAGATTGTTGTGCTGAGACTTATACTTTGCTTGCAGTGACAGTGATTTGCTATAACAAGGAGCCAGTTTCAGGCCAAGCCTGCAACCCTCTTGATCCCCTTGATTTTTCCTTCCTCTTCACGGTGGAGGAGCTTTACGCTACTCGGTATTGAAGTGGCTCCTTTTCCATAATTAATGTGGGGAGTGACTTTCACAGCCTGTGTAGTTTTTTTTTCCTTTTAAATTGCCAGTGTTGGTGTGATGGGACCACATCGTACTAAATAAGCTGTCATTCCATACCACTGCCCGAATCTGAGGTGCCAAGAAGTGGAGAAGTGTTGGGATCGTCCAGGAGTGGTCCTAACGTAGTGTTGCCTGCCCTCCATATCTTCTGCGGGCCTTAAGAAAATATGACTCCACTACTGGTAGTGATGACACAGCCAGCTCGAATAAGGAGGGGCCTATATCTTTTGCGGGCCTAGAAAGCCTCAAATATTCCACAATAACAAACTTTTGATACGAGAAAGAAGCAAAAGCCATGCACATAGGCTCAAAAACCGCATACAGTACAAGACAAAAAAGGGGTGACTGGAATTCTGGTTGTAAACCTCAAAAAGAAAATTCTGGTTGGTTCTGCACATTTCAACAATGGTAAGCCTTCATAAACTCCCCGTCTTCAGGCAATTTACAGCCCTGTTAGGCTTCTTTTAAAATCTTCCGCAATTATTTCTTTGCCATTGCCCCAAAACCTTTCGCATTCTTTGGGGCTGGAATGCGCTTGACAGGAACACCAGGGTGCTCCGCGACGAATGCGTCTTCTAAGCCTACTAAGTGCTTCCTATTGGCCTCCAACACACTTGGGCGCATGCGATCATGAAACAAGACCCCCTGTTGCAGCACATTTGTAGGAAATGAAAATTATATTGCAATCAGTGCAGCCCAACATCCAGTGGAATAGATGTCGCTTACGTTTAAGGACAGGGATTGATGTGTAACAAGGGCAGTATTTAGGACAAGCTGTTGAACAGTCCTACACTACCAAACACCTGCCTACTACAAATATTATATCATGCTCTTGGCGTGAGATAGCTCTAAGAAGGTTCCTGTCGCAGAAATCATACACGCAGAATGCAAGCTTTAATTACATTGGGGAGCAGGAAACTTACAGCGCTACAAAATATGGACGGATAATGTGTTCCCTGGGCTGTTTGCAACTGAAGTTATGTGCACTTCCTAGGTAATCCGTGACTTGATAATCATAGAAATGCTTGTCCTCGATCAGAGTGGTATGACCTTCACTCTTGTCCAACATTTCACTTTAGCCTGCCAACTGCAGTGCAGACAGGCAGCACCCTAGCTTCATGATCAAAAACATGAACGACGCTTTATACGTATAAAGGCAGAAATACCGCATACAATCACACGTGCTACTTACTTGTAAGTGGTCGTACTCGTGTTGAAAAATCCGCGAGACCCACGCCTGTTCGGAGTCACTTCCCCCCAGGTTTAGCACAACGGGCTCCCCCTTTTCATTCTGGGCATGGACGACCACATCACGTGGGCGCTGCATGCGTACATAGAACCGGGAGCAATTTACATCAAACATGAAGACCGCTCAGCTTTACGATGCATTTTTGGGTGCGATCTGAGCTACGTTTCTGAACCATGCTGGGTGCTTACCAGCGTGGTTTTTGTTTTTGTGGACTGTGCAAATGCAAAAATAGACTCTTCACAGAAAGGTCTATACGGGAGCCTTCTTGCTTTTTGTACTTGCTTCTTGAAGTAGCTGGCTTAGACGGACAAGATGCAGAGAAAAATGGCTAGTGATTCAAGCTTACACAACGAAATGGCTGTGCACTTTAAAGTCTTTACCAGAGTGTACCAATACGAATCAGCAGGTAGAAGAGCTTGAGAAAAATAATTGCCACGTCGCCATGCGCACCTCTACTTCGCCATAAATGTTTGGAAAGGACAGGCAGCCCTCATCCCCCATGCCCTTGAGCCTGCTGCTCTCCATTATCTCCGGATTTACAAGTATGCTTTCGTTGCCCGGCTTCTCGCTGCCGTAAGGGTTAAACACCATGAGGCGTACGTTGACGCCCACTTGGGGCGCTGCCAAGCCTACTCCGTCATCCCTGCATGTACAAGCATTCAGGAATGGAACATCGACAAACTGGTTATGCCATCATAGCCACGCTGGCCAATGCCATAAATTTGTGAGCCGCTCAGATGTTTACGAAGGAATGCTGAAGCCGCAGAGTTTGCACGTGGGTGATAGCTGAGTTTAAATAGCTGTTCTTGAAAGAAGTTGTGCCTACGAATGGACAAAGAGAGCAGTATTACCCAAATTCATTTCATTGCTTATCATCATTCCACCAAATTTCACTAGATAAATGTACTTAGGTATTTAAAACGATTGATTGCCAACACAACAGTCATCATCTGAGCTATTTCTCAGCCATCAAATTGCAGGCTGATATGACAGCATTTCAGCTGTAACATAGTCTTATTCTAGAACAAACGCAACAGGACATCCTGTTTCACGTCTTTTAAGGAAAGTAACTACCCTCTTTAATCCTGCAATCAAAACTTGCAAGCAGTTGCAATCGTTGCTGGATACCTGCAGTTTTAGAGATGCAGCTAATTTGTTTAACTTGCAGGTTACTTCTTTTCTGAGTACCCACACATATTTTATTGGGTCACAGTAAATAGGTCGATGTTTGTAAGGAACACTTGCAGCGTTTGACACTAAATTGCAAGAGATATCTCGCCACCACTCACTGGTACATGACTTCAACCATCTCCTTGGCCAACTGCACCAAGGATTCATCAAAGCAGTTGACACGCGCGTTCACAGCCCTCAAGCGCGGGTCTGGGTACGTGACTATCTGCAACGGCCGCTCCCACTCTAACTTTTCCACTGCAAGATACGTTTGCAGTTGCTAATTATCAGGATAAGCTGTACGGCGTGCTGCTTGCTAAAGGAGAGACTCACCAACAGGCGCGTCCTTGCCTCTCACGTCTTTTGTGGCTGGCTTCCCAAAGCCCACAGCGTGCGTGCAGACGCTGGGCCTTGAGTGTTTGAGCAGGGCCCTGCTGCTGCTTTTGAGGCCTAGACCTAGCATAGCAGGAGGTAAAACGTTGCTAGCAATGCGTGTCCACCGGTCTACTATCAAAATACTGGTTAGGGTAGAAAATCAATTAATTACATAAATCCTTCTTCTTCCGTGGCACAAACTGCGCTGTATGCTATTATTTTATATATATATATATATATATATATACTAAATCAACTTGAAACGAGCATGCACAGTGAACGGTGGAACCCTTCTCTAAGGGAGCATGCTTCTCCACACTGAAAGAGTGAGCATGTGATGTCCGCTGTGAGTTAAGAGAGGTCTTCCTGCGAGTTATTTAACCTCTAACCTTCCTGTCTGTAGTGTGCTTGCGTGCATGCAAAGAAACCCATAGGTTGCCGCACACTCGCAACGTAGAACCGTCCTGCCACTACAGGCACGCTGGTGCAAATGCACACGTATATGCAAACCCACAGAAAGATGTAATTCATCCTTTTTAAACCAATCGCATTGCAGGAGACAGGATTGAGGAGCGTGCTCACGCTTTTGTGTGCACCCGTGGCCTCTCCAATTGGCACAGGAGCGTGATGTCTCAGCCTGCCCCTATGGTACATAGTGCCACATCTGCTGCTTTACCTTCCGCCCACGCTGCCAGCCCTGGGAGCTCCAGCAATAGCGGGACATACGCACTGGCCAGGGGGTTATCATCCCAGCAGCAGGCTCGCAACTCTCAGGTTGTCGGGAGCGGAGGAGCAAGGCCAAACGGCAATGGTATGGCCATGCGCTCTCTGCAATCATGTAACAATTGGTCTCTGCGTCAGCAGCAGCAAGGAAGAATTCCTGCAGGCACAGAGCGTGCGGTGTTTGCACCTAATCTCCCCCCAGATCATAATGTCCCGCAGCAGCAAGGGCAGGTGCAGCCGCGCTACTCCTTGCTCCCTAGCAGGACTTTAAGGCCTGCAAGTGCCCGCCCGCAGCAGCAGGCCTCCCCTCAGCAACAAAGCACAGTGGCTTCCCAGATGGCACGCCCCGGCAGTGCGTCATGGCGAGGAAGGCCTTCCAATTCAGGCACTGGTACAGCTTTTCTGGACAACTCTTCACCTACGCATCACGGCCTGCTTCTACCTCCCTTGCAGTCCTTACCTAGCAGTAGCAGCAGCAGTCCTCAACAGCAGCAGCAGCAGCAGCAGCAGCCGCAGGCTTCCCAATCCCCTGGTCCCCTTTCTCCAACCGCACGCAGCCTGCCCCCGCCACCCCTCATGCAGCTCCCACCCCATATACACTACCGCCACCAACAGCAGCAACATCATCATCATCATCATCATCAGCAGCAGCAGCAGCAGCAGCAGCAGCAGCAGCAACATTCACAGCCGCAACCTCCCTCTCTACGGCCCCTGAGCTCGCGCCACTTGCGTGCTTCCATGTCCTCACAATTGAGCCCAAACTTAAACACTTCTGCCGCCAAGCACATTCGCATAAGCACTCCCCCGCGTAGTGCAGCCGCCACCAGGCACGTCAGTGCATCACCACAATCAGCTACAATCCAACAGCAGCAGCAGCAGCAGCAGCAGCAGCAGCAGCAGCAGCTAATTCAGCGCCAGCAGCCCATGAGCACCACACCCACAAGGGCAATGCCTATTAGCAACAGCCCGAGCACAAGCACGTCCCACCGCCCTGGCTGCTTGCATCCAAGCCTTACTCCAATCACAGGCAGTGCTCAGCAGAGTCCGGACTATAACCTGCAAGCAGCGACGCTGCAGCTTCAGCAGAGCAGGCCCACACAGCAGCAAATGCCTTCATCCCTGAGCCTCCGCTCTTCTTCTCCTCACACACCTGCCCAGGTAAGCCAGCAGGGTTGGGGAACATGATGAGAAAATGTGTTGTTTTTGAATTGGGCTGTGATCAGTTTGCACGTTGTTCAATGCTTTGCCAAAGGAGCTACTTAACTGTTAAATGTCCCTTTCATTACCTTCGGTTTTTGTGCTACTTTGCTCACCTATGGATATATCTTTGCATTGTTTGCAGGCACCTGGGCCAGCCCCTCAGTCCGCCTCTAGATTGCAGCATCCCCCTGCCAGCCGCCACCCCTACTTCCAATTCTTGCAGCACAGATACACAGACCACCTGCACACGCAAGGCAGTGCAACAACACAGCAAGACCGGCAGCAGCAGCAGCACCGGCACAATCAACAACAGCAGCACAACCAACAACAGCAGCTGACTCATCCTCACAGGGCCAATGGCTGCCTATTGCAGGTGAGCGCCTACTTCGTGATCTGTTTGTCTTCTTTGATAGAAAGCTCCCTGTATCTATAATTGCTGGCCAGCCATTCAAAATGGAGAACCTTCTGGAAGCAAAGTTGTCAGGCTGCCACCAAAAGGCGCGTAAACAAATGAGTCCGTAATCGTGGACATGTGGACACCCCTCCATCAAGGCCCTGCTTATTGACCCTGCACACAAATTGCCAACCTGCTCATAAATACAGAAGGTATCTTCCTGCACAGCTCTTATGCCAAATGATTTTCTACCTAAAGAGTGGCAAAATTGATATGTGCGCGCTCTTGTAATACCCACCTGTCTGGTGTGGACACCCAGCCACAACCTCTGCTAATGCCCTTATTACTCCTGCAAGCTGTAAATTGGGAATTTCGTGACTCTATATATGTGCCCCCCTCCCCCTTTTATCACCCAATAAGGATGCCAATTAAGCAGGCACTTGGTGAAGGTTTCATATTGTTACTCCTTATGAGATTGTGTGCCCGGTAAATCTCTGGCACCCCCCAAAATCTTCTGACGCCCTTAGACAAGTGGGGTCAAAATTTTGCGACGCTTTATGTTCCCTACCACCATTGTCAGTCGAATTGGCATGCGACTCTTGAACGGGTGCGCATATTGCACTCCATAGGTGGACGAAGAGATGGGCAGCAGCGAGGATGAGGAGATCAGAGAGCAGGTGCTGATGAGCCTTCCATCTGCTGCTGCCTCTGCTGCTGCATTGCCTGCAAGGCAGCCGCAGCTGCTCACGCCCCTGACGCCTCTGCAACCCACACAAACGCGTACACCGACGTGTCAAGCACGACAGCTGAACGTGGCACAGTCACAAGAAACAGTGCAGCAGCCACACAGTGCTTCACAGCTGCACGCACTACCACCACCACCATCATTGCTACCACCAGCTTTTAAGCCACAGGCACAAGAGGAGCAGCGGCAAAACTCAAACCCCTCCTTCCCTCTGCGGCCCCACACCCTCATGCCTGAAAGCCTTAGGCACATCAGCAGGCATAGCAGCATGAGTGGGGCCGACACAGCCGTAAATGTTGCCAATAGTAATATCAGCAGGCAAAGCAGCATGAGTGGGGCCAACACAGCCGCAAATGTTGCCAATAGTAATACTACGAGGGACAGCAGAAATAGCGAGGATGCTGGCAATAGTGGAATGTCCCTGTGCAGCGACACAGCTGGTGCTGCCAGCACAGTAATGGCAGAAGCACAGCATGTGGTGGCGCCAACATGGCAGCCATCCGAACTTGAACCTGAAATTCCACCGCAACCACCGCACACCCAGGACAGTTTAGCCTCAGCATCCACTACAGAATTCACTACAGCATCCACTACAGAATCATCAGGGGCACCTGGATCCTTGCAGCTGCGTCAGAAGCATACCTTGCCCAGCAGTGAAGTTGAGCGGCCGCGTTTTGCAGTGGGTTTGGAGGGCTTTCTGGGCGGTCCCAGCGGTGCTGAAGAGCATCATGCTGCGGCTGCACATAGCTCAACACTGCTAACCTCAAATGCACCTTCCCACATCCAGTCGCCCAGGAGCAGCACTCAGCAGCAGCAGGAAGATCTTGGAGCAGGAAATGCACGCTTGCTCAGCAGCGCTCCACCAGCCCGCCTTATGGGTCACATGGTGCTGCCTCCTCCACCCCCTCTCTCCTCTTCGCGTGGGGTATTTCCAACCGTGCAGGGCAGTGCTACTCACCACAGCAGCAGCAGCAGCAGCAGCAGGGCCAGCAATAGCAGTAGTCATAATGAGGAGGTCCCTTTGCGCACACAGCCCCACCCTTGGCACCCCAACACCCACCTTCTGCTGCATACCAACAATGATAGGGAGTCACAGCAGCAGCATCTACGCCATCTACAACAGCAGCAGCAGCAGCAGCAGCAGCAGCAGAGGGTATCCTTACAGGGTGATGGAGAAATGGACGAAGATGATGATGATGAGGAGGCAGACAGCTGCTTCAGATCAGGATTCTTTGGACCCCTTACCTCAAACTTTCCATCAGGTAGGTAACAACTTTCTTGCTGGGGCCGCTGTCATGTGCTCATATGCTCATACACACTTCCACACACGGACACATGCAACACACGTACACACACATACACACACACGCACACACACACACACACATACACACACACACAAAATACGCACACACGCACATGCACACACTTATACACGTACGTAATATACAAATGCATGCATGCACAAACACACACACACATGCAACCTCGCACACACACAGGTCCCCCCACCCCTACTTTAGCCACTGCACCCTCTCCTGCCTCGATGGACGTGGATGCCGTGCTGCGTCATGCTGCTGCTCGCCACGCAGTACACAGTACGCAACAGCAACAGCAGTATCAGCAGCAACCCCATTCTGCAGCTAGTTGGACAGTGGGAACCTCCAGCTACCACAACCACCAAGCACACCGCAGTAGTGGCAGCAGTAGGAGCAGCAGGAGCTCCAACAATAGCAGGGGTGGTATCAGTGCGCAGCAGCAACTACTGCCTACAACTACACTTCACGGCAATGGCAACTCCAACGCACAGCAGCAACAACAGCTGCAACCTCCGACTGCGCTTCAGGTTCTGCAGGCTCGGTTAGAGGCAGAATCGCTGGCATCTGTGGCGTGTTTGATGGAGCACGGTGCCCCGGGTTATGGCAGATGCAGCACCAGTGAGATGTACCCTGGGATGAGTCGGCTAGATGTTTCAGCAGGTGCAAATGTTGGATGTGTGCGTGTATGTGTGTGTGTCTGAGTGTGTGCTTGTGTGTGTGTTTGTGTGTGTGTGTGTGTGTGTGTGTGCGCGCGTTTGTGCAAGTGGGTGTATGTGTGTGGGTGTGGGTGTGGGTGTGGGTGTGGGTGTGGGTGTGGGTGTGGGTGTGGGTGTGGGTGTGGGTGTGGGTGTGGGTGTGGGTGTGGTT
>Ga0307947_1002602_pt1 | contig 14458 bp, 16 predicted proteins | sample OrgLakmetagen232_FD_201840 | JGI IMG/M metagenome (GOLD analysis project Ga0307947, IMG submission 201840) | Saline water microbial communities from Organic Lake, Antarctica - #232 | ecosystem: Environmental > Aquatic > Non-marine Saline and Alkaline > Saline | place: Antarctica: Organic Lake...
GGTGTTGGTGTTGGTGTTGGTGTTGGTGTTGGTGTTGGTGTTGGTGTTGGTGTTGGTGTTGGTGTTGGTGTTGGTGTTGGTGTTGGTGTTGGTGTTGGTGTTGTCGGTGTTGTTTTTTGCCTGGCCAAGGTTCCTATGAAAAAAGCAGTGCTATGGCTCTGTAGCCTTTCATAGCTTTAATTTAACCATTATGTACTTCATAGCTTTAATGCCCTTCATAGCTTTAATTAAACCATTATGTACTTCATAGCTTTGATTAAACCATTATGTACTTTATAGCTTTAATCATTATGTACTTCATAGCCTTAAATAAACCATTATGTACTTCATAGCTCTAATTAATCCATCATGTACTTCCCAGATCACATAGGGGAGTCCTTAAATTCAGATACGTCCATCTCAACCTTACCATGTACCTCCCACACCACACACACACACACACACAAACACACACACACGCACACGCACACGCACACACACACAAACCTTACCCTGTACCTCCCACACCATGCAGGGGGGGCCTTGCTAGCTGACATTATAAAGTACATGAACCAGGCCAAAGACGGATTTGAGCGAGGGGAGGTGTGTATGCGTGCATGCGTGCATGTGTGTGTGCGTGTGCGTGTGCGTGTGCGTGTGCGTGTGTGTGTGTGTGTGTGTGTGTGTGTGTGTGTGCGTGTGCGTGTGTGTGTGTGTGCGCGTGTGCGTGTGTGTGTGTGTGTGTGTGTGTGTGTGCGCCCAGACGTTACTCAAGCTTTGATGGAATTGCTGTTGCCAGAGTGGAGCTGCATAACCTTTTTTTCATTGCATCTTATTTTGCAGGTGTATTACAAGCTCCTGTCTGTGTCCTCACACTTCATCCTCCTGTGTCCTCGCACTCCATCCTTGCACTTCTTATTTTGCAGTGTATTATGTATTACAAGCTCCTGTCTGTGCCCTCGCACTTCAACACCCAGCTGCATAACCACAATTCCACTGCATCATGTTTTGCAGGTGTAATGCAAGCTCCTGTCTGTGTCCTCGCACTTCATCCTCACACGTCATACTTTGCAGTGTATTATGTATTACAAGCCCCTGTCTGTGCCCTCGCACTTCAACACCCAGCTGCATAACCACAATTCCACTGCATCACGCTTTGCAGGTGTAATGCAAGCTCCTGTCTGTGTCCTCGCACTTCATCCTCACACGTCATACTTTGCAGTGTATTGTGTATTACAAGCTCCTGTCCGTGTCCTCGCACTTCAACACCCAGCTGCAATAACCACATTTCCACTGCATCATGTTTTGCAGGTGTAATGCAAGCTCCTGTCTGTGCCCTCGCACTCCATCCTCACACATCATACTTTGCAGTGTATTGTGTATTACAAGCTCCTGTCCGTGTCCTCGCACTTTAACACCCAGCTGCAATAACCACATTTCCACTGCATCATGTTTTGCAGGTGTAATGCAAGCTCCTGTCTGTGCCCTCGCACTCCATCCTCACACTTCATACTTTACAGGTGTATTACATTTTCATTGCATCATATTTTTCATTGCATAACCATATTTTCATTGCATCATATTTTGCAGGTGTACTACAAGCTCCTGTCTGTGTCCTCACACTTCAACACCCAGCTGGGGCTGCTGTCAGCTTTGGAGCTGGACAAGCATGCCCCTGCAAGGTAAGGTACTGAAACACAAGGAAAACAACAAATAGAAGGGGAAACATTCACTTTGAACATTGTGCTGGACAAGCATGCCTCTGCAAGGGGATTTACTGGGGAAAAAAGAAAAACAACAAATAGAAGGGGAAACATTCACTTTGAGCAATGTACTGGACAAGCATGCCCCTGCAAGGTAATGTACTAAAACACAAGGAAAACAACAAATAGAAGGGGAAACATTCACTTTGAACAATGTACTGGACAAGCATGCCCCTGCAAGGTAATGCACTGAAACACAAGGAAAACAACAAATAGAAGGGGAAACACTCAATTTGAAAAATGTGCTGGACAAGCATGCCTCTGCAAGGGAATGTACTGAAACACAAGGAAAACAAAAAATTGAAGGGAAAACATTCACTTTGAACAATGTGCTGGACAAGCATGCCCCTGCAAGGTAATGCACTGAAGCACAAGGAAAGCAACAAATAGAAGGGGAAACATTCACTTTGAACAATGTACTGGACAAGCATGCCTCTGCAAGGTGAGATTTACTGAAACACAAGGAAAACAACAAATTGAAGGGGAAACATTCACTTTGAACAATGTGCTGGACAAGCATGCCCCTGCAAGGTAATGCACTGAAACACAAGGAAAGCAACAAATAGAAGGGGAAACATTCACTTTGAACAATGTACTGAACAAGCATGCCTCTGCAAGGTGAGATTTACTGAAACACAAGGAAAACAACAGAAAGAACGCAGGCAATTGAAAATTTACACAATGTGCTAGGCAAGTGTGCCCCTGCAAGGTATTGTCACTGAAGGTTTCTTTGGACCCAAAAAGGGGGGTTTGTGTTTAAATCTCCAGACAGCATTTCTACTTATGGCGTTGGCTGTGGTAGGAAAGGCGTGGCTTGCCCTTATGTCCCTGTTTAAATGCTGGAAAGCCTGTTGGAATCAGACATAGCTTCCCTATTTCAAGTTGCAGGCATGATCAGGCTCGCACAGCAAATGAGGGAACATTCACACACACCCTCTGACCAACAGCACAGATTCACACAGGCACATTTACACACACACAGATTCACACAGGCACATTTACACACACAGATTCACACAGGCACATTTACACACACAGATTCACACAGGCACATTTACACACACAGATTCACACAGGCACATTTACACACACAGATTCACACAGGCACATTTACACACACACACACATACACACACATACACACACTTTCAGACCAATGCAGATGCACGTACATTCAGACACACATACTCACACGTACACGCAAACGCACTGTCTGCAAGCAACAAGAAAATTGTACGCGCGCACACACACACACACACACGCGCAAACTACACACACATTATTCTTAGAACAGGCATGCACACAACTCTTCCCTGCACAGGACTGCCCTGACCTGGTTAGATTCTTCATTCCCCTCGTTTTCAGCCGTGCTTGCTTTTGAAGTCCATTCAGATGGAAACAGGAGGGGGGAGCTGGCTGTGCGTGTTGTAGCACAAGATCTGGTGAGTGCACGTGAGTGGTTGTGTGTGTACGTGCATGTGTGTGTCATGGCACAATATCTGGTGAGGGCTCAAGTGTGTGAGTGTGTGTGTGTACGTGCATGTGTGTGTGTGAGTGTGTGTGTGTATGCGTGCACGTATGTATGTGTGTGCGTGTGTGCGTGCGTGCGTGCGTGCGTGCATGGCTGTGCGTGTTGTAGCACAAGATCTGGTGAGTGCACGTGAGTGGTTGTGTGTGTGTACGTGCATGTGTGTGTCATGGCACAATATCTGGTGAGGGCTCAAGTGTGTGTGTGTGTGTGAGTGTGTGTGTGTGTGTGTGTGAGTGTGTGTGTGTATGCGCGCGTGCATGTATGTGTGTGTGTGCATGCGTGTGTGCGTGCATTGCTGTGCGTGTTGTGGCACAATATCTGGTGAGTGCACCACATGAGTGTGTGTATGTGCATGTATGTGTGTGTGTGTGTGTATGTGCATGCATGTGTGTGTGTCGTGGCAACAAGATCTGGTGAGGGCATATGAGAGTATGTGTATGCGTGCATGTGTGTGTTTGTGTGAGTGTGTCGTAGCACAAGATCTGGTGAGGGCTCAAGTGTGTGTGTGTGTGCGTGCGTGCATGTATGTGAGTTGTGGCACAAGATCTGGTGAGGGCACATAAGTGTGTGTGTGTGTGCATGCGTGCATGTATGTGTGTCGTGGCAACATATTGGTAAAGGCACATGAGTGTGTGTGTGCATGTTTGTGTGTCATGGTACACTATCTGGTAAAGGTACATGAGTGTATGTGTTCACACATACTCACACATACACACACATGCCAATGTGCAGGGGGACGAATATGTGGTGGTGCCACTGCTTTAAACACACACATACTCACACACACTCACACATACTCACACACACTCACACATACTCACACACACACATGCCCATGCGCAGGGGGACGACTATGTGGTGGTGCCACTGCTTTAAACACACACATACTCACACACATTAACACATATTCACACACACATACTCACACACTCACACATACACACACACACACATGCCCATGCGCAGGGTGGCAAATATGTGGTGGAACCACTGCCTTAATCACACACTCACTCACACACACACACACTCTCACACATTCACACATACTCTCACACAGACACACACACACACACTCACACATACACACACACACACACACACACACATACACACACACACACAAACATGCCCATGCGCAGGGTGGCAAATATGTGGTGGTACCACTGACTTAATCACACACACTCACACACACTCACACATACTCACACACACTTGCACATACTCATACACATACACACACACATGCCCATGCGCAGGGTGGCGACTATGTGGTGGTACCACTGCCTTGTGCAGCATCTGGGGATGCTGCTGAGCAGATAGCAGGGCCGGGGGCGTGCACGTTTATCAAATTTAGGTACGCATGCACGTGAGTACACATGTGGTTGTATCGCGAATGCACATGTTGTAACGTGAATACACATAGCAGGGCCGGGGGCGTGCACGTTTAGCAGATTTAGGTACGCAGGTAGATAGCAAATTTAGGTACGTGGGTAGATAGCAGATTAAGGTACGCAGGTAGATAGCAGATGTAGGTACGCAGGTAGATAGCAGATTTAGGTACGCGGGTAGATAGCAGATTTAGGTACGCAGGTAGATAGCAGATTTAGGTACGCAGGTAGATAGCAGATTTAGGTACGCAGGTAGATAACAAATTTAGGTTTGTGGGTGGATAGCAAATTTAGGTATGCAGATAGCAGGGCCGGGGGCGTGCACGTTCAGCAAATTTAGTACGCACGCACGCGAGTACACACTTGTGTTTGTTTGTGTATGCATGTATGTACGCAACTATACACGTGTTTGTTTGTGAATGCATGTATGTAAGTATGCAAGTACACACATGTGTTTGTTTGTTTGTGTATGAATGCATGCGAGTACACTTGTGTGCTCGCACACGAGTGCACTTGTGTTTGTTTGTATGTGCATGCATGCACACGAGTGCACTTGTATGTTTGTGTGTGCATGCATGTGAGTGCACTTGTATGTTTGTGTGTGCACGTAAGCGATTGCACTTGTGTTTGTTTGTGTATGCATGCATGCGCGAGTGCACATGTGCTTGTTTGTGTATGCATGCACGTGAGTACACTTGTATGTTTGTGTATGCATGTATGCACACGAGTGCAAATGTGTTTGTTTGTGTATGCATGTATGCGAGTGCACATGTGTATGTTTATGTATGCATGCACGCGAGTACACTTGTATGTTTGTGTATGCATGCACGTGAGTACACTTGTATGTTTGTGTGTGCATGCACGTGAGTACACTTGTATGTTTGTGTATGCATGTATGCAAGTGCACTTGTATGTTTGTGTGTGCTTGTATGCGAGTGCACTTGTGTTTGTTTGTGTATGCGTGCATGCGCGAGTGCACATGTGTTTGTTTGTGCATGCATGTATGCAAGTACACTTGTATGTTTGTGTGTGCATGTATGCGAGTGCACTTGTGTTTGTTTGTGTATGCATGTGTGCATGCACTTGTGTTTGTGTATGCATGCACGCAAACATACACGTGTTAATGCTGTGTTGTGTGTATTGTTTAGGCCTTGCAATATATTTTGGGAGAAGGTGCGCCTGAAGTAGGTGATCAAGAAATCCCATATTGAGCACGACAGCGTTTAAATTGAGCTTTAGTACACAGAGTATACGAGTATACTAAAAGCACGATAGTGTCTAGGTGTGGCTGTATATCCATGCTTGCTGTGCTTGCCTTGCCTTGGTACACAGAGCATACTATAAGCATGATAGCATTTAGCTTGAGCTTTAGTACACAGAGCATACTATAAGCACGATAGCGTCTAGGTTGAGCCTTAGTACACAGAGCATACCATAAGCACAATAGCGTATAGGTTGAGCTTTAGTACACAGAGCATACTATAAGCATGATAGCATTTATGTTAAGCTGTATATACCTGTGCTTGCTGTGCTTGCCTTCCTCCCCCCTCTTCCAAAACACACATGCACTTACTCACACAAATGCCATTTTTCCACAGTGAGATGGCAGAGCCGAAGGGCTTGTCGTCTGCGTCAGATTGGTGCTCCGCTTGCCAATCAGAGGACAGCATAGTATGCACTAGAGAAGCAGCTGTGCAGGGGGTACAAGGAGAGGGAGGTGGGCAGGCAAGGAATGAAGATAGGTGAGCGCGCTTAATTTGTTGATGTCAAATAATTAAGCCTACCAAAAATAGTAGGTGAGTGCACTTGATTTGTTGATGTCAAATGATAAACCTAGTAGGTGAGTGCACTACATTTGTAGACGTGAAGGGGAGAGATAGATGAGTGCACTACTTTAAAATAGATGGAAATGAAGATGAATATGTGTAGGTAAATAACTAAGGAAAGGTAGTGCACTGCATGAAAATGAAAATGTGTGAAAATTGAAGTAAATTCATAAATGTGTGCGTGTCCTAATAGCAGCGCTCCTCCAATCCTAACCTCCTCCTAACCTAAAGTCATCTGATGTCCTAACAGTATCATCACGCATGTCCTTAACCCTAAAACCTAACCCTATTTCTAAGTAAAGATACTGTACTGCTCCTAGGTATTGCGAGTGTATATGTATTGCAGCAGATGGAGTAAAGGCAGCCGGGGATCTTGCTAGGGCGAATTGAACTTTTATTGTGCACATGATATTTATTTTAATGGTGATATTTACTTTATTGTTGCATCTTGTGTGAACTAACTTTAATTGTGCTCGTGGTCTTTATTTTGCCTGTACCTGCAGCAGATGGAGTAAATACACAGCCGGGGCACTTGCCGGATCTGTGGTGGCCACCTTTTTTGGCACGCTGCTTCTGTCCAGCCTTGCTTTTGTGGTGCTGCATAAAAGGTGTGTGTGTCGTGGCATGTGTCGTGGCATGTGTGTGTGTGTGTGTGTGTTTGAGAGTGTGTGTGTGTGTGTCGTGGTATGTGTCGTGGCATGTGTGTGTGTCGTGGCAAGAATGGAAAATATGACAAGGAAAGAGCTGGTGGTCCACATGCACGGAATGAGCGTGGGGTAGCAGGGGTTTTATAGAAGTTTCTTTTGCTTTTCCGTTTCATTGCTGTCTGGACATACTGCTGTGTGTTGTAGCAAAGGGCCAGATGAGTTGAGATAAGCTTTTTTGGAAGGTACAATACTCAATTACCAGCTTTTATTTGTATGCTGGATTAATATCATGTGTGGGTAGCTGCCCTGAAAGCCTTGTGGCTCGTGGTCAGGCCAAACTCTTTGGGGTCGCGGGTTTGAATCTGCCTGGTAGCGTGAGTACTTTTTGCTGTCCGACAGCTCCGTCTCCGTGTCCTTAATCCATGCTTGTGGTGGTATCACCCCTTGCGTTTAGTTTTCATGTGTGCAGTGGGATGGTTGTATTGGAAGAAGCTATGAGCAGCTGTTGTAGTTTGAAAAAGGCACACTTCTCCATCCACCCCTACTTTGAGTCGAAGATAGGATAGCTTAGATGACCGCATCCCTGCTAAAAAGAAAAAAGAAGGATCTACGCAGGCAGTGAAAATCACTCCCCACAATATTTGAGGAAAGCCACTTTAGTACTGGGTACCATAAAACTCCTCCACAAAAAGAAAAAGAAATAGAAAAAGATCAATGGATATCAGGAGGGTCTCTACTCTACATCTCTTTCCAACATTGTCGATCAACATGCACATGCAGTGCCTAATATGCACTGCAAGTGCTCTCTCCAACGTTGTGATAATAATACACAGAAGCTTTGGTATTGTTTCAACTTGTCAATGTTGAATGTGTGTGCAGGCTCAAGCACAGAAGCAGCTTTGGTGTTGTTTTAACTTGTCAATATGAATGCACGTGCAGGTTCGTGCACAAAAGCAGCCTTGGTGCACTCGCATTATTGGGCATATGGAGGAAGAAGCTATTAATTGAGGGTATCGTTTAAACTATGTAAATATGAATGCTTGTGCAGGCTCATGCATAGAAGCAGCCTTGGTGGCGCACAGCCTGACCCCTTCACCGCGTACAAAGCTGAGACCTATGCGGCAGAACAGCCTCGAGTTTAAATAGACAGCAGGCATGGGTTTTATGTTTATAGTACTAGCGAGTAGTAACCACAGCAGGTATGCATAAACAAATATGTGATAGTGTTTTAAGAAGTTGGGTATAGCAGAATACATGAAAGGTAGGGTTTGCTACACACAAGGTGGCATGATGACCTTTTGCTACACAAAGTGGCGTGACCTTTTGCTACACAAAGTGGGTTTCTGGACTTGCCTCCTTATAGTGCAACTTTCAGTTCCTTGCAGTTGAAATTTCCTTAAACTAGGTTGCGAGACCACATTTGGGATGCAAATTCTAGTTGGGGTTGGGCTGGTATGTGCACCGCAACATCTTTCCCTTCTACGCTTCTCCATGATTGCACATCCTTGGCATTTTATGCCAGCACTCCTGTGCAACGAGGCGAAGTGGAATGCACAGCGAGAGCTGGGTGGTCACATCTGAGTTTGTCTCCAGGGGTTCTAATATTGCCAGTACGAAAACACTGTCACATTCAATACAAGTTTGATTAAAAAAACACACACCAGGCAGAGAGTATATGCAATCAATAAAGACCACTTCCCACATTCACTACGGGAGGCATCGCTTGCAAAGGTTTGCATTCTCTTGTTGTCGTTCATCATCAAGCATAATTGCTAGCTAGCTTGAAGCCAGAGAGAGCATTTAGACATGTAGGCTACAAAATACCTGAAATTGAACGACTGGAACATTTTTTGCTCGATTGAAGCCAAAAAGCATATAGGCTACAAAGTACCTGAACAACTCGCAGATTAAATCCTGCTTGCGCGGTGATGATAAATCCGATTTGTACTGAGGTTTCATGCCCAATCGTTGGCAGCGACCTGTGTGACAGCAAAAATTTGGTCGGCAGTTGGGAGTGTCTTATGTCTTGTTCAATGAGCTGGATGTGCCAGTCTTATTGATAACCTTTATCTTCTGGATTTGGTGGTTTTGGTATTCAATTGACAACTCGTTGTCAATTGAACAAGGGGTTACAAGGATGGCCTACAGCCCGAGACTCTGGCTGATGGCAATTGGCTGGTGAAACGAAATCAACCAGTGTCGAAAATTGAAACTAAATCTGACATAAACTTGAAGTCTGTATGAGTATTGATTCAGGAATGCGCGCATTGATATCAAAATCAGTGATACTGTGATGACAAGCCAAGAAAGGAATAAATTCAGAGCTCGAAGGAGCAAACGCACGCAGAGTCTTAAACATTCCTTCAAAAAGGTCTCTGTATCTCATGCGCAGCTTGCACACTTCAGCACACTTGCAAAAGAAAATTGAACTCTTAGAGGTACCATTATTAATGGGGATCCTCAAAAGACCCTGTACCATGTAAAGTCTCCGTTTCTATTTGTTCGTTCAGTCTTATTAACGTGTAACCACAATGAGGCTGAGAGGTCTGTCTGAATCATTAGTCCCAGCTCCGGGAAGGGACATGGTGTGGCAGTCATCAACCAAAGACGAGTAGTAGCACTAGCAGCAGATAGACACACGAGTATGAGCAGAGAGCGCACAGGCGTGGTTGTATGTCCGGAACTGGTAGAAGCATTAGAGCGATGCAAATAACTCACTCCTCCGCTGGATAATTTTCCACCTTGGAGACCTCCCTTGGTCCGAAGACGCAATCATTATTGGTTATTGTGCTGAGTCATATTTTGCAGTGACGGTAATTTGATCTGACAAGGTAATGAGGCAAACTCCTGTAAAAGGCTCACTCAGAAAGCGTCAGTAGACGCTACTTTTGGTGTTTTATCCTTTATTGGCAAGTTGGTGCCACCTTAGCTTTTGATTAGAGGACAGCGCTTGGTTCAGTCGTTGATGTAGTCTGCCACCCTTGCACATGAAAAGCACGTTACACTTGCACATTAAAACCTAAAATAAAAGCACGGCACTTGCAAAGTTTACTGGAGCACGTACCTCCCTGAGAAACTGAAGGAGAGTCTAGCTACAAGGTACTTATTACCCCCGGCCCCTGCCTCGCAAAACAGTCACGAAAGGAGCAGACCCTAAAAATGTACCACCAGGCGCCATCGCAACAACGGAATGGAAAAAACTAGAACCTCCTTGCCCTGGTTTGTTGCTCAGGACAAGCACACAGGCCCCCCTTACAGGCAGCGATGTTTGGAATCAGAGTGCCCTCAGACAATGCACTCGAGGATTAAAAGTGCGGTGCAATTTAGACTCTCAGAGACCTAAAGACACACTCTAGGCTGAAAACATGCAGTGAAGTAGACTCTCAGCGACCGCGAGACACCGCACTCCAGGCTAGAGAAGCCAAAATCATTTGCTACTGCTTCGCTTGTAGGCCATCAACACGGCCACAGCAGCTGCTGCCCCTGCTGCTGCAGCAGCAGCTCCAAGCCGTGTGGCGTTCTGTTTTCGCTGCCTGCAAAGAAAATAATACAAGTTTAAAAGAGCAACACAAGGTTGGAAACAAGCTACACTGAAGCGGAACAGCATGCACAATCTAGGGGAGTCAGAGCGCCGCTAAGAGCAGCTGTGATTCTGTGACGCTCGCTACATTTGCAATGTAGGAAATAGGATTGAGAGTATAATGCACTTGGGGTGATGCAGGATGCAACAATTTATTTTCTATACATAAATAAATTTATTTAATAAATTCGAGAGTTTGGTGCACTCGGGGTGATGCAGGATGCAACAATTTATTTTATCTATACATAAATAATTTTATACAAATTTATTTAAGAGTATGGTGCACTCTGGGGTGATCCAGGATGCACACATTTATTTTACAAAGGACCTTTAAGGGTTGGCCAGAACTGTATATATACAGGGGGGAGTTATCTGAGGCCAAAAAATGGTACGTTTTTTGCATGCTCCTAGGTATGGCTCCCCTAATTGGCAGGTTTCGAGCTCAGCTCTGATATGCAATGCAGCTGAGCTTGAAACCTGCAAAATAGGGGGCCCATACCTATTCGGCCGCAGCGTGAACCCTACTTTTTGAGCAGCCATAAGTCGTATCTGACCAGCCAGCGCACCAAACCTGGTGAATTTTAGTGTTTTAAATCCCTTACAATAAATCAAGATCATTGCAAGAAAAGGGGCAAAAATACTAAGTGGTTGACGAAGAATGCAAATTAATGTGCCATTCCCCCTGGAAAGCACCCATCTAGGGTACAAGTGCACGACATGAGCTTCTAGTCCTGTCATTCTGTACGCAGGGCGACTTGTATACATCTGAGCACATGCTCGGACTGCTCGGATAAAGTCAGCATCAGTTTAAAGCTAGGTTGGGTCCAATTTGATGAAGTGACGTGTGAGTAGTTGCACCTTTCATGCAAAAAGGAGAATGTTTTGGCTTTTGCCCAGATAACCCCCTCTGGTATATATACACCGTATATTACCGTATAATCAGTGATATCCCAGCCAACAACGCCGTATATACACTGTAACCATATGGTTCTGGCCAACCCTACAAAAGGTACCACAGCACAGAGGGTGTGAGTCACAACCTGCAATCAGGCATGATGTTCAGAATGAAAATTACTTGTCTTGGTACTTGTAAACTTGGATCTAATGATTAAGATAGGTCGAGAACGAACTGTTATGACTCGTAGTGACTAAGATAGGTCGAGGCTGAACTGTTATGACTCTTAGTGATCTTGGATCTACTGATCAATGTGAACTTAGATCTACTGATTATCGTGAACTTGGATCTACTGATTATGTGAACTTGGATCTACTGATTAATGTGAAATTGGATCTACTGATTATTGTAAACTTGGATCTACTGATTACTGTGATCTTGGATCTACTGATTAGTATAGGTCGAGACTGAACTGTTATGACTCGTAGTGACATGCTTCATTACTCAATCACTCATATTGGAAAAGATCAAGAAAACGCATTGTTCCAGCTTGGAGTGGCATGCATCATTACTCATATTGGTCTGATGTAATTTATCTAGATCAAGCTGTTGGCTAGAGGTAGCTCATCAAGACAGACAACATTCTAAGAAGCTGCAAAACACCTCACCTTGCTTGCTCAGCAATAGCGGCGGCTGTCAAAGTTGCAGACGACATTTTAAGCAGCAGCAAAACACCTCACCTTGCTTGCTCAGCAAGGGCAGCTGTCGAAGTTGCAGACAACATTTTAAGCAGCTGCGAAACACCTCACCTTGCTTGCTCAGCAAGGGCAGCTGTCAAGATTGCAAGATTGCGACAACATTCTAAGCTGCTGCAAAACACCTCACCTTGCTTGCTCAGCAAGGGCAGCTGTCGAAGTTGCAGACAACATTTTAAGCAGCTGCGAAACACCTCACCTTGCTTGCTCAGCAAGGGCGGCTGTCAAAGTTGCAGACGACACTCTAAGAAGCTGCAAAACACCTCACCTTGCTAGCTCAGCAAGGGCAGCTGTCGAAGTTGCAGGGCCACAGCATGTGTGCGATCCTCCTAGGTGGGAGCCATGGTGCTGGTGGTGAGGGAGGGTGTGCTGCAAGCTGGCAGGGCCGGTATCTGTGCCTGTATGTGTGCGCGTTTGTGTGCATGTTTGTTTGTATGTTTGAGTGTGTGTGTGTGTGTGCATGTGTGTGTGTCTATGTGTGCCTCAAAGCTGGTGGTGAGGGAGGGTGTGCGGCAAGCTGGCAGGGCTGGAATCTGTGCCTGTATGTGTGCGCGTTTGTGTGCATGTTTGTTTGTATGTTTGAGTGTGTGTGTGTGTGTGTGCATGTGTGTGTTTCTATGTGTGCCTCAAAGCTGGTGGTGAGGGAGGGTGTGCGGCAAGCTGGCAGGGCTGGAATCTGTTCCTGTATGTTCGCTTGCGTGTGTGTGTGTATATGTATGTTTGTGTGTTTGAGTGTGTGAGTATGTGTGTGCGCGTGTGTGTGTACGTGTGCGTGTGTTTGCGCGTGTGTGTGTACGTGTGTGTGTGTATGTGCACGCGTGTGTGCCTCAAGTTGGTGCTGACGGAGAATGCGCTGAGAGGCCGTTACCTGAGGCTGTGTGTATGAGCAAATGCAGGTTTGCACAATGAGTCTCAGCTTGTACGGGGATGTGTGTATAGTGCATGTGTGTGTGCATGTGTGTGTGTTGTGTGTAGAGTTGTGTGTAGAGTGTATAGTGTGTAGTGTGTATAGTGTATAGTGTGTCGAGTTGTGTGTAGAGTTGTGTGTAGAGTTGTGTGTAGAGTTGTGTGTAGAGTGTGTGTTGTGTGTACGTGTGTGTGTGCATGTGTGTGTGTGTGCGTGTGTGTGTACGTGTGTGTGTGTGTAGTGCATGCGCGTGTGTGTTTGTAGGTGTTATGGAGGTGTGTAAGCACCAAGGATGTAGAGGTCTTAATTTTATCTCGTAATGGCGCATGTGTGCTTGAGAGAGAGAGAGAGAGAGAGAGAGAGAGAGAGAGAGAGAGAGAGAGAGTCTGTGTGCGTGTGTATGCACGTGCATGTCAGTGTGTGTGTGTACGTTGAGGCGAAAATGCTTCACGCTCCCAAATCCCACCCCCAGAGAAGACAACCAGGCCAACGCTCGCTCCTTTGTACCTTTAACCTGGGCTGGGTCCATTTAAAGGCACCCTGTTTCAGCTACTACATCAACGATGTTGCACCAAAAGTAACTTCCTACACTCAAGTTTGATAGCATACCGCTAGGGTTGGCCAGAACCATATATTAACGGTGCATATACTTTTTTTGCAGGAAAAACATAAAACATGGTCATACATGGCGTATATTCACGGTTCTGGCCATACCTAATCAACACTGTTTCACCATCGGTAGAAATTTCCTACACCTGAGTTTGATAGTAATTAATAATAATTGATAGTAATTATTTGTAGTTTCCTACACCTGAGTTTGATAGTATATACCACCCATAGGTAATTTCCTACACCTGAGTTTGATAGTAATTAATAATAATTGATAGTAATTTTTTGTAATTTCCTACACCTGAGTTTGATAATATTAATAATAATTGATAGTAATTAATAGTCATTTCCTACATCTGAGTTTGATAGTATATACCACCTGTAGGTAATTTCCTACACCTGAGTTTGATAGCATATACCACACATACATGATACATTTGTAGGGTTGGCCAGAACCGTATAAGCACACCGTATATGCCCGTATGTTTGATGAAATCCCTGCAAAAAATACCGTAATTACACCGTATATATATGGTTCTGGCCAACCCTACACACACTACACACACACAAAAAATTAT
>Ga0307947_1002606_pt1 | contig 14454 bp, 16 predicted proteins | sample OrgLakmetagen232_FD_201840 | JGI IMG/M metagenome (GOLD analysis project Ga0307947, IMG submission 201840) | Saline water microbial communities from Organic Lake, Antarctica - #232 | ecosystem: Environmental > Aquatic > Non-marine Saline and Alkaline > Saline | place: Antarctica: Organic Lake...
GCGGACCCCAGAAAGTTGAAACCACTGCTCGGCGGCAGCAGGTGAGGGAGGACCACGAGGGCCCGTGCGTGACCCGCAGAGCCCGCTGGCGCAGACACCCCTCGCGAGGGCCACGTGAAGAGGAGAGGGCGAGGCTGGTCTCCTGGACCATGCATAACCAACACAGGTCGCCAGACCCGACAAAAGTTGAGAGAGCCACTGCAACGAGCACAGTGGCTCTATTTTTTATTATTTTCTCTATCAACCAGCAGTGGTCAATACGGACGTGCACGTGAGCAGGCGACCCCCCTGATCCTCATACTAAGTGGCTAAGTGGCTACGAAAGAATTTCGATGGTGAGATTTAGTTGCTGGAACGTAAAGGCAAACTTCTGCAAATCCTCGCCACGCAGATTTGCATACCTTGCTGCCCAAAACCAAAGAAAAATGAACGACTCAGCGTTGCAATAGTATCGTGTAATAGTTAAATAAAAAATTTGTGCTAAAAAGACGGCATTCATGTCCTTCAAGCAAATGCGGAATAGCCTCGGTTCAGGCAGGCAGCTTCCCAGGCTTCGTCCATCGCTGGTTTCAAGAAGACCCATGTCTGTGCAAGTCAAAGGGGGTGAGGTGCGTCGTGACTCGGGCAGCCTGGAGGAAAATTTCTCGTGATTTTTCATGCTTGCATGCAAAACGTGATTGATTCAGTGCTCATAATCACAGTTGCAAACATGCATTTGTTGATGGGACCCTGGCTGTGCAACTTCCTGGGCTGGACACTGGGAATCCTCTCGCCTCCTGTGTGCTCTGGCAGTGATTGTGGATCCTGGAATTGGCAGCATGCAATTCACAGCAGGCTTCAGTCAGTTTTCATGACTGTGCAAGAGTTCCTCACTTGAATGCGTAAAACAGGCTTGCAATCAAGGGCTGCAAAAATTGCAGTGCGTTCACTTAGTAACCCTGGATTGGGAGTGGGAGAGTTGCGAGAGGTTGGGAGCGGGAGTGCGAGAGGTTGTCAGATTCATGTGCCAGCATGTAAAGTGACCCCTGGCTGCCAGCTCTTCAAATCACGTTCTGCGTATCTCTCCAGTTAACCTGTTCCCCCTTCTCCCCTGATACAAAACCAAGGAATTCATTCATTTTCGCACTCTCGCCTATTCCTGGCAGGTCAACGTCCTGCTGGTCGGTGGAGGAGGGCGTGAGCATGCCTTGGCGTGGCGCATGTCTCAATCTGACTCCACAAAACAGCTCTTCGTGGCCCCTGGGAACCCTGGCACTGAGGCCGAGAAAAAAGTGACCAACGTGGCACTGAACACCTCCAAGCATTCAGATGTGCGTAGGATGTGAGCCGATGGGTTTGTTTCGAGGTGTAGCGTGTGTGCGTACAGTCTTTGCCGCCAAGCGTGGGGAGCGCAGTTTAGGATTACAGGACAAGAGCATCCGCTTCCATGATGTTTTGAGACTCCTGGGAGGCCTCCCTAGCTAAAAGTTAAGGTTTGAGCTGCTGAATTGATTTATTAATGTTTTGTAGTATGGGGGTAAGTCAAGCATACTAGTGTAGGATGTAGGAAATGAGAGCCTTTGGCTTAGAGTTCAGGAGTGAGGCGCGTGATGCAGTTACGTAGGATGTAGAATGTGAGCCTTTGGCTTATATGGTTACAATGGTTACAATTGGGGGTGACCTTCAGCCAGGTTGTTTGGCTGATCGGTTACTGACTGGTCTCGGCCAGCCAAAAAGAAATCCATCTGCTTAGAAAGAAGGAGAAAAAGCCTAGTGTTCAGGAGTGAGGTGCTTGATGCAGTTGCGTAGGATGTGAGCCTTTGGCTTTAAGTTCAGACGTAAGGTATAAGTAGGGTTGGCCAGAGCCATACATACATACGGTGTAAACTTGGTATGTCTGGAAAATCACCAATATACAATCATTTACGGTGTATAAGAAAGGTTCTGGCCAACACTAGATATAAGGCACCTGGTGCAGTAACGTTGGTGTACTCCCATGACTCTCATGTTTCATTCCAATTGCTTTCAGCCGCCTCCTGCAGCTACTCAGCTACTTTGCATGCATCAGCTACTCTGCATGCATCATACCATCACTTTGCATGCATCAAACCATCCTGGCAGACTATCTCAGCACCAGCACCTGGCCTTAGCATCGCGCTTTCAGCAGCAGCAATTTTTTGCATCAACCATCGACGTGTGACTCTCAGCAGCGTCGGCTCGTCTGCATTCATGCAAACGATTGGTAACCGCAGGTCGTCAAGTTCTGCAAGGACAAGGCCATCCATCTAGTGGTGGTGGGGCCAGAAGCCCCCCTAGTGGCGGGCCTAGCAGATGACCTAGCTCTGGCAGGTGAGTGGTTGTAGATAACTGTGTTAACACATCAGGCTATCCATTGAGTTTTGGTGGGGTCAGAGGCACCCCTTCAGCCAGGCCTAGCAGATGACCCTGCTCTGGCAGGTGAGTAGTTGTAGAGAAACGTGTAAAAACACGTTAGGCCATCCATTGAGTTTTGGTGGAGTCAGACGCACCCCTAGATGCAAGCCTAGCAGATGACCTTATTCTGGCAGGTGCGGTGTTTTGGAGTTGTATCACCACAGCAGACGGTGAGACAGTGTTGGACACGTCAGTGTTGGACATGTCAGTGTTGGACACGTCAGTGATGGTCATGTCAGTGTTGGACATGTCAGTGTTGGACATGTCAGTGTTGGACACGTCAATGCTGGACACGTCAGTGTTGGTCGCGTCAGCGTTGGACACGTCAGTGATGGTCATGTCAAAGTTGGACACGTCAGTGATGGTCATGTCAGTGTTGGACACGTCAGTGTTGGACATGTCAGTGTTGGACACATCAGTGATGGTCATGTCAGTGTTGGACATGACAGTGTGGGTAAGGGCATTATCATGTGATCGTCCCGTGGCGCCCCCCCCGCCCTCTTTCCGGCCAATCTGTGCCAGTACCCAAATATTATCCTCACCTCTCCAGCCACTTCACCGTTTGGGACCTGAAATTGTGTCAGATAGCTAAACTTCCCCTTAAGTGCCTGCAAAGAAAGCAGGCAAAAGCCCCGGTGGGTGGCTCGCAAACATCCTGGCGAAATTATCATTGCCGTGGCTCTTTGTTGTAGCTTACAGCTCAACATGCCCTGTCCAGCACGTTGCCCTACAATACGGCCGCCGCGTTCCATTTTCATCCAAAACACAGTCCTGGAAACTTGGACCGCTGTTTTGTGCTTGCTTTTTTCTGGCACCCTCTGATGATTATGATGACAATGTGCTTTTCAATTGCTTTGGTTGCTTCAACAAATGCCCTCTGTTGGAAACCTTCCAACCACACAGCCGTAGGAAAATCCAATTGCATAGACACTTGACCTTACCTCAACTTTGCCCGCTATGAGTTCCCTACTGGGGACCTTCTGTCAATACCGCATTGAGGAACAAAGCTGTGTTAAAGGTGGAGACACTTGCACGGTCTCCACTTTTTTTGTCCTTGTTTTCCACTTGCCCATACGCCAGGCACTCCCTGCTGGGGACCCTTTGCCAAAGCCACCTTGAAGGACTCAACTGCACAGGATCAGCGCATTCGTGCGTGCTCTTCACTGTCCTTATCCCCTTATTCCACTCACTCACACGCCAAATATTCCCTGGTGGGGGCCTTCTGCCAAAGCCGCACTGCTAGAGGATTCCAACCGCAAAAATACTCGACCCTACCTCAACTTTGCCTGCCAGGTATTTCCTGCTGGGGGCCTTCCGCCAAAGCCGCTCATTTAGAGGAATCCGAATGCAAAGACACTTGACCCTACCTCAACTTTGCCTGCCAGGTATTCCCTGCTGGGGGCCTTCCGCCAAAGCCGCGCAGCTAGAGGGGTCCAAGGCATTCATGAAGGTGTGAGCTGTTTCCAGTTTGCAGGGCTTCCAGCTGAATGCCCGGATGACCTGACTTCTTAGCCGGTCGGTGTGGCATAACATGGGGCGGTAGAGAGGGGGAGCAGGAAACATAATAGGGAGTGGAGCAGTATTCACTTGACAAATGGTGTGCGTTACAGTGTTGCGGTGGGCGCAGGCGTGCGCCAAGATGACCTAACTTTTGTGCGCCGGTCGGTGTGGCATGACATGGGGTGGTAGAGAGGGAGGGGGAGCCGGAAATAGTAAAGGGCAGTTTTCACTTGGAGAAATGGTGTGTGTTGCAGTGCCACGGTGTACAAAGGCACAAGCCAAGATGACCTAACTTGTTTGAGCCGGTTGGTGTGGCATAAGATGGGGGGTAAAGAGGGGGGTAGAACAAAAGAGGGAGCAGTTTTCACTTGGAATAATAGTGTGCTACAGTGTCGCGGTGTGCAAAGCAGTCTCAGCCGTGCACTCCTTGACCAGCACCTGATCCAATGCATTCTAAGTTTGCACCACAGCATGAATGGTGACAATTGTTTTCTTACATCATCCTGCAGCATACGTGCTCTTGCAATATGCACACACACATGCACACCCATACACCCATACGCACATGCACACGCACACACGCACACACATACACACACACCTTCATCAGCTATCAGTGTCACAGGAGCCTGCAGCATATGTGCTCTTGCAATATGTACACGCACACATACACCCATACGCACATGCACACGCACACACACACGCACACACGCACACACACCTCCATCAGCTATCAGTGTCACAGGAGCCTGCAGCATATGTGCTCTTGCAATATGTACACGCACACATACACCCATACGCACACACACGCACACACATACACACACACCTCCATCAGCTATCAGTGTCACAGGAGCCTGCAGCATATGTGCTCTTGCAATATGCACACGCACACATACACCCATACGCACACGCGCACACACACACACACACGCACACACATACACACACACACCTCCATCAGCTATCAGTGTCACAGGAGCCTGCAGCATATGTGCTCTTGCAATATGTACACGCACACATACACCCATACGCACATGCACACGCACACACACACACGCACACACATACACACACACCTCCATCAGCTATCAGTGTCACAGAAGCCTGCAGCATATGTGCTCTTGCAATATGTACACGCACACATACACCCATACGCACACACACGCACACACATTCACACACACCTCCATCAGCTATCAGTGTCACAGGAGCCTGCAGCATATGTGCTCTTGCAATATGTACACGCACACAAACACCCATACGCACATGCACACGCACACACACACGCACACACATACACACACACCTCCATCAGCTATCAGTGTCAGGAGCCTGCAGCATATGTGCTCTTGCAATATGTACACGCACACATACACCCATACATCCATACACACACGCACGCAAACACACACATGCACGCACACACACACCCCTCCATTAGCCATCAGCAACACAGGAGCCTGCAGCATGACACAAACTCTCTGGTGGCTGTATTGTGTTTCTTCGCGGTTCATTGCTTGACCGTACAGGACATCTCAAAGAAGAAAGACACCGCATTATATTATCCTTCCCATTCACTTAACCAATTTATCCCTGCTCTCAACCACGCAGGGCATCTCAAAGAGTTGGACACCACATTCTGTGCTCCTATCATTCACTTGGCCGAATCATCCACACCCACAACCACAACCACACTTGCTCTCAACCACAACCACAACCACGACCACGCAGGGCATTTTGAAGAAGTTGGACTCCACATTCTGTGCTCCTATCGTCCACTTGGCCGAATCATCCACAACCACAACCACAATCACACTTGCTCTCAGCCACAACCACAACCACGACCACGCAGGGCATTCTGAAGAAGTTGGACAACATATTCTGTGCTCCTATCGTTCACTTCACCAATTCATCCACAACCACAACCACAACCACAACCACGCAGGGCATTTTGAAGAAGTATGACATCCCAACAGCCGTGTTTGAGTCCTTTGTGGATGCCGAGAAAGCCAAGGTGGGTGAATTCCTTTGTGACACTCATTCCTTGTGCTTTTCTTGTGCACTTTTTCATGCTGTGTGGCTGCTGACGTGGCAAACACATATGTGCCGTTCTTTCTCGAGCTGTCCTCTTGTGCACGTATTGTTTGCATGGCTGCTAAATCGCCGCACCAGAGCACGGCCCAGCATAAATGAGCCTTCCTGTGCTTTCCTCTTTGCTTCTCCTTTCTCCTGTGTGGCAGCCGGGATTTTAAACATAGGGTTGGTCAAAACCGTATATACGGTGTATATACGGTATTTCTGGCAGGGAGATCACCAGATATACGGTCATATACGGTGTATATATACAATTTAGTTTAGTTTATATTACAAAGGCATTCAACCTGGAATGGCTGCTCAACCTATATATACGGTTCTGGCCAACCCTAGTTTAACACGTGTTGGCCGATGTGAGTGTTGTTCCTGCGTGACTCTCGCTCCTGTGATTTCCTAGTATTTGCTAGGTACTCTTTATAAGGGGAAACCTAGGCTTTCACGCGTATCAAATGTGTGTGTGTAAAGGTTTTCTTCCGTGAGTTCCAGTGCACCTTGTATTACACCGTGAGGGTTGTTAAAAGTGTGTTCTAATGCACACTCATGAGAGGGTTGTGATGGCAGCAGCGTGTATGCACCTGTATAGAAGCTTGTCATATGCCTGGTACCATTGTCGGCTGTCATTTACTTTGCTCAGGTTTTAGCCTAGCAAGGGGGGTTGTGCTTAATGAAACTTTGCTTTCGCATTCAAGCCAGATGACTTGACGAAATGAGTTGAATAAGCATTGGTTATAGAAGTGCCAAAATGCTGGAAGTAGCCGATGGTAGGTCTGTACAAAGAGTTGTAGCACAACCCCCCTATGCACCTGTATGTAAGAATATAAGCAGTGTGTGAATGCAGATGTGTCGGCCACACATGCCCCACGCAGAGTTTCATTAGAGGCCTGGGAGCGCCCATTGTTGTGAAGACGAGCGGTCTGGCTGCTGGCAAAGGCGTCATCGTAGCGCAGACGCTGGAAGAAGCTCTGAACGCAGTGGATGATCTCATGGTCAAGAAGATCTACGGCAGCGCGGGTGTGTGTTTGATTGTGTGTGTATTTGTGTGTGTGTGTGTTTGTGTGTGCGTGTGTGTGCGTGTGTGTGTGTGTTTGTGTGTGTGTGTGTGTGATTGCATGTGTGTGTGTTTGTGCGTCGTGGCTGCATGTTGTTGTTGACCTTCTCTGTCCAAGATCCTTGCACAAGCATTTGCACAAGCAAAAAAAATGGAAGGCCTATCGAAAACAATGAACACAGGGTCGTTAATGAAACAGGGGGAGTAGAATGTTGTACTTCTGCAATGCCAGAGAACGAGCTTGCGTGGATCATTGGCAGGGAACGAACGTGGTGCATCACAGTTGCAGCTTTCAATAAATTCTCACACACACACACACACACACACACACACACACACACACACACACACACACACAAACACACACACACACACATACACACACACACACACACACTGGCTCAGAGACCGGAGGCATAGGCCTTGCTATTCCAGTGCAGGTAGACAGGTGTTGTGATGATTGCCTGTACGAAATTTGATTGACACAAGTCTGGAGGGTCTGGCTTCCGTGCAGGTCAAGCGTCTCAAACATTCCCACGGTTGCTTACATTTTGCTTTGGCATTGCAGTCTCTGTATGCAGAAACATCACGCAGATGACCCTGTCCTGTTAGTTTAAACAAACAGACCCTATCCTGTTAGTTCAAACAAACAGACCCTGTCCTGTTAGTTTAAACAAACAGACCCTGTCCTGTTAGTTTAAGCAACCCTGTCCTGTTAGTTTAAAGAAAGAGTGACCCTTACTTGTTTGTTTAAACAACTGTTAGTGACCCTATCCTGTTTAGTTTAAACAAAGAGTGCTCCCTCCGGGCCACTATTCCTGCATATTAATTACACACACAAGCGCGCACACACGCACACACAACGCACATACACACGCACACACACACAGACACACATATACATGTACACACGTACAGACATACACACAAACACACACACACTCCCAAACCCCGAATCACACAGACATACACACATATATTATCTTTCCTCTTCAGTACCAAACGCGTTGTGACGCCTCACGCCTCACGCCTCACGCCTCACGCCTCACGCCTTTCACACGCTGCAGGTGATGAAATCATAGTGGAGGAGTTTTTAGATGGAGAGGAGGCCTCTTTCTTTGCGCTCGTCAATGGCGAGGAGAGTGTGTCCATGGCGACAGTCCAGGTGCGCTTCCGTGCGGCTCAAAATGGGAAGGAAAGGAGAGTGTGTCTGTGGCGACAGTCCAGGTGGGCTTCTGTGCGGCTCAAAATGGGAAGGAACAGAAGAGTGTGTGCGTGGCGACAGCTCAGGTGCGCTTCCGTGCGGCTCAAAATGGGAAGGAACAGAAGAGTGTGCGTGGCAACAGCTCAGGTGCGCTTTCGTGCGGCTCAAAATGGGAAGGAACAGAAGAGTGTGTGCGTGGCGACAGTCCAGGTGCGCTTCCGTGCGGCTCAAAATGGGAAGGAACAGAAGAGTGTGTGCGTGGCGACAGTCCAGGTGTGCTTATGTATAGGGTTGACCAGAACCATATATGTACGGGGTTTATACGTTATTTTTGGCCGGCAAATCCCGAAATAGACGTTCATATACGGTGTAAATATACGGTTCTGGCCAACCCTGCTTATTTGCGGCCTAACATGGAATCGAGGAAATCCTAAACAGGCAGCAAAACTTATGCCACACAGAAAAGGGGAGGGGGCCTGGTCATCATGACACTCCTTCACCACAGAAAAGAGGCAATGGAGGCCTTGGACCCAGCGCAGAAGGCACGCAAAGGCGACTTCTCCCCAGCGGCAAGGATCATCCCCAAACCTTAGTTCTGGGCTTCTCCACTGGAGAATGCAGGACCATAAAGCCATACTTGATGGAGACACTGGCCCCAGCGCAGGAAACATGCAAAGGCGACTTCTCCCCAGCGGCAAGGATCATCCCCAAATTTTAGTTCTGGGATTCTCCCCTGGAGAATGCAGGACCATAAAGCCATACTTGATGGAGACACTGGCCCCAACACAGGAGACATGCAAAGGCGAATCCTCCCCAGCGGCATCGATCACCCCAAATGTCAGTTATGGGGTTTTCGGTTGTGCATGCAGGACCGCAAAGCCATATTTGATGGAGACACTGGCCCCAACACAGGAGACATGCAAAGGCGAATCCTCCCCAGCGGCATCGATCACCCCAAATGTCAGTTCTGGGCTTTTCCGTTGTCCATGCAGGACCGCAAAGCCATATTTGATGGAGACACTGGCCCCAACACAGGAGGCAAGCAAAGGCGAATCCTCCCCAGCGGCAATGATCACCCCCAAATGTCAGTTCTGGGCTTTTCCGTTGTGCATGCAGGACCGCAAAGCCATATTTGATGGAGACACTGGCCCCAACACAGGAGACATGCAAAGGCGAATCCTCCCCAGCGGCATCGATCACCCCAAATGTCAGTTCTGGGCTTTTCCGTTGTCCATGCAGGACTGCAAAGCCATATTTGATGGAGACACTGGCCCCAACACAGGAGACATGCAAAGGCGAAATTCTCCCCAGCGGCATCGATCACCCCAAATGTCAGTTATGGGCTTTTCCGTTGTGCATGCAGGACCACAAAGCCATATTTGATGGAGACACTGGCCCCAACACAGGAGGCAAGCAAAGGCGAATCCTCCCCAGCGGCATCAATCACCCCCAAAAGTCAGTTCTGTGCTTTTCCGTTGTCCATGCAGGACCGCAAAGCCATATTTGATGGAGACACTGGCCCCAACACAGGAGACATGCAAAGGCGAAATTCTCCCCAGCGGCATCGATCACCCCAAATGTCAGTTCTGGGGTTTTTGGTTGTGCATGCAGGACCACAAAGCCATATTTGATGGAGACACTGGCCCCAACACAGGAGGCAAGCAAAGGCGAATCCTCCCCAGCGGCATCGATTACCCCCAAAAGTCAGTTCTGTGCTTTTCCGTTGTCCATGCAGGACCACAAAGCCATATTTGATGGAGACACTGGCCCCAACACAGGAGGCATGGGCAGCTACTCCCCAGCGGCAATTGTCACCCCAGAAATATCAAAGCAGGTGGGTGTGGTGGTGGTGTTGTCTGTACCTCTGTCTGGCTGCTGTTAGCACAACCCTTACCAGAGACTGACTGTATGTGTATGTGTGCATGTGTGTATATTGATGTGAGTGTGTGTGCATGTGTGTATAAGTGTGCGTGTGTGTGCATGTGTTGTGAAGCCATGGCGATCTGTAGGGATACGACTAGGGTTGGCCAGAACCATAAATATGCGGTGTATGTACAGTAATCTTGGCAGGGAAATCACCAAATATACGGTCATATACGGTGTATATATACGGTTCTGGCCAACCCTAGATACGACGTGTTTGCCTAAGGAAAACCAACGAAGATTCCAATTTGTTGCTGCACGTCCAGCTTCTGGACGGGATTGCGTGCGCATGTGCAGGTCAGGCACTGAGGTGTCGTTTGTGCATGTGCAGTGAAAAGGCATGATATAGGTCGCACACTGAGGTGGCGTTTGTGCATGTGCAGTGGAAAGGCGTGATGTAGGTTGCAAGATGAGGTGGCGTTTGTGCGTGTGCAGTGAAAAGGCATGATGTAGGTCACAAGATGAGGTGGTGTTTGTGCGTGTGCAGTGAAAAGGCATGACGTAGGTCGCACACTGAAATGGCGTTTGTGAATGTGCAGTGGAAAGGCATGATGTAGGTCACAAGATGAGGTGGCGTTTGTGCATGTGCAGTGAAAAGGCGTGACGTAGGTTGCAAGATGAGGTGGCGTTTGTGAATGTGCAGTGGAAAGGCATGATGTAGGTCGCAAGATGAGGTGGTTTTAGTGCATGTGCAGTGAAAAGGCATGATGTAAATCGCAAGATGAGGTGGCTTTTGTGCATGTGCAGTGAAAAGGCGTGACGTAGGTCGCAAGATGAAGTGGTCTTAGTACATTGTGCAGTGGAAAGGCTTGATGTAGGTCGCAAGATGAGGTGGTGTTAGTACATGTGCAGTGGAAAGGCGTGATGTAGGTCGCAAGATGAGGTGGTGTTTGTGCATGTGCAGTGAAAAGACATGATGTAGGTCGCAAGATGAGGTGGTGTTAATGCATGTGCAGTGAAAAGGCGTGATGCAGGTCACAAGATGAGGTGGTGTTAGTGCATGTGCATGTGTATGGACGCGGTGCAGGAGGTGGGCGATGTGATTTTGGACAATGGACAGAGGACATGATGTGCATGTGCATGTGTAGTGTATGGTCATGATGTGCATGTGTAGTGTATGGACATGGTGCAGGAGGTAGGAGATGTGTAGTGGGCAAAGGACATGATGTATGGACATGGTGTGCTTGTGTAGTGTTTGGACATGGTGCAGGAGGTCGACGATGTGATTTTGGACAATGGACAGAGGACAGTATGTGCATGTGATGTTAATGGACATGATGCAGGAGGTAGGAGGTGCACTTTTCATGTACGAGATGTACGAGGTGCACCTCTAATGTACGAGGTCTAGGAAGTGGGCACGTTTTCTGGGAAAGATGGAGAAGTGATGGACCTCACTTCAGGGCACTCCAAAAGGAATGCATGGATTGGGGCATTAGCTCTGCCTACAGAGTCTGGACCAGTTTCCATCAAAGGTGTGAGAAGCATTGGACTGCGGGGGGCTGAAGACAGTTCAGCAGCCACGAAATGACCTCAGCTCGCAAGCACAGAATTTCATAGATTCCTGTCACGCTGTTATAGGCAGCGGTTCTTAGCAGACGAGATCGTGCAATAGACAAAACGAGCGCTCATCAGTGCCAAGCACCAGGGTTCAGTCAAACGCTTTTCAGGTTCAAGAAAGAGCACAGAGCATCTCCTTTCTTGCTGTCAATTTGTAACGTGCAGGTCATGGACGGAATCGTGCATTGGATAAAAAGGAGCACTTATCAATACTAATCATCTGGGTTCAGTTAAACGCTTTTCAGGTTCAAGATAGAGCGCAGAGCATCTCCTTGCTTGCTGTCAATTTGCAATGCGCAGGTCATGGACGAGATTGTGCATCGGACAGCAAGAGGCATGGCAGCTGAAGGCCACCCGTTTACGGGGACTTTGTTTGCGGGGCTCATGATTAAGGTGTGAGGAGTACAACAGGGCCACTCTATTACAGGGGTTTTTGTGTTGGGGCTCATGATTAAGGAGAGGCGTACAAAAAGGCCACTCTATTACAGGGACTTTATTTGCGGGGCTCATGACTAAGGTAAGAGGCTAGGGTTGCCAGAACCATATATACGTACGTATATACGGTGTACATACGGTGTTTTTAGCAGGGAAAATAACCATACATACGGCCATATACGGTGTGTATATACGGTTCTGGCCAACCCTATGTGAGGCGTACAAAAGGGGCACTCTATTACAGGGGCTTTGTGTTGGGGCTTGTGAATAAGGAGAGGCGTACAACAGGGCAACTCTGTTACTGGGGCTTTGTTTTGGGGCTTGTGAATAAGGAGAGGCGTACAAAAGGGGCACTCAATTACAGGTCTATGTGTTGGGGCTTGTGAATAAGGAGAGGCGTACAACAGGGCCACTCTGTTACTGGGGCTTTGTGTTGGGGCTTGTTGGGGCTTGTGATTAAGGAAAGGCGTACAAAAGGGGCACTCTATTACAGGGGCTTTGTGTTGGGGCTTGTGAATAAGGAGAGGAGTACAACAAGGCCACTCTATTACAGGGGCTTTGTGTTGGGGCTCATGATTAAGGAGAGGCGTACAAAAAGGCCACTCTAATACAGGGGCTTTGTGTTGGGGCTTGTGAATAAGGAGAGGCGTACAAAAGGGGCACCTTCTAGCAGAGACCTTGTTTGCAGGGCTGCGTCTGCGGTGTGGGCAAATTTTGTTGTGACTCACTGTGTTTTGTTAAACCAAGGGTTGCTTGAACTCAATGCTTTAGGCAGCTGAAGGCTCAGCACAAAAGCACGTCTGGAGTAAGGCAAAAAGCATAGACAAAGTCCTTTTCTCGACATTGTAGAGGTTTCTTGTCACCCGCTAGTTGATTGACCGTCTTTAATCGAATGCAATCAATTAACCGTTTTTGATCAAATGCAATTGTTTGGCCGTCTTTGATCGAATGCAATTGATTGGCCGGCTTTGATCGAACGTATTGGATTGGCCGTCTTTGATCGAATGCAATTGATTGGCCGGCTTTGATCGAATGCAATGGATTGGCCGTCTTTGATCGAATGCAATCGATTGGCTGTCTTTGATTGGCTAGGGTGATCTGTATTGGTCTGTTAGGTACAAGCAGGCGCAGTTTCTCCCTTATGGGTTACGGCTCCTTCCTTCATCAATGGTAATTGTGTAAGAGGCCGATGTATGCTACAGTACAAATTATTATACAATTACTGGATGAGTGGCCGTTGTATACACGATAAATGCTACATGTTTTATTATTATGTGGTACCATTTGGGTGATTCTAGGCAATTGAATCTAATTGGATTTTCCACCAGTCAAATAAGGCATAGTGCAGGTGTCATGTGATTCAGTTTTTACCTCTTTACCTCTCTCTACCTCTCTCTACCTCTCTCTACCTCTCTCTACTGCAGGTGCCAAACGGTGTGATCCAGTCTCTACCCCTCTCTACCTCTCTCTACTGCCAGTGATGTGATCCAGTCTCTCTACCTCTCTCTACTGCCAGTGATGTGATCCAGTCTCTACCTCTCTCTACCTCTCTCTACTGCAGGTGCCAAACGATGACCCAGCAACACATGCACTAATGAGACGCATAGTTAAACCTCAAATAGGGCAGGTGTTGGTGCAGGTGCAGGTGCAGGTTCTGCATTCCTGACCTGTGCAGGTGCTGGTGCTGGTGCAGGTGCAGGTGTAGGTGTAGGTGCTGCATATGGCACGCCCTGCAGTACGCAATATGTTTAGGGTTGGCCAGAACCGTATATATACACCGTATATGACCGTATATATGGTGAATTCCCTGCCAAAAATACCGTATACACACCGTATATATATATGGCTCTGGCCAACCCTAAATATGTTCATGAGCAGTAATGGCATCCCCTTAAGTCTCGGTATGTAATTCACAGAAGACAGACAATGTCGCAGATCTTAACTTTCACAGGTTCCTGACTGCACGCCAACATCATACTGCACTGCACAGGATGGACGTGCGAAGCTGCTAGAGCACAATGTACGTTTTGGCGATCCTGAGTGCCAAACCCTGATGGCGCGCACGCAAGGAGACCTCACTGAATCGCTACTTATGGTGCGCCATCCAGAGAAGGATCATAGCTAGGGTTGCCAGAACCGTATTGTAAGCCAACTACAATGGTGCATGCGGTATGGTGCTATGTGGTACTATATGGTGCATGCAGTATAAGGCTATGTGGTATGAGGTACTATATGGTGCATGCGGTATGGTGCTATGTGGTACTCTATGGTGCATGCG
>Ga0307947_1002609_pt1 | contig 14451 bp, 13 predicted proteins | sample OrgLakmetagen232_FD_201840 | JGI IMG/M metagenome (GOLD analysis project Ga0307947, IMG submission 201840) | Saline water microbial communities from Organic Lake, Antarctica - #232 | ecosystem: Environmental > Aquatic > Non-marine Saline and Alkaline > Saline | place: Antarctica: Organic Lake...
GACGCAAAACAAGGGCACACACAGGTAAGCGGTGCTGTTTTTTCGAGTTTAAACTGTGACTAGTAAGTGTGGGTGTGTGGACGCAAAACAAGGGCACACACAGGTAAGCGGTGCTGTTTTTTCGAGTTTAAACTGTGATTAGTAAGTGTGGGTGTGTGGACGCAAAACAAGGGCACACACAGGTGGGCGGTGCTGTGTTTTCCAGCGAAGACTGTGACTGTAAAGGCAAAGCAACATTGGAGTCCACAGACATCAGGTGCTGCAAAAACAGCAATCTGCGCCAAAGTGGCCTAGGACCAAAAATTTTAATGTGTGGCAGGATTTATTGGGAAGATGCGCTATAAACAATAAGGAATTCTTCAGTTATGTATGCTTGCTTTCTTGAGGATCTAGGCTCACTCCATTCATCTGTCAGATGGAAACATGAGCGAGTGCATGCGCAGCTGATGTCAACGTTTGATCAACTCACTTGATGGCTAAGATCAACAATGGAGCTTTGGAGAAACATGAGAGGGAACAGACTTGGCAAGCAGTGATAAATACCCCCTGGGTAGCAAAGGAGTATGATTAGGGTTGGCCAGGACCGTAAAATGTACGGTGTGTATACGGTATTATTTGGCAGGGAAATCACCAAATATACGTTCCTGTACGTTGCATCTATACGGTTCTGGCCAACCCTAAGTATGATCCAGGTAACAGGTTCACCTGTTGGTGTGTTTACAAAGATTGCGCTGCTACAGTTCCTTGTTTTTGAAATGCTACGCCAAAGGGCACCTGTTGGTGTGTTTACAAAGATTGCGCTGCTAATGTTCCTTCCTTTTTAAATGCTACGCCAATGGGTACCTGTTGGTGTGTTTTCAAAGGTTGCGCTGCTAGTGTTCCTTCCTTATGAAATGCTACGCCAATGGGTACCTGTTGGTGTGTTTACAAGAAAAGGCGCTGCTAGTGTTCCTTCCTTATGAGATGCTACGCCAATGGGTACCTGTTGGTGTGTTTACAAGAAAAGGCGCTGCTAGTGTTCCTTCCTTATGAAATGCTACGCCAATGGGTACCTGTTGGTGTGTTTTTAAAGATTGCGCTGCTACAGTTCCTTGCTTTGAAATGCTACGCCAATGGGTACCTGTTGGTGTGTATACAAGAAAAAGCGCTGCTAGTGTTCCTTGCTTTTGAAATGCTGCGCCAAAGGGCACCTGTTGGTGTGTTTACAAGAAAAAGCGCTGCTAGTGTTCCTTGCTTTGAAATGCTACGCCAATGGGTACCTGTTGGTGTGTATACAAGAAAAAGCGCTGCTAGTGTTCCTTGCTTTTGAAATGCTGCGCCAAAGGGCACCTGTTGGTGTGTTTACAAGAAAAAGCGCTGCTAGTGTTCCTTCCTTATGAAATGCTGCGCCAAAGGGCACCTGTTGGTGTGTTTACAAGAAAAAGCGCTGCTAGTGTTCCTTCCTTATGAAATGCTACGCCAATGGGTACCTGTTGGTGTGTTTACAAGAAAAAGCGCTGCTAGTGTTCCTTCCTTATGAAATGCTGCGCCAAAGGGTACCTGTTGGTGTGTTTACAAGAAATGGCGCTGCTAGTGTTCCTTGCTTTTGAAATGCTACGCCAATGGGTACCTGTTGGTGTGTTTACAAGAAAAGGCGCTGCTAGTGTTCCTTCCTTATGAGATGCTACGCCAATGGGTACCTGTTGGTGTGTTTTCAAATATTGCGCTGCTAGTCAGCCCAGCCCAGCCCCGCCTAATAAGATAGAATTGATGCCCCTTTTAAATTTCACATCTGAGGGGAAACAATGGTTTCTATGCATAAATGTAACACCTATGCATAAGAATTAATGATTTTAGGGTCAAGGGTGTGAGTGAGGGGCTAGATTTGTGCCATTACCCTGCCATAAAAGTGGCATGGGTGTAGAAATGCGGGTTTTGGTCCGAATTTCACCAATTCTTTTGTTCCCAGATGGGTTTAGGTTCAAACCATAACCATCAAAGCAAATAAATGGGGGTTGAAAATTTGCCCCTGAAGGACTATGTGCGTGGGCCTGTTTGCTGGGCAACAATGGTGCATTTCTAGAAACCCTGGAAACACGCTTTCTGGCCACCACCTGAGTGTCGGGAGCCCTTCAGTATGCTTCCAAGGCATGCCCTGCCAAGTATAATGGTCTGGAATGCTGGGGTTGGGCCGTGGTGGGCAGCGACAGCTGAGATTTTCAAAAATTATCAGGCTCTGGTCAGCCCCTCCAAGCACAGACTGACGCCTCTCTCAAACGAAGGGGCAGACTTAAACTTAAGTGTCGGGACATTATAATTATGTTTTATAGAGTTTAACAAAACAAACAAACGCGACCCCAAACGGTTCAGCGGTTGGTGCCTGATTGTAAATCGCACTTTCCCTGCCAAAAGGGGTCAAAAACCGGACCTTCACCCCAGACCATCGGAGCTTCACCAAAATGTCTCCAATATTATTGCAAACACCCCTGGTAAATTGATGGTACCTGGGAGGGAACCCAATTTCTGGCAGGATTTCCACCCTGCCCACCTGGGCACCTCCCGCCACAAACTGAGTGTGCAGGGGTGCTTAGATACATTTAATAAAGGTTCCTACATACTTAAAAATACTTTTGTGATTTGGGGCAAGAACTCTCACAGGGATGGCTGGCCTGATTTTTGGCACCAGGTGTTCAGTTCGGGGTTCAGTCAAATTTTTAGGTTTGCAAACTTCACGCATATTAACGAACGCTGAAAATGCCGTTCGCGAGATATTCAAAGTTCATCAAACTGTATGCCTTTTGTTTCAAACTTTTGGGTCCAAAATTGTAGTCCAAAATGCAAGAACAGCCTTAAATGGCCGTCAAAGGTTTTAGTTTTTTGTGTACTAATTAATTATAATATATTATGTACAGTTAAGACGGTTCTAGCATGTTTTGGACGAGTATGACCATAGGAACCAGCAAAAATCTCCAATTTTGAAATTGCGCACTGAACTGCTCGAACAGTTCGAGAGTTCTAGAACTTTCAGAAACTTTATCGAACCCTTGCTCCCCAAAAATCGAACTGAACGACCCCGGTTGGTGCGTTTACTTTTGTTTGCGCTGCTAGTGTTCGTTCCTTTTTAAATGCTACGCCGCTGGTAACTGTTGATGTGTTTACAGAGATTGCGCTGCTAGTGTTCCTTCCTTTTGAATTGCTATGCAGTGGGTACCTGTTGGTGTGTTTACTTTTGTCTGCGCTGCTAGTATTCCCTCCTTTTGAAATGCTTCACCATCCTTTTTATGCTTGATGTCGGCACAAGTGTAAAAATTCCCCTCCAGCAGTTCGGTGGATACGAGCCGGAATAGAACTGTTGGTGTGTTTACTTTTGTTTGCGCTGCTAGTATTCCTTCTTTTTGAAATGCTTCACCAGTGATCCTTCCTTTTGAAATGTTTCACCAGTGATCCTTCTTTTGAATTGCTTCACCAGTGATCCTTCTTTTTGAAATGCTTCACCAGTGATCCTTCTTTTGAAATGCTTCACCAGTGATCCTTCTTTTTGAAATGCTTCACCAGTGATCCTTCTTTTGAAATGCTTCACCAGTGATCCTTCTTTTTGAAATGCTTCACCAGTGATCCTTGCTTTGGAATTGCTTCACCAGTGATCCTTCCTTTTGAAATGTTTCACCAGTGATCCTTCTTTTGAAATGCTTCACCAGTGATCCTTATTTTTGAAATGCTTCACCAGTGATCCTTCTTTTTGAAAAGCTTCACCAGTGATCCTTCTTTTGAAATGCTTCACCAGTGATCCTTTTTTTTGAAATGCTTCACCAGTGATCCTTCTTTTTGAAGTGCCATGCCGCTATACTTTCTTCCTCTTTCTAAAGCTGTGTCTATAGGTTTTCAAACTGTAAGTTGCTTTGCTTGATTGATGGTAACATTTACAGCAGTGATTGGTGCCTGCACCTAACAGCCCTTTAATACAAACAGCACGAGTCTATTTGGGTGACCTGGGAGTCAGAGTGCATCAAGTGTTCTGGATACTTATATGGTACTGGTTTCCAGCAGCTTGCTCACAGACGATTTGTAATAGATCTGTCACCCTGCAGAAGTCGGGTCATACTGTGCAAGCCATATCATTCTGTACACGCCAGATCGAATTACACAAGCCAGATCATTATATGCATGCCAAATCATGTTCATTCCAGGTCCTTTCGCTTGTATAATTACCTCTCTGACACGTGCGCAGGATGTCAAAGTCTATTTTCACTGCCAGTGTGGTTTCTTCTTTTAATTGCGCATGCAGGTTGCCAGTCCGATTTCACTTTTCATGTGCATCTTCCTTTTGCAGGATGTCCCAGTCTATTTCCACTGCAGGTGTGGTTTCTTCAGTTAATTGCTCATGCAGGACGCCAAGTCCGCCTCACTAGCCATGTGCCTCTTCCTTTCATGTTTTGCAGGACGTCAAGTCTGTTGTGTGGCATCCAAGTGGGGAGATCCTTGTGTCATGTAGCTACGACGACTCTATGAAACTGTGGGCAAATGATGGAGATGAGTGGGTGTGCGCCCAAACGTTAGCAGGTGCGTGCGTGTGTGTGCACGCGTGTTTTTGTGTGTGTGTGTGTGTGTGTGTGTGTGTGTGTGTGTGTGTGTGTGTGTGTGTGTGCACGTGTGAGTGTGTGTCTGTGTTTGTGGATGCAGCCCATAGGCGAGACCTAGTTTCATGTGACACCTTAAGATTAATTTTACTGCAACCACCACACAGAGTGTGACAGAGGCTCCAAACATAGACATACACGTCAACATTCAGCAAGTGCTTACATGTAGCGTACATCAGTGTAAGAAGTGGAGCATAACACACATGCACACAGACAAACACACACACACAAAGAGACAGACACACACATGCGCGCACACACACACACACACACACACACACACACACACACACACACACACACACACACACACACATACACACACACACACGCACGTATACACGAAACACTTGCTAACAATATGCACACACATGTGTGTGTAGGGTACGACAGTGGCGGCATGGGTCACGCATCTACTGTTTGGGATGCTGCATTCAGGTATGCTTATGTATACATGAGGTGAAAGGTGTTTTTTCTGCAATCGTGCAAGGAGTTGTGTGTAGCAATGTCTTTGGGCATTTTAAAGATACCCAGTCTCATGTGAACCTCATCAAATCAGGACCATTGGGCTTCAATTTGAATTCCCGATTTGAATCTCATGGTACCAGATGTGCAAACCAGATGACGCAGAAATATGCCTCGCGCTGAAACTCAGAACAAAATGCACGCATTACGCTCTGAAACTCAGAACAAAATGCACGCATTACGCGCTGAAACTCAGAACAAAATGCAAGCATCACGCTCCTAAACCCTAGTGTCATGCTTTCCATAACACGGATGTTTGCACATCTCAGTAATGACTACGTATTACGTATTTCCACTCGGCTTATTTGTTTAAAAGACACCACGAAATTATGTGATCCAGCTGGTCAGGTAACGCCCACAGGCGCTTGGTATAACCAAGCCTTATGATGCCCTTATTTAAACCTTACAGCAACGGTTTTTTGCAAGTTAAAGCTCAGGAGCTGCAGACTGAAGCTCAGGAGCTGCGTCCAAAGCTCCACCTTGCGCACACTCCGTCAATCTCATATTTCAGATCACACTGAGTGAATCTCATGTTTCAGATAACACTGAGTGAATCTCATATTTCGGATCGCACTGAGTGAATCTCGGTTTCAGATAACACTGAGTGAATCTCATATTTCGGATCGCACCGAGTGAATCTCGGTTTCAGATAACACTGAGTGAATCTCATATGTCGGATCACATGTGGGGACGAGCTCCTCTGATGCCCTCCCCTCCCTTTTATATCAGACGGCACTGGCATGGTGTCCTGCAGCGATCCCTGCAGCTTCAAGTCCTGAGGCATCCACACACCCACATAAGGCCTCGAATTTCACGTCATTTTCTGACGCAAACTCTTCCAAACCCCTCTCTCCTGTTGCAGACCAAATGGCAGTAACATGGTGACCTGCAGCGATCCCTGCAGCCTCAAGTTCTGAGGCATCCACACACCCACATAAGGCTTCGAATTTCAGGTCATTTTCTGACGCAAACTCTTCCAAACGCCTCTCTCCTGTTGCAGACCAGATGGCAGTAACATGGTGACCTGCAGCGATCCCTGCAGCCTCAAGTTCTGAGGCATCCACACACCCACATAAGGCTTCGAATTTCAGGTCATTTTCTGACGCAAACTCTTCCAAACCCCTCTCTCCCGTTGCAGACCAGATGGCGGTGGCATGGTGTCCTGCAGCGACGACTGCAGCCTCAAGTTTTGGAGCTGTTCAGGCAGCCCACGCAACCCTAGTTGGAAGTGCCTGCGCACTCTCAGTGGATATCACGGCCGTCCTGTATATACTATCGACTGGGCGCCGTGTGGGGGTGATTGGGTGGCCACAGGTGCGTGTGTGTGTGTTTTTGTGTGTTTCTGTGTGTGTGTGTTTGTGTGTGTGTGTGCCGTGTGGGGGTGACTGGGTGGCCACAGGTGCGTGTGTTTGTGTGTGTGTGTGTGTTTATGTGTGTTTTGTGTGTGTGTGTGTGTGTGTGCCGTGTGGGGGTGACTGGGTGGCCACAGGTGTGTGTATGTATGTGTGTGTGTGTGTGTGCGTGCCGTGTGGGGGTGACTGGGTGGCCACAGGTGCGTGTGTTTGTGTGTGTGTTTATGTGTGTGTTTGTGTGTGTGCGTGTGTGTGTGTGCCGTGTGGGGGTGACTGGGTGACCACAGGTGGGAGGGTGTGTGTGTTTATGTGTGCTTCTATGTGTGTTTGTGTGTGTATGTGTGAGGGTGTGTGTGTGTGCCGTGTGGGGGTGACTGGGTGGCCACAGGTGCGTGGGTGTGTATGTTTATGTGTGTTTCTATGTGTATTTATGTGTGTTTTTATGCGTATGTGTGTGTTTGTGTGCGTGTGTACCGTGTGGGGTGACTGGATGGCCGCAGGTGTGTGGGTGTGTGTATGTGTGTGCACTTGTGCATGTGCATGAAAATATCTGCACCTTACAGGTACTGGCTGGTTTTATTTCGGAGTGTGCTTGTTTTTCCAAGCCTCGCATTCCTATACCCACTCTTAAATGATTAAGCAACATGTGGCAAATGAAAATCACATGCAGCATATGCCAACTGTTCCCTAAAAGCACCACTTATCCACCGATATGTGCACAACACTGCAAATACTCCTACTCAATCTCGCACGCCCCCTCTCTTCAGGGGATGGTGACAACCGCATCTGTGTGTTTGGGCCCGACGATGAGGCAGAGCATAGTGACCCTACACAGCCAGAGCCATGGAGTCTGCTTATAGGTAATTAACATACTTGGGTGACATGCTTGGGTAATATGCTTGGGTGACATTATAAATTATGTTAGTTTTCTCCTTTAAGTAAACATAGATGTGGATTTCGCTTACAGGTAATGGTCATACTGAGGCAGACATGTGTGCGGGTGGGGTGCCTCTTTGTCATGGCACTGCATTAGTTGCCGTAGGCTAAACTGTGTGTGAATGCGTGCATCAATTTTGATCAGCTCTTTGTCAATTTAGATCAGCTCTTTGTCATGGCAGTGTGTCAATTTAGATCAGCTCTTTGTCATGGCACTGCATTAGTTGCTGTAGGCTAAACTGTGTGTGTGTATGCGTGTGTCAATTTAGATCAGCTCTTTGTCAATCCAGATCAGCTCTTTGTCATGGCATCGCATTAGTTGCCGTAGGCTAAACTGTGTGTGTGTATGCGTGTGTCAATTTAGATCAGCTCTTTGTCATGGCACTGCATTAGTTGCCGTTAGCTAAACTGTGTGTATGCGTGTGTAAACTTAGATCAGCGTGTTTTAACAGGCATTATATGGATTTGCATGGCTGCCTATGTCTGTCTGGACCCACTAGTAAGGATGAGCACAACAATACCACGCAGCCGGATTCATGGGTTCTGCCTATGTGAAGCGTTACGTGCTTTCGTTAAACCATATTTTCTACGTTCTTTAACACGTTAATCCTGTGTTACAGGTAAACATGTGTGGGTGCCTTTCTGTTTTGGAACTCATTCATCGCGTTGGGTTTGGCGTGTTGTACATCAGTGTTTCAAAATGTGTTCTGTTTTGGAACTTCATCATCGCGTTGGGTACAGCGTGTTGCATAACAGTGTTTCGAAATGTGTGTGGTTGCCTTTTTGCACGGGTGTTTCATACGTCGTATTTGTATAATACGTCGTATCGTATTTAACGCGTATTTAACCGTATTAAACAAATCGGGCCGTATTATACGATTGCAAATTTGCCTTTTTTATGCCGTTTTTTGCCAATGACGGTGCGGCATGGTATTTAGAAGCATGGTATTCTGTATTAGGAGCATGGTATTCTGAAGCATGGTATTTAGAGGCATGGTATCCCTGCTCAGTCAGAAGAGCGCACAAACGAGATACTAGTACAGCACAACCTTTAATGCACAAAGCGCTGCCTAGCCAGTACCACAGTCACATAGTCACACAGTCACATAGTAACATAGTCACACAGTCACACAGTCACACAGTCACATAGTCACACAGTCACACAGTCACATAGTCACATAGTCACACAGGTAGTCACATAGTCACATACTCACATAGTCACATAGTCACACAGTCACATAGGTAGTCACATAGTCACATAGTCACACAGTCACACAGTCACACAGTCACACAGTCACACAGTCACATAGTCACACAGTCACACAGTCACACAGTCACATAGTCACACAGTCACACAGTCACACAGTCACATAGTCACACAGTCACACAGTCACACAGTCACATAGTCACACAGTCACATAGTCACATACTCACATAGTCACATAGTCACACAGTCACAAAGTCACATAGTCACATAGTCACACAGTCACATAGTCACATAGTCACATAGTCACATACTCACATAGTCACAGCGCAGCCTAGCCAGTACCACAGTCACATTGTCATATGGGCAGCTCGCCAGCTTGATCAGACCAAAGTAAGAGGTGCATTCTGTTGCCATGGAAGCGTACGCAGTGTTGTCATGAAAAAACTTCTACAGGCGATGAGAAGCATGTTTTTGGCGTGAAACATTACACATTTCCAGAAGCACGTACATCATTATCCTTTCTGCTGTATCCTTCTACTAGCAGTCCTATTCACAGGTAAGTTAGGGAGATTGTCAGTCCTAATCACAGGTTAGTTAGGGAAATTCTCAGTCCTGATCACAGGTAAGTTAGGGAGATTGTCAGTCCTGATCACAGGTAAGTAAGGGAGATTGCCAGTCCTGATCACAGGTAAGTTAGGGAGATTCTCAGTCCTGATCACAGGTAAGTTAGGGAGATTGTCAGTCCTGATCACAAGTAAGTTAGGGAGATTCTCAGTCCTGATCACAGGTAAGTAAGGGAGATTGTCAGTCCTAATCACAAGCAAGTAAGGGAGATACTTGACAAAGCCTGTTAGCCAGGTTCTTAATTCCCTGCCAGGCCAAATGGGCGGCAGCAACAAACTAGTTGATGGCCTGAGTCGTGCCTTATTCAAACAGTGATTTGATCAGACAGCTGCAGACCCTACGCCCAAGGATGTTAGTTCACTATAGGCGGGAATTGCACCCCTCTCCTTTCAGTTGTGCCTCAGGGGGGTGCTTCTGGGCGGAAGCTTGGAAAAAGCCTGTAACCACACCTAGCTAAATGGATTAAACAGGAGCTAGAGGAAACATGAACAGATATACGTAGAAGAGAACGTGTATAGAGAAAGAGAGTATTTATTCCTAAACTGCAAGCGCTGTGCAGGTGTAGATAAAGCACACGAGGGCGACGTCAATTTCACCCCCTTTCCTTTCAGTTTGTTGTTTGTTACCAAATTTTCCAAACAACAAGTCCACTATCGCTGTGCAGGTGTAGATGAAGCACACGAGGGCGACGTCAAGTGCACCCCTTTCTTTTCAGTTTGTTGTTTGTTACCATTTTTTCCAAACAACAAGTCCACTGTCGCTGTGCAGGTGTAGATAAAGCACACGAGGGCGACGTCAATTGCGTGACGTGGCATCCTCTTGAAGCAGGGCTGCTTGCGTCGTGCGGTGATGATGGCTTGATTAAGCTGTGGAGATTTAATAAATGAGCTGTGAAAGAACGAAAAGAACGCGGATTGTGTAAACACTACCAGCATGGATTAGGAATAGATGTTCTGTGTTCTGCATCACCCAATGGATGCAGAGACACACAACATCCCACCTGGAGAATAAAAATAGGAGGGGATTTTCAGTGGGAATCAGGTGGTTGGGAGGCAGAAGCCTGCACACCATCAGGAGAAGTGATGTTATATTCAATGTCTCGCCTTATCTGTATGATTTTTGTTGCGGACGTGATTGCATGTAGGCTTGTTTTTTTCATGAGTGCCATGACCAATAGCTCCTAGGCTTTGGAGTGGGTTCCTTGTGTGGCTGCTGTAAATGTGCCTGTTGCTCCTAGCAGGATGGTGTGAAGGGTTTCGCGGTGTCCGAGTGAGCGAGGCATTAGCAGCATATATTGTTCTCGTGCCTTTTCCGCTTGTTGGGTAGGGAAAGTGTCTACACTGTACTTAATTTCGATCAAATGTATATCACGTTTGGTTGGTTGTATGTCTCTTGGTTTCACAGCCAGGGGTATGGATTGACAACGCCATTTGCTTGGATATGGACAGAAGCTCTCCTTGCCTGATTGGCAGACCTAGTTAAGCACATGATTATTGGAATTCTTTTGGGGCGTAATTGCTGGGTCAAGTGCGTTGGGGAACCATGAGCGCATCGGCTTGTTACATTTCCGCCTCTGTGTCTCCTCTGAAGGGCGTACACGGCATGCACCCTGTTCACCTTGTACGATCGCTTTGCATATGCATGGTTGCACTGGGCGGCGCACTTTTGGTTGTATATCAAATCTGTGAGCGGAGCATGACATAAATAAGCAGTGAACAGCAGCTACTTTATATTAGAGAGCTTTTTGACTGAATACCTTGAAAACCTTGTAGAAGAGAGCTGTGGGGTGTGCTCTGACCTTCCAAGGTTAAATAGAGAGGCCTTCAGTCAAGAAGTATGACAGCTCCCCTGGATTGTGTTCTAACCTTCTTAGCTTTCATTCAGAAGTTCCCCTTTCTCCTTCACATGGGGCGTCTGTAAAGACCAGTAACAAGCAATATGCAAGCCGTACAGCCCTTAAACATATACTGCTCAGGTATATCCTGTCCATGTCATCACGCCCAATTAGTGGCAGCAACAAGATACAGAAAAGGTACAGAAAAAGGCCTCCAGTCAAGAAGTGCGACTGCTGGCCTGCTCATACAACGCATATAGTTCATGAAGAGAGGCAGCAACGAATTGTGTGACAAGCAATTTGTTGGTTGACAGTGGAGAGTTTCTGTGTTTTTCAACAAGCTGGATGTGCCAGTCTTGTTGATAATTTAAGTAGGTTTTGCCCTTTTGAAAGGTCTTAAGTATGTTTCAGAATGCGACTATTCCGGTGAACCAACGTCTATACTTGAAATGATTTTACCCACTTCTTCTCGTTATGGTGTAAGGTAAGCATTTTTCCAGTTGTGTCACAGCCCTTCTCTTTTACTTGGTCAGTTTTGAGGTTTACCTCGTTTTCATTGAGCAGCCATTTCAGTTTGAATGCCTTTGTAATTTAAACTAAACCTATTGATAATCTGAAGTATTGGTTGACGTACTACGTAATCATGCTTTGAAATGACGGTGATTTGATCTGACAATGTAAGCTCCACAATGTGCAAATGTCCGATGATCTAGCTCGTTTCACATTCTCTTTAAGTGGACTTTTACAACAGGCCTGTTTTGCTGCAACGTTTGCTGTGACCCAGCCATTGGCATTGCCATCATTGGAGCTTCACCTTCCAAGCAAGTTGATTAACAACTTGAATCCAGAATCCAAAAGGCTATTGTAAAAAGAACACTGATAGTGTAAACACAATCGGCATGGATTAAGAAAGGACATAGGAAGTTGCTTTGAGTCCTGCACCCGCGCCTTAATGCATGCAGAGCCAGCCACTTCACGGACACCAACACTGAAAGCAACGTTACAGATAAAGCCACCAGTCAAAAAGTGCGACTGCTAGGCTGCGTACGTAAAACCTTGTAAAAATGGACACCAACATTTACACAAACATAACAAGACAGACCAGGTGAAGGATACAAGAGGACCACACTTGGTGCAGAGCTGCTTGTGCTCCTCAGTTACTAGCAATTATACTATGCATAGCCCACACACCAATAACCAGTAATACTAGTATAATGCATTGTAGCACAATCACACAAACAATGGCTACTGGCTGTCGTTGCGTTCGCGGGCAGCACGAAGAGCACGGCGTAGCACAATCACACAATTGTAGCACAATCACACAAATAATGGCTACTGGCTGTCGTTACGTTCGCGGGCAGCACAAATAGCACGCCGCAGCACAATCACACAATTGCAGCACAATCACACAAACAATGGCTACTGGCTGTCGTTACGTTCGCGGGCAGCACGAATAGCACGCCGCAGCACAATCACACAATTGCAGCACAATCACACAAACAATGGCTACTGGCTGTCGTTGCGTTCGCGGGCAGCACGAATAGCACGCCGCAGCACAATCACACAAATGTAGCACAATAACACAAACAATGGCTACTGGCTTTCGTTGCGTTTGCGGGCAGCATGAATAGCACGCCGTAGCATGGCAGCCACAGCTTCGTAGGAAGGGGCATCCTGGCCGGCCGGCTTGCAGCAATTAATGTGGTCTTGTTGAGGCAACAGCAGCTTTTCCCCAAAGCCAGGGTACGCACTTGCCTGCAAAGAAAAGTGTAAAAAAAAGGGTAGTTGTACGCACATGCCTGCAAAGCAAGGTGATAACAAAAACGAGCAATTGTACGCAGCCCCTTGCTTTGACCGTGCAGGCCGCAATCAGGGCACACGTAGCTGCAATTAGGTGTTTGAAAGAGGGGTTATACACACTTGCCTGCAAAGCAAGGTGATTACAAAAACGAGCAATTGTACGCAGCCCCTTGCTTTGACCGTGCAGGCCGCAATCAGGGCACACGTAGCTGCAATTAGGTGTTTGAAAGAGTTGTTATACACACTTGCCTGCAAAGCAGGGTGTTTGCAAAAAAGAGTAGTAATACGCAGCCCCCTGCTTTGACCGTGCTGGCCGCGCTATCAAGGCAAGCAAAACCTATCCTTTTATCTTGATGTGAAGACATTTGTCAAATAGAGTAGTTGAGCGCAGCCTCTTGCCTTGACCGTGCAGGCTGCAATGTCACAACCACAGTTGCCCCTAATTTTCTGTTCAACGTTAATGCATAAGCAAGTGTAAGGCAAACACACATCACACAAAAGCCACACGTCCCACAAACGCCGCACTGCACACAAGAGCCACACGTCAATTAAAAGAGTCACACGTCCCACAAGAGCCGCACGTCCCACAAAAGAGCCACACGTCACACAAAAAAGCCACACGTCACACACAAGAGCCACACGTCCCACAAAAGAGCCACACGTCACACACAAGAGCCACACGTCCCACAAAAGAGCCACACGTCACACAAGAGCCGCACTGCACAAAAGAGCCACACGTCACACAAAAGAGCCACACGTCACACAAAAGAGCCACAGGTCACAAAAGAGCCACACGTCACACACAAGAGCCACACGTCACACAAAAGAGCCACACGTCACACAAGAGCCACACGTCCCACACAAGAGCCACACGTCACGCAAGAGCCACACGTCACACGCAAGAGCCACACGTCACACAAGAGCCACACGTCAATCAAAAGAGTCACACGTCACACAAAAGAGCCACACGTCACACAAAAGAGCCACAGGTCACAAAAGAGCCACACGTCCCACAAAAGAGCCACACGTCACACAAAAGAGCCACACGTCACACAAAAGAGCCACACGTCATACACAAGAGCTACACGTCACACAAGAGAGCCGCACGTCACACAAAAGAGCCGCACGTCACACAAAAGAGCCACACGTCACACAAGATCCAGCTCTCCAGGCGCGTTTCGATCGGAAACATGCTTGCATTTGGTTTTGGCTAACACAAAACTATTCTCAAGGACAAGGCCTGCCTAGATAGCGCCCCTGTTACCTTGGCTTCACTCGATCCCACACTCCACACTAATTTTTGAGCCCCACACTCAACCATTCTACACCCCCACTGCTAGACATCACATTAACACAATCACCCACCCAAACCCACACTTGCACCCTCACACGTACCCACACACGTACCCACACCCACACCCATATCCACACACCCACACCAGCACCCACACCCCCACCCCCACCCACACTCACACTCACACTCACACCCACACTCACACCCCCACCCCCACCCCCACCCCCACCCACACCCACACCAACACCCACAACCCAACCTAC
>Ga0307947_1002613_pt1 | contig 14437 bp, 16 predicted proteins | sample OrgLakmetagen232_FD_201840 | JGI IMG/M metagenome (GOLD analysis project Ga0307947, IMG submission 201840) | Saline water microbial communities from Organic Lake, Antarctica - #232 | ecosystem: Environmental > Aquatic > Non-marine Saline and Alkaline > Saline | place: Antarctica: Organic Lake...
ACACACACACACACACACACACACACACACACACACACACACACACACACACACACACGCACGCACGCACGCACGCACGCACGCACGCACGCACGCACGCACGCTCGCATAAGCTCAATCACAGCACAAGCATGAGCAAGCACACGGCCGCCCACTTGCACACACATTCATCTACTTACACATGCATGTCCGTGCACCTTCGTGCATCGCATGCACCTCTTCAGTCTTACGTATGTGTTTGCTTCGCCTCCAGGCCCTGTCCACTTTATCAAGCAGGCAGCATGGCTCAAACGAGAGCCGCAACAGCAGCACACACAACTTTTGCTGCTTCTATCCAGCGCATTCCTGAGGAGGTGCGCAAACATAACCTGTGAGGAGGGTTGCAGGCTTGGCCTGACATCAGTTTTGATGAGAGTTGATAATAGCAATACCCTAGACTGCTTTTTCTGAGGGTGAGGCAGGTATAGCGGGCACCTCCCCTCCCAAACTACTTTTTCCAGTAAAGTCAGCTCCCCACATAAACTAATAATCATTTTAGATGCTAAGTTGTACAGCTCCTCAACTACATAAGAAAGGAAGCTTATAGAGGCTCAGGAGGGTTGCAGAGATAATAAGGGAGCGTGGAATGCGCTGCAATAAAGGAAGACACGTGTCAATAATACAACATGAGATATTGCTCCTGTGCATGCCTGGCCTGACAGGTTCTGCCAACCTGCTCACACATAATGATCTGCAATCTCCCCTTGACTTGAAATACGGTCCGTTCTTCCTTGCTTGTACTTTTTTTCGGCCGCTTGTGTCACCTTTCTAGGTTGTGTCAGTCGTGCATTTTAAGTGCAGCACAACCTATTTAGACTTTGATGCAAGGGGGTATAGCTCAAGACAAAAGCAAAATGCTTGGTTGCTTGTGATTTGATTGTGACAGGTACTACTTCAGATCCTGTCCAATGTGGGGAGCCCCGGCGACTTGCACTCTTTTTTTTGTGCAAGTCAAGGCAAACTTGGATTGGCGGCAGACCCAATGCTGAAGGCGTGCTGGTTGACAAAGCACCGCCAATTCAGAGCAGTGGACTTGGCAGCAAGGAAGGGTGGTGCTGATGTCATGATCCACCTGCTGCGTATGGGTGGTGTATCTGCCACTAAAAGGGCACTATATACACCATATGGTTCAATTTTATTTTTAACTCCAATTGATATTGCTGTAAGAGAGAACCTTCCTGAAGTAGTGACATACCTTTTGAGCAGAAGTGATGTGCGTGCTGATGTGGCTGGTGCTACTTCTGCACTGCATTCTGCAGCACGGTTTAATCATGTTGGCTGCTTGCAGGTCTTGCTTGCTCCAAACTCGCCTGTGAATGCCAATTGCCTTTATCAAAATGTTTCCCCACTGCATTCAGCTGCTATTGATGCCAACTTGGAGGCAGTTCAGCTTTTGTTGTCACGAGGGGCTGTGTGTACGGTACGTGATAGGGATGGAAGTACACCACTTCACTGCGTGTGTTATGATTCAGATAAATGGGCTGAACGAGCTCAGATACTGGGCATGCTTCTAGAGTGCGGTGGTGATAGCGTGATGAATGATCAAGACATTTCTGGATGTACACCTCTGCACTGTGCAGTGTCTCGTGAATTACCCGAGTGCTGCGAGCTGCTATTACGTGCAGGAGCAGTGGCCTCCTGAGTGATGCATGATAGCTATGACCGTACTCCTTTGGCAATCGCTTTTGATGCGCAGAACCGTTGTCAGGATGTGCTTGCGTGCTATGCAAGCAGCGGGTGATGGTGCTTAGACGTAAGACTGTGAGATGCATGACTGTGAAAGAAGGAGAGAAAAAGAACGCAAATAACGTTATCACTACCGAGATGCACGATTGTGGCATGGCGTCCTCATGATGGCATGGTACAGCATATGGTTACGTGCTCTGCTATGAGACGCTTTGCTCTGGTGAGATGATGCTAGTCACAAACTTTTTACGTTTGTCGGACAATGTGATTTAAAATACATGTCGGAAGATGATGTTGCGCTATCATGTAACGGTTGAGGGCTACGCTAGCTGTACGTGCAATTCTATGACATCTGTTCATGTTTCAAGGGGTGACAAGGGTTACACAAGGGGTAACAAGGATGGCCTACAGCCCGAGACTCTGGCTGATGGCAAATTCATGTTTCTATTTACCATACAAGACGTTATTGCTGTAATCAATTGGAGCTCCTTTTCAATCTAAACGGTGCTTACTTACTAAGCTGGATAGGAGATCGTCAAGAGGTGCTGTTTCAGTATGCAAACATTAGCTGCAAATGTTTCCAGGTGTGCATCACATCACAGTGTCATCACATCAGCATGGTGCTTATGCCAACAGCAGCCAATACTATACCAAATCTGGTTCAAGCTGATTTGAAACTGCAGCCTTGTACAAGTATCTATTAGTATTAGTTACTAGATTGCCTATTATCATTTCATTTGGTTTGGATTACAAAGGCCTCCAGCCTGGCATGGCTGCTCAACCTATTAGTTACTAGGCCTAAAGAAAAGAAAATGAACTTAAATTATGCAAACAACACTACCGGCATGAATTAGGAAAGGATGTTGTTTTGTGTTTTGCACAACAGCGGTGGAAATTGGCAAGCCAGATGCAAGAATAGTTACTCCAAATCAGCAACCACGCCCCAAATGAAACCCTACAAACACGTATCAGACTAGGTCTGCCAATAATGCAGAAGAGCTGCCCGTGATAACAGATGGCACTGCCAATTCTTATTCCCTGGCTATGAAACCAAGAGACATCTAGTAGATACTTCCCCTATCCAACAAGCAGACGAGAACAACATAAGAAGCTGCTCATGCCTTGCTTACTCGGACACTGCAAAGCAAACCCTTTGCACCATATTGCTAGGAGCAACAGGTGCCATCTACAGCAGCCACACAAAAAACCCACTCCACAGTCTCAGAGTTACTGGTCTTCATGCCACAGCACTCGTTCTTGGGCGAGACAACCAGAACAAGGAAACCTGCATATGTGTAGAAAAAGAAATATTAACACCAATACTGCCCAGATAAGTGCATTGGACTCAAGCAACCGCCCATATATTTATATAAACATGTTTTCTAATTGGACCACTGGACCAATACGCACATCATTTAGGCAGGCCATGAGAACATGAGAATAAGAGCAAGCATGGCATGCCCTACAACCAGAGGAATAACCATGCACAGCCGCCTCCCAACCATCAAAACACCCCATCACCTCCACACGCAAATGCCAAAGATATACAACCACCTTCAAACCAAAACGCGCTTCATATATGTAAGACAAGCGTATGATGAAGGAAAGGGAACAGAAATATGTTATGTCTATCATAATCAACATACGGAACGCCACAAAAACGCAATGCCTGGCCCCCCTGACCCCACACTTTGTATGCAGCTGAGCAGGCAAAGATGGGTGATGCTGCCTCGTGCTCAGAAAGGTGCATATTGAGGTGTTCGGGGCCAGGCATTGCGTTTTTGTGGCGTTTTGCCCCTTTGATGCCTTTTGTAGTCTCCTTGATCTGAATTGCGTTTTGCCCCTTTGATGCCTTTTGTAGTCTCCTTGATCTGAAATTGGCTGTGTTCTTTGTGACTGGCTGCTTGTTCTTGTTGTAGCTCTCCATCAGGAAATGAAAAAAGACACAACTACACAGGCAAGCCACTCCCCACATCAACTAAGGAAAAGGAGCCACTTTGGTACCGAGTACCGTAAAGCTCCTCCACCGCAAAAAGGAATGGACAAGTAAACCAGGCTCTTTTTATTGTCTCAGGTTTAACCTTTCATCATTCATTCATCACCTCTTACTTATCACTTTCCTAAGAGAACGAAATGGCACTGGCTGAGACCAGTTCTTACTTTTAACAGCCTTATGTTTACTTCATGCTGGCTGATTCAGCAATACCTATCAGCCCAACATATGTGGCTGCCAGTTATCCCCTTTGTAAACCCTTTGCGACTGGAGGAGAACTTTGTAATGTGAGCTGTGACGAGCCCAAACGGGGCTATGCAAAAAGTAAACGTAAGAACTTCTTGAAGCCATTTGTTGGCAAGAAAAGCCGCAGGCATAATAGGTTAATCCAGTCGCACAATCCTACATGCTTCTTGACCTTCCTCGAGATGTTATCCGCAGTGTGACTCATTTCAGACTTCACGTCCACACCCTTCGCGTTGAAACTTCAACTTGAAATTTTACCCCTCTCCCCACTTGCAACTTATGTGTGGCTGATGATAATGTCCAGGATAAAAAGCTGTTCTCCTTCACTGCACGCACCCTCAGATGGTTTCACTCCGCAGGAAGTACGCACGTTCTTAATTTCACAGACAGGACAGGATGTGTCTGCTTTCTTACACCAGGAAAACAACAGACTCCTTTTTTTATTCATCAACTTATTTACCTTATGAACAGGCGAGCAGTCATATTTCTTGACTGAAAGCCCTTTTTTCTTGTAATCTTATTAACATCATTAAATCGTGTAAAAAAATTAGGGCATACAAGAAAGAGCAGAAACTGTGCTAAGCAGTCAACCAACCTGCTAAACAAATTTACTGTCATAAATAGGGACGTGAGAGCACGCACACAAAAGCACAAAGTGTGAGATGGCAACATTGCCTTCCTGCTCAATTCTCTTTGCACGTAGAAAGTATAATTCATTGGTTGACTAATTTAATTTGCCATTGTTCCAATGGTGTCGACTGTGCCAATTAAGAGTACACCATTTGTCCGTCCTCGCACACCAGCACACTCTGTGGCTGGGTGCGTCAAAAGCTAGATAAAATAGCTTGCCAGGTTGTGGACAATTTCCACAGCGCGGGATACTAACCATGTACCTGACTGCACGACCAGACATGTGTTGTATAAAACGGCCAGTCCTTTGCTTGAGCGTGTGCTGCTGTCAAGTGGTAGCCGCCCTAATTTTGCTTCTGAGCCCAGCTCTTGACGCGAAGTGCAATAGACTACGTTCTATATCAAACAAAAGGTGCAGTTTGGCAGGGCAAAAAAAAGACACGCTCAAGTAAAGTGCAGTTGACTACGTCCTGCATAATACAAAGGCGCACTAGTAGGATACCACCAATTGGCAGCGTGGAAGGGCACCCAAATAAACACGCTCGAACACGAGCTAAGGATCAGAGCTGTGCGGACACTGTACATAGCAAAGCTGGCCGCATGTGTCAGAGAGCAGAAGCGTGCTGGCTCTTGGACCTGCATATGCTCTTTATGCTAGCATGACCCCCTGCCTGTGCCGAATGTAAGCCACCGGCTGTCAACAAGGAACCTGCTCTCATCACAGTCTCAGGAAGTCGGTAAAAGCTACACAGGGGACAGATGCTGGGATGGATAGCACCTTGCTTGCAAGCATGCGTCAAGCGTGTGTGTGTAAGTGTGTGTGTGTGCGTGTGTGTGTGTGTGTGTGTGTGTGTGTGTGTGTGCTTCTGCTCCTGTGAATGGTGGCAGCCCCCTGTCTACAAAAGCAGGCACTTAGAACTGTGAGGGTCCCCTATAAGTGTTCCAGCTGCCGCTGTCCCCCATGCTGTCCCCTCCTCCCATGGATTTGCTGTTAGGGGGCCTTTCGGGCTTCCATGACACGTCCGCCTCGAGCAGTTCTAGCTCCTGTTTTGATTGGTAGGTGTGTGCGTGTGTGTTTGTGTGTGTATGTGTGTCTTTGTGTGTTTTTGTGTGTGTGTGAGTGCGTGTGAGTGTGTGTATGTGTTTGTGTGTGTGTGTGTTTGCGTGTGTGTGTGTGCGCACCCCTGTCCTAGTGTTCTAATGATTGCAAAAGTTGAGAAATGCGAAATGCGTCCGCTAGGCATTTTCACGCACACACTAACGCATCCTGTATCCCATACCGGGGTAACAGGGAATCAATCTGCCGAAACCTTGACCCCTACCCAATAAAAACGACGCGCATCCATGCACCCACCCAAGTACACCCAGAACCACCTTGACCCCTTGCCCAATCAAAAACATTCACCTGCCCCCCCACCCCACCCCTCCACTCCCACCCACCCACACGCACTCACGCACACACACGTGCACCCATGCCCAAAAAACACACACCTGAGCACTCGAGTTCCTAGGAGGGTCCCTCCCCAGCCAATTCTCAAATTGCTGGCGCATTTCTCTACTGCCTCCATTGCCGTTAGCAGCGCTGCTGCCAGCGTTGGATGCGCCCCCTCCTTGCACACCCTCCCTCTCAGATTGGGAGGCAGTGGTAGCATCTGTGTGTGTGTGTGTATGTGTGTGTGTGTGTGCGCGTTTTGATGTGGATGCGCCCCCTCCTTGCACAGCCTCCCAACCTGACTGGGCGGTAGTGGTAGCATCTGTGTGTGTGTGCATGTGTGTGTTTATATGGATGCACCCCTCCTTGCACGCCCTCCCTCTCTGATTGTGAGGCAGTGGCAGCATATTTGTGTTATTGCACGCGTGCGTGTGTGTGAGTATGTGCGTTTTTGAATAATGCGCCCCTGTTTGCACACCCTCCCTCTCAGATGGGGAAGTAGCGACAGCATCTGTGTGTTTGTGCATGCGTGCGTGTGTGTTTGTGCGTGTGTGTGTTTGAGTGTTTTACAGTTCACCATATCTACGACCCACATATTGTCATATGCACCTGTGTTTGTGCACGCGTGCGTGTGTGTGTGTGGTTGTGTGCGTGTGTGTGCGTGTGTGGTTGTGTGTGTATGTGTGAATATGTGTATTGTGCACGGGTTTGTGTGTGTGTGCGCGTTTGAGCATGTTATGTTAATGTTTACTATGTTACACCCAACCACATATCTACGACCCACACACTGTCATACTGTACCTGAGCTGCTAGGCTGCTGCTGTAGCTCAGACATAAGGGACGCACGTGGTGGCAGGACCTGAGTGTGCGTGAGTGTGAGTGTGTGAGTGTGTGTATGTGTGTATGAGTGAGTGTGTGAGTGTGTGAGTGAGTGAGTGTGTATGTGTGAGTGTGTGTGTGTGTGTGTTTACCTGTGTGTATGTGTGCGAAGGTGTACATGCAAAAAAGAGACTGCGAGCTCGCAGACACACCAGCAGGCACTGGATGCCAAAGGACATCCAGCAATGATCGTGGTTTCCAAATTAAACGAAATGCAAACTGTACACCCAAAACACTAGACATTTTCCCTTTCTTTCTCATGGACTTGATTGTAGCCGAGGAGGAAATGTTCTTCCTTTTTGTTTACACCTTTTTTTGAGGACGTCTGCCCAACCCTTTTTGCTGCAACTGGTCAACAACCAACGTTTGTAACCTCCTTTCTCAGCAGACACTTTTTGTTTACACCTTTTTTTGAGGACGTCTGCCCAACCCTTTTTGCTGCAACTGGTCAACAACCAACGTTTGTAACCTCCTTTCTCAGCAGACACTTTTTGTTTACACTTTTTTTTGAGGACGTCTGCCCAAATTCTTGTCGCTGCAACTGGTCAACAACCAACGTTTGTAAACTCCTTTCTCAGCAGACACTATACTTTCCTCTTTCTCAGCGGACACTATACTTTCCCCTTTCTCAGCAGACACTGTACTTTCCCCTTTCTCAGCAGACACTATACTTTCCCCTTTCTCAGCAGACACTACACTTTCCCCTTTCTCAGCAGACACTATACTTTCCCCTTTATTTCTGAACTAATGGATTCACTTGTGGCTGGCCGAAACCAGTCGGCAGTCGATTAGCCAAACAACCTGGCTGAAGGCCAGCACCCGTTGTGGACCTTGTAACCACTGTACACCCAGACACATTTAGGAGTGAGGGAAAACACACACACACGCACACACACACAAGTGAAGGCCTTAACACTCACACAGGCGTTCTCACGTACACACGTACACTCGCACGTTGCGTCCATCATACGTACAACCATACGTGCAATCACACATTGTGTCCTCAAATACACACGTACACTCACACAGGCCTCTACACACACACACACACACACACACACACACACACACAAGTGAAGGCCTAAACACTCATACAGGCGTCCTGAATGTGTGCATCAACAAGCGCGACAGGGACACTCATATCTTGGGTTGACCAGAACTGTATATATGCACCGGATATGACCGTGTATTTGGTGACTCCCCTGCCAAAAATACCAAAAACACTTAAAATACACTGTATATATATGGTTGTGGCCAACCCTACTCATATTCCTGTGAAATAATACACAGCCGGACGTGGTAGCGCTTATTTGATGAGCCGGAATTCAATCACGCCACAACTCTGGTTTAAAAAGTGTCTGGCAAACAGTAGGATAACTGTTTCAAAGAGTGTCTGATAATTGTGCCTGGCAAAACAGTATAATAACTTTTTCAAAAATTGTCTGATAAAATAGAAGGGCTCTGCCCGCCCAAATTCCAACGCGGTAATTTTTGTGCGTTTTGTTTCTGTTTTCAAGCGCTCGCTTTTTCGTGCCCTCCCTGCTTCTGCATTGCAAGTCAACACAGTCTAACTTATATTTTCTACTGAGTTTGGCAACACCTGAGACCCTCTTTGCCTGGATCCCCACTTAATTATTCTATGCAACCCTCCGATTCTAGCCTGCCAGAGTCGCTGCAACAGCTGAACGTGTTTTAATTTGTCCGACAGGTCTGGCACACAGGCTGCTGTAATTCCTTTTTGAGTACTCAACTAGTTTCTTCTTGACTTTTTTGCAAGACATGACTGCGTCCTGCCTTTTTCTCATGTGCCAGGCCGGCATATTTAGAAGTGTCAGATGCACTCTCCAAAATCCACAGAGTATGTAGCAAACAAGTCAGGAAGACAAGCAGTAGACATAAAATAATAGTTTATATCAGCGGCACTTAAATGCTTGAAAAAGTCGCGGACCAAAAATCCCTCCTCGGAGGTCTCCATGCAGCCACAGAAAGCGACGGCGCATGATAACTGCACGATTTCTGAACGGAATCAAGTAAAAATTGAAACAATGAATTCCGCATTTTGAGGCCGTCACAACGCGCCGCCCTGCAGCCCTTCTCGTCACCAAAAGTCTGACCCTCACAGCTCGCTGCGAAACTCAACAGACCTGCAGATCGGCACCTGCCACAATTGTCTACAGAATCTTACGCGGAACGGACTCCCGACCGCGGAGCTATTCAGGCCCAAAGTGCGCCCAACCAAATCGGTTAAAACCCGGACTTCACAAATTTCTTAGAAATTTGGGTACTGTGTCTGGCGACAGCAGGATAACTGTTTCATAAAGTAAGTGTCTGGCAAACAGTATGTGTGTGTGTGTGCTCCTGGTAGGACAATTATAGTTATGGTTATGCATGACCAATCCTGCCACCAAGCATATGACCACCTGTGAAGAGACCCAGCAGCAATCCATTTGATCGACCTACACGCCCACCCCCACCTCAACCCCTGGCCCCACCCACACCCACACCAGTGTTTTTTTTAAGGATTTCGGGAAACCTTGATTTAATGTCTCCTCCAAATCTGGCAATTTGAGAAATTGGGTTCTCATGTCGTTTTTCTTCTCCTGCCCCAGCCCGCCGGAAGGCCTGCGGCCTCCCGGCATTTGGTGTTACGTATGTTGACTTGTGATAAATTATTTGCATTAACATAATTATGTTGGAAATTGCAAGTTGGGCAAACTGTCCATTTTAATTGAGTTGTTCATCATCTATTAATCCCACGGCTTCTTAGCGCTAATCCACCCCAAAATGGCCTCTGGGTATGGGAATGACTCCACGCCGAATGTTGAGCTCTAAAACCCCCGTGCGCAACACGTCAGGTGCTGCGCTTGTAGCCTGTTGCGCTGGGGGTTACAGATTTATTTGAGCGTGCTGAACTAATGCTCATCCTCCACTGACCCTGGCACCATTACCATCACCAACTCTGCTACCTTAACCCACTCCCCAAACCGACACTTAAGCGCGTGGCTTCCCCCCAAAACTCCATGGAGCACACGTCAGTGATGGGGCGCCCCTACACGCAGTTTCTTGAACACGCAAATGAACTGTGTGTGCAGCTTGGGGTCAGCTGCCTGGGCTGCACGCTGAATTGCTGTAATCTGCACCCTTGTTCATCTGCCCCTGCTAGCCTGTCCTCGCTTGCTGCTTCTTTAACCATGCTGCTGCTTTATCCTTGTGACTGTTGCTGTTCTCATGCCCTGTAATGGCCTGCTTCCGGCATTTGAATGTGGCTGGGCAGATGCTGCAGTGGGCTTGGAACCAATTTTTTTCGTCCACCCCCCTATCACTCAGCCAGTCCTTGCGCTGGGGCTGTCCGGTCCGGATCCTCAAGCCACTGAGCTTGAAACTTGATCGTGGGCCCATGGGCCCTTAAGTACTTTCCATCACTTTTCCCCCTGGCAACTTTGGGCTTTTTTGATGGGGGTTTATCGCTCATTTTAACATGATTAAATGTTTGGAAACGTTCGGAAAATTTTTGGAATTTGTGGTGTGTGAGGGCCTTCGAAAGGCCACAGAACCGTTTTACACAGGGGCTTGCCGGCAACCCCAAATCTTAGTTTCATGTCGATTTCAAAAGTCAAAAACCCATGTTTTCATGTCGATTGACATGGTATGTCGCCTTAAGAAAATCACTGACCCACACATGCGTACAAACATGCCCACCCTCACCCCCACCCCCACCCCCACCCACACGCACACACACCTGTTGTTGCTGCTGCTGGGGACGCTGGGGCTGCTGTGCTGCCCCCCCTGGAGGAGGAGCAGGAGCTGCACCACCACCCCTCCCTTGCTGCTGTGGCTGCGATTGCATGTGTGTATGCATGTGTGTGTATGCATGTGTGTGAGTGTATCTATGTGATGTGTGTGATGTGTGTGTTTGTGTATGTGTGTGTGTTTGCGTGTGTGTGTGTGTCAGCGACTGCATGTGTGTGCGTGTGTGGGTGAAAGTGTGTGTGAGTGTGTCTATGTGATGTGTGTGTGTGTGTGTGCATGTGTGAGTGAAAGTGTGTGTGAGTGTGTCTATGTGTGGAGCTGCACCAGATGGACCATCTTCTTCCTTGCTGCTGCGGTTGAGACTGCAACTGCAACTGCGTGTGTGTATGTGTGTATGTGTCTATGTGACGTGTCTGTGTGTGTTTGTGAGTTTGTGTGTTTATTTGTGTGTGTTTATGTGATGTGTGTGTATGTGTTGCTTGCACTTCCCAAAGAACCACAAGGTAACTTGACAAGCTTGGGCATGTTCAGGCCTTACCGAATTACCCCAAAGCTCATTTATTTCACAGCTTGGTTGCATTGGTTTCGGGCAGCTGCTTTTTTTGTTGTGTCCTGGCAGAATAAAACGAATCCTTCACCAGCCCAAGACCCATGTCTCTTAATCACACTTAGGTGGCGTTGAATCCTGGCAGCTGCTTTTTTTGTGTCGTTCCTGGGAGGTTTTTATTGAATGCTTTGTAAGTCTCAATTTAAAAATGCTTTGTAAATGTTGACATAAAATGCGGGACACATGATGTCTGTGCCAGGCAAGCATGTGCGTCACATCAGTTAGGGGGCGGTTACACGTGAAATTTTTCATGAAAAATTTTACGGAAAAAAGTCAGCGGTCACACGTAAAAAAACCCTGAATGACGAAAATATTATCATTCAGGGACCGGAAAAATTTCCCAGCGGTCACACGCAAATGCAACAAAAAATGTTTCGCATTTTTTTTCGCGTTTACCAGGGTTTGGCTTTAGCTCCCCAAATGTCGTATGCCGTGATTCATGCCGTTGCCTGGCTGGCCATGATGCCACAGCTAATGCCTAAACAGAAGACAGACTTCTTTGATTGGGCCATGTTAACACTTCTGCCAGCTGCCACCTTGGTCTTAGAGGGGGGTAACCCAATGGCCTAATTGGGGGCTTGCCTTGCCCTGGTGCATGCCCAAGGGCCAGAGGGGGATGGCAGGAAGCCACTGCCACTGGGAGCAACACTGGCTACCTGCTGCAGGTGCTCCTGCGCGTGTAGCTCCCCTGCTGCGTGCGCAACCGCTTGCAAGGAGCCAGCCTGGCTCTCCCCAGCCTGGCTGCCCTCTACCACAAAATCAGAGAGCCCCAGCCCTCTATAGGACACAGGTGCCTCTGTGCATTGGGACCACCTGCCTGCTCCTGCTTGCCTCCTCTCTGCTTGCGTTTAGACTTGGCAGGAGCCTTGGGAAGGTTGTTTTATGCGGGCTGAAGGACTCGAACCGAGGACCTTGAGCTTTGCTACCAGAATGTAACAACGGCAAGTGTAGTACCAATAGTAATACCTTAGGCTGTGTACATCAAAACACCTACCTACATCAAAACACCTACATCAAAACACCTACCTACAGCAAAACACCTACCTACGCCATTGATGCTACGGCACGATGGCTTATTTACAATTGCTAACAAAAGTCGAAGAAATTGGCAGACACATGCGCATGATACACGCGCGCGCACACACACACACACACACATACACACACAAGGGTGCACAACACACAAACACACACATGCAACACAAGGAGTGCGTATGTGCGCATGCATATGTGTGCACTGTATGTGTTTGATAAGTGTGCGTTAAATACGTTGCATCCTCACACCCCCCAACATGCGTACCTGCTGCACGTACTGCTGCTGCTGCGGCTGCTGTGAAGGACTTTGTTGCAGCTGGGCTGCCCTGTTGTTGTTGCTAGGCCCTGGTCCCCCTGGTCCCCCTGCATGGCAATGAAATAAGGGACACTTCATTGGAGATGATGTGAACTAATATAGTTTCCTGCTGTTGCTGTGTGACTATGCCTTTTTTGATACCCCTGCACAAGAATAAAATGACAAGGAGGGGATACCCCATGCTGCTGTGTAACTATGCCCAGATACCCCAGCACAAGAATATAAATGATAAGGAGGGGATATACCCCATGCTGCTGTGACTATGCCCAGATACCCCCGCACAAGAGTAAAAATGACAAGGAGAAATACCTTATGCTGCTGTGACTATGCCCAGAAACCCCAGCACAAGAATAAAAATGACAAGGAGGGGATACCCCATGCTGCCGTGACTATGCCCACATACCCCTGCACAAGAATAAACGACAAGGAGGGATACCCCATGCTGCTGTGACTATGCCCAGATACCCCTGCACAAGAATAAATGACAAGGAGGGATACCTTATGTTGCTGTGACTATGCCCACATACCCCAGCACAAGAATAAATGACAAGGAGGAATAGGGGATACCACACAGGGAGGGTTGGTCAGAACTATACATATACCAGAGATGTGTCATGCCGCGCATTCGTATAATACGCCATACCACAACGCGTATTGAACATATCAGGCATATTACAAAATTGCAAGTTTTACTGTTTTGGGACGACTTTTGACCTTTTCAGGCGATCTCTGCCCCAAAAACGGCCTTTGAGCGAGCACCAGAGATGCATGGTGCCTCAACACACGCACACAACAAGGCACACACCCTTGTGTGTTGCTAACACCAGAGATGCATAATGCCTCAACACATGCACACAACAAGGCACACACCCTTGTGTGTCGCTTAACACCAGTGATGCCTGGGGCCTCAACACACACACACACAATACAAGGCACGCACCCTTCTGCGGCTGCTGCTGAGGGGATTATTGAGTGTGCAGCATCTTCGAGAAATTGCACCTTGTTTGATTGTAAGAAAGACGTACGCATTTATCACATTGTGTGTATGCACCTGATAAGGCACAATAGGCTGTTTCCGTTGTGTGCCATTGGATCGTATGGGATCATCAGCGTGGCAGTGGGTGGTGTAGCAGGAATCAGGATTGATCTCTACTATACAACCCACTGCCACGCTGGTGATCCCATACAATCCAATGGCACACAACAGAAGCAGCCTATTGTACGGATCACCAGCGTGGCAGTGGGTGGTGTAGCAGGAATCAGCATCGACTACTACTGCACAACCCACTGCCACGCTGGTGATCCCATACAATCCAATGGCACACAACAGAAGCAGCCTATTGTACGGATTACCAGCGTGGCAGTGGATGGTGTAGCAGGAATCAGCATTGACTACTACTACACAACCCACTGCCACGCTGGTGATCCCTTACGATCGCACACAACAGAAGCAGCCTATTGTACCTTGCCAGGTTATTCGATGGCAACCTGCACTAGAACTGTCTACGAACATGATGGATAAGATGCACCCATAAGCACAGGTAAAAGCTAAGCACCTTTTCGCGCTTGCTGTTGAGGGCGTTACTTACAGTGCTGCAACCTTCGAGCATGCAACACCATCACATCAACCTTCGAGCATGCAACACCATCACATCAACCTTCGAGCATGCAACACCATCACATCAACCTTCGAGCATGCAACACCATCACATCAACCTTTGAGCATGCAACACCATCACACAACCTTTGAGCATGCAACACCATCACACAACCTTTGAGCATGCAACACCATCACATCAACCTTTGAGCATGCAACACCATCAC
>Ga0307947_1002614_pt1 | contig 14432 bp, 17 predicted proteins | sample OrgLakmetagen232_FD_201840 | JGI IMG/M metagenome (GOLD analysis project Ga0307947, IMG submission 201840) | Saline water microbial communities from Organic Lake, Antarctica - #232 | ecosystem: Environmental > Aquatic > Non-marine Saline and Alkaline > Saline | place: Antarctica: Organic Lake...
GAGAGAGAGAGGGTATGAAATGAACCAGTAGGCATGAGAGAGAGGGTATGAAATAAACCAGTAGGCAGGGACCGTAAGAGGGAAAGGTAGGTAGGGACCGTAGGTAGGGACCGTAAGAAGGAAAGGGAAACAGTCAAAGAACATGCACCGATGTAATAATATGGATGAGTAATCCTACAAAAAGCAGCAAGAGAGATAAGCGTCAAGGCTCAGCAGAAAGGAGCCATCGTAGCAGGCTCCTGAAAGGCATATGATTGGAACAAGTGTGGCACAATTAAAGCACGGCGACAGTATACACTTCAATTTGAACTTTTCTAGAAATGTATGTATACCCACCAACCGCAAGGATGTACCGCAGTTCCAAAGGAATAAGCATCTTTGGATGTCTTAAACTGGCTAGTCTCAAAGAGCCTGCGTGCTCTTGGCAAAACTTCCTCTCTCACCTGACCAGGGCTTGGTTCTGTGCATTAAACTCAACTAACGATCCCATCAGGCGGACGACCTGCAAAATAAAGCAGGCGGGTTTACAATGGGTGCACAAAGCAAAGGATGTATTCTTGTGCAGTAGTGACTTTCAAACAAATGGGCTACTGCGTCCATTACTGCTGTTTCCTGCCATCAGTAAATCATTTGCATCTGTCCAAGGTCAAGATGCCCAAGATCAAGGTGCAAGCACCTCACTCACCCTCACTTCTTTGCGTTGACAACGTGCATGCGTGTGATCATAATGCTTCTTCCTCATCACACAAGGAAACGAAACGCAGCCTATTAATTCGCTGTGCCCTTCCCCCTTCCCTTACTAAGATGCGCACGATATTGTTTGTTCTGATTGCATTTAAGCAGCAGGGTGCAGCATTGCCCTTGCCATGTCCCTTGATTGCGCAGCAGCTCCACTACGCCCTAATGCACCATTCCAACATGCCTATTAGCCAACAAACTCACCGCATCCAAAACAGCTGGGTGCAGCATTGCCTTTGCCACGCCTCCCTGTTGAGCAGCAGCAGCTACACTGAAGCCTGCCACTCCGCCCCCTTGTGCCGTTGTCTCTCCACCCCCTGCTTCGAGGATGAGCTGCATGTAGGAGTAGACCTGTGCGCATACAAGGGAGCGTGAAAGAGATTGAGCCCATGCGTGTGTGTGTGTGCGTGCGTGCGTGCGTGCGTGCGTGTGTGTGTGTGTATGTGTATGTGTGTGCATGTGTGTGTGTGCGTGTGCATGTGTGTGTGTCTGTGTGAGTGTCATGAGAGTGAGGGCCTTTATTGATGAGGTGGAAACACTGAACTCAAATCGTATGCACAATAGATAAAAACATTGAATTGCATCAACAGTGATCTCAGTCATAAGCTTTTGCTGCTTCTGCTGCACCCTATACGGACCTAGCACCTCACAATTAGACAAGAGAAAGTCCTGTCGTTGACCAGGCAAGGATCTTTGGCAAAGCTCACAGCAAAATCCAATGTTGACAAAACGCAAGGACACGTGCCACGCGATGCTGACACAGGGAAACCAAAAAGTCAGCCCTGTTTCTGTGTGTCCTTTTGCCGTGTCCATGCCTAAAAGCGGCTCAGAAGGGACCTCTTGATGAGTGTTTTAATTCTTTGCTTGTAATTCAGTGCGTTTTATTTTCAAAGCATGCAGAGCACCACGAGCACACAAGAAGGCCCTGGCCTGAGATTATCACCTCAGCACTTGGCTGTGAATTCCTCTTGCCATTCTTACATCGGCACTTGACAGACATACACGCACCAACAAACACAAGTCCCAACCCGCACTGCACCCTTTCTCCCTCTTTTGCCTCTTCACTTCTACTCCACCCACTCATGTTTTCCTGCCATCCTGCTTATTCATATTCGGCACATGCCCAGACTTCCTTGTCGCCATCCCCTGGTCTTCCTCCTCTTACACGTTTCCATGCACACACGTTTCCATCTCACACTGGTACTTGTCGCTATCCCCTGGTCTTCCTCAGACTTGTCGCATCCCCGTCAGATCATGTATCTATGCACATTTGTATTAGTCAAGTGACCCACAGAGCCCCTTGCCTTGTCCGTCTATTCTATCACGATTCTTTGTACACAACCCTGAAACCTCCTCGCTTTCAAAATATAAATATTGCATTGTATCTTTTGTTTGTCCCCAGACCCAAATACGCACCAGGCCCATGCCGCCCTCCTCCACCACTGCGCGCTGGTTTAAGCTGTTGCTCTGACACATCTGGGCTAGCGCGTGAATTGCAGGAACCTGGGGGTGTGCGGGTGAGCAAGTATTGGCCAGCAATCGGACAGACTACAAGTCTTGTTTGCTGGGCCTTATATGTAGGGCTGGCCAGTTTTGCATATATATACGCCGTATATGACCGTATATTAAATGGAACCCCTGCGACACACGGTATACGTATGGCCAGCCCTACTCATATGGCCACCTGCACATCCGCACAGAGGTGTGCATTTGGTACATACACACATACGTAATCACACACATGTAAACACCATAGGGGTTACGCAGGGTAACAGTACAGATGCTACCAGTGTGATGATGGTGACACAAATGCGCTTAGATACACACACACGCGCACGCACACATAAACACATACAACACACGCATACGCACATGCACACGCACACGCACACGCACACGTACACGCTCATGCACACACACACTGATGATGAGGAGCCAAAAAGGAACAAATTACTGTAGCAGGCATCACACACAAATATAGGTCACAAACCTTTGTTGGCCACACAAGCACGGGAGGCAGCCTGCCTCTCCCGTGCCATGAGCAAACACAGCGGTAAAGTGCAGGAGCAATAGCTGTCACAGTATAACAGATACACTGCGTCATTTTCTTTTCACTGCTGTTCGGCACACAAGTAAGTGCTCTGCTATGTGCCAGAAATTTGGCTCGTGAATGTGCCTGTGCGCTGCAGAATATGGCAAGCACTGCACGCTGCACTTGTACAGGGGATGGATGCTCACCGTTATTTCAGGATGTGAGATGCCATGGGAGCGTGTCAGATCCATGAGCAGCTTGGTGAAGCCGGCTTGGCGAGCTGCATGTGTGTGCATGTGCGCGTAATGTGTGTGTGTGTGTGTGTGTGAATATCAGATCCATGAGCAGCTTGGTAAAGCCGGCGAACTGTGTGTGTGCTCATTCAAACGAACGTGTTTGTATGTGTGTGTGTGTGTGTGTGTGTGTTTGAACGTGTGTGTATGCGTGCGTGCCACCTTCATCAATTGCCGTGAAGAGTCAAATGCATTCAAGGATCAGCATGACACTGAACGTGCTGCAGAACGTAGTGTGTCAGGCTCATACATCTGTAGAGCTATTGTAATGTCACATTTTCCAATAAGCTGCTGCAACACATGAGGTGGCACAAGAACGACTGTAAAGCCAGGCTTTTAGCGTGCGCCAATGCATACCTTTATTATTTAAGAAGCGGTTTTGTAACAAGGTGGCACAAAAAAGACTGTAAAGCCAGGATCTGTCAATAGGCTTTCAGCGTGCGCCAATGCACACCTTCATATTTATGAAGATGTTGCAATACATGAGAAGCGGCCGTTGCAATTATTTGAGAAGGCTTTCAGCGTGCGCCAATGCACACCATTATTTAGGCTGTTGAAATACATAGAAGCGGCTGTTGCAATTATTTAAGAAGGCTTTCAGCGTGCGCCAATGCATACCTTCATTATTTATGAAGCTGTTGCAATGTTGCAATACATGAGAAGCGGCCGTTGCAATTATGTAAGAAGCTGTTGCAATACATGAGAAGCGGCACACAAACGACAACACAGCCAGGATCCGTGAAAAGGCTCCTTCTGTGCGTCTGTCCATACCTTCGTTCTTCATGTAGCTGTTGCCGTACATGAGGCAGCACAGTAGCCAGAGCGCGTGTGAGCACAACAGCGGGGAGGTGCGAATCAGGTTCTCTATCGCGTTGAAGCCGCCCTGAAGATGATGGAAAACATAGCTGTTCATGTCTTGACCGTGAAAAAGCTCATGTACATAGCTCACGAGACACATTTGCACCATAACCCACACTCCCATTCCCACCTACAAACACACACACACACCCACGCGTGCACTCACACACACACCACTCACACACACACATGTGCACTCCCCCCCTCACCCCAACACACACAAACACAAACGTACACACGCACGCACACACACACACACGCACACGCACACACACACACATACACACACACCTGAGCCGCCACCTCGTTCTGCAGGTCCACATCCCCCAAAGTGACCGCGTACAGTCCCTGCGATGCAGCTTCCGTGTGCGCCCCGTAGGGACTGCAGTGCAGCATCTTGAGCAGCAAGGGGAGCAGGCCTGAGGCCACGACCTTGGCTTTGCCTTGAGCGTGCACGCTGACCAGGCGGCAGGACAGGGCCACCACATCTGCGAGGGTAACGAGTGCATGAGTAGGGTTGGCCAGAACCGTATATGTGCACCGTATATGACCGTATGTATGGGATTTCCCTGCCAAAAATACCATATATACACCGTATATACGTATGTATGGTTTTGGCCAACCCTATGCATGAGTCATTGGCTTACTGTTTATTACGAGCAAGGGGTGTTTATTCGGCCATTTATTCCGCCATTTATTTAGCATTTCATTTGGCCAAGCGGCTCGACAACGCCATTGTATTTGTGCCTCATCGTATTTGTAACGTGGCAAAGGCGCGGATTGCTGATGACTGACACGCTGCATTTGTGGAAGAGTTTGAGGAGTTGAATACCGCACTGCTTTGACCCTAAAACCACATGGATGTAAGAAAGATTACACGCAAGCGTTGATAACACCCCGAGCATGGATTAAGGAAACGGAGACGTAGCTGTTGGACAGCAAAGAACTCGTGCTCTCAGGCGGATTTGAACCCGCAACTCCAAAAAGTCTGGCCTGACCATAGACCACTAGGCTTTCAGGGCAGCTAAGCCAAAAAAATTGGGTTATCATGCACAATTGTCCATTCAGCAGATTGAGCGTTTGTAGTTGCCTCTCTCGTCCTGAACAGTGAGGTTTTGTCCTACTTCAAAGCCAAGGCAGGAATGCTTCATGCTCTTTGTGCCTCCACCACTCCAGTGCCGAATTCAGGTGCTCACCCATCACACACCTTACTGCAGAGTCCATATACACAATACTTCACACTGTGCAAGCATTGAATGCGGGGGCTGCATTGAAGAGGGCTACTTTCCTATACCACTCCAGCAGTCTGTCAGGGCCCAGTCAGGGTTAATGCCCAATGTCAATGCTTTTACACTTCTATGCTTTACTGCTTTTACACATTTTCACACTTCTACACTTCAATGCATTTGCACTGTCAGGGTCCAGTCAGGGTCCAGCTAAACCCAATGTCAACGCTTTTACACAAACAAACACAAACACAAACACATAAACACATCTGCCTGACCACTCACGCTGTGCAAGCAAGGACGCGGGGGCTGCGTTGGAGAGGGCCACCAAGCGAGGCAGAGCTGTGGTGCCAAGCATGGCAAGCCTAGCAGGCTCGCAGCCTTGCACCTGCGTGTGGTCGAGTATGAAGAGGGCATTAGAAGAGTACCCACACGATGCAAGTGCACAAGCACACGAACACATCTACCAAGCACATGCGCTCAAGCACATGAGCACATCCACTCGGCGCATGAGCTCAAGCTCATCCACCAAGCACATGCACACAAGCACATCCACCAAGCACATAAGGACATGCACACGAGCATATCCACTAAGCACATACGCTCAAGCGCATCCCCTAAGCATATGTGCTCAAGCACATGAGCACATCCACTATACACATGCACACAAGCACAACCAATTTGGACATGCACACAAGCACATGAGCACATCCACCTGACGCATGCGCTGAAGCACATCCACCATGCACATGCACACAAGCACATCCAATATGGACATGCACACAAGCACATGAGCACATCCACCTGACGCATGCGCTCAAGCACATCCACCATGCACATGCACACAAGCACATCCAATATGGACATGCACACAAGCACATGAGCACATCCACCTGACGCATGCGCTCAAGCACATACACCATGCACATGCACACAAGCACATCCAATATGGACATGCACACAAGCACATGAGCACATCCACCTGACGCATGCGCTCAAGCACATCCACCATGCACATGCACACAAGCACATCCAATATGGACATGCACACAAGCACATGAGCACATCCACCTGACGCATGCGCTCAAGCACATACACCATGCACATGCCCACAGCCCACCAGCAAATATCTTTGTCAAATGTCCTGTGATACACTTGAGCACACCCACAACATAAGCACACCCACAAGCGACCTGTGCAGCAAGCATTCCATCAGACAGGCGCCGACATGCTGCAGCAATTTATGTGCACGAGGCACACACACACACACACACAGGTGCAAGGCTGTGTGAGCCTGCCAGGCTTGCCATGCTTGGCACACAAAGCATGAGCATTTACCACAGCAGAAAAGACCAACCCTACCACTGCCTTACCAGGATCTCATACACATGCACGGCGGCCAGCAACACTGCAGGGCTGATGTTGGGCTTCACCAGCAGGTCGTGAAGCAGCGGCAGCCCGCCACTGGCGATGAAGGCGGCCTGGAAACATAGCGTGCGTGTGCGTAATAATGAATGTGCGTGCGTGCGTGTCAATGTGTGCGTTCGTGTGCATGTATGTATAAGCACGCATTTAGGGAGCTGCGCAGCGCAAAAGCACACTCGCAGGTTGAATGTCTGCAGTAGAGCAGGATGCGCTTCAAAGCATTTGCACCGACTCAGTGCAAAGCACAACGCACAAAGTGATAGCACTGTGGCCACATGATAAAAGCCGAGCCACAAATGCAAAGCACACCACACAGAGTGAAATCACTGTGGCCACGTGATGGAAGATGGAATTGAGCCACCAACCTGATTGCCTTGGCTATCTTCTACTGTGGTTGCCAGCAGGTCCAGGGTTGACACAGTGACCTATGAGTACAGAGGCAGAAGTGTGCACTGATAAGGATCAGCGTGCATTGGGTGCGGGTGTGGGTGTGGTTGTGTGTGCGGGTACAGGCAAGCGTCTGCACTGATAAGGATCAGCGTGCATTGGGTGCGGGTGTGGGTGTGGGTGCAAGTGTGGGTACAGGCAAGCGTCTGCACTGATAAGGATCAGCGTGCATTGGGTCCGGGTGTGGGTGTGGGTGCGGGTGTGGGTACAGGCAAGCGTCTGCACTGATAAGGACCAGCGTGCATTGGGTGCGGGTGTGGGAGCAGGTGCGGGCGTGGGAGCAGGTGTGGGTGTGGGTGAGGGTGTGCGTGCGGGTGCGGGTGAAAGTACAGGTGTGGGGGTCATCAAGAACAATAGCTCAATGATCAATGTGCATTTTGATAAGGACATCAACTAGTGCCCGCATCATTTAGAGCCACACCAATTTTAGAGCCACACCAGTGACCTGCCTCGTACACAAACAAAGCATGCGCCAAAGGAGGAGCTATCAGGGACCCACCAACATGGTTTGCAAAACGCTTTGGGCGCATGCGATGCGCCAGGGTGGCAAATGCAAGAGCATCTATCCTCGATGCACAACGCACTTTCAAGTGGTTGGTAAAGGGATAAGCGCCGCCACAGGGAGAGCAAAGCAGGAACAGGTAGGTGCACACAGGGTTGCTCAGTTCAGTTTTCGAGCGACAAGTAATCGACGGAAGGTGTGACAGTCCCAAACAAACATATACACACACATCACATCAAGCATTAACTCCAATCCCACGCACCTGCTCTGCATCGTCCAGCACAGACACCTGGGCAGCATCTGGGCACGTGGCATGTTTAAGGGTCATGACCAAAGGGGCCAGCAGGCCGTGCTCACGTGCGATGAGCTTGTTGGCCTGGTTGCCTGTGAGTGTGTACATGTATGTATGTGCGTGTCTGTATGTGTGTGTGCATGTGTACGTGTATGTATGAGTGTGTCTGTCTGTGTGTGTACGTGGTTGGAGGTGAGGTTGCCCTCGGGCCTGAGCACAGCAAGCCTGTTTTCCTGATTGCCTATGCTTACATGAGTAATGGTATACAAAGAGTGATGCAACCAAAGAGTAATGGTAAACAAAGAGTGATGGTACCAAAGACAAAGATTTACAGATCAGGGCAAGCACAGAATGAAGGGCAAGAGTGCGAGCGAGGACGGACAGCGTTTGCATGATACTTGAAAACGCAAGCATGCACGCCTGGAGTATTGCAAGCTGGACAACCTCGTAGAAAACCTCAGTTTCAGTATTACATGCACCTCGCATTGCATTCTGCAGCAGGGGCCGCAGTAGAGGCAACCATTACGTGCCACACACACACACACGTCATGAGCCACACACATGAGCCACACATGAGCCACACAAGTGCATTCTGTATAACAAGAATAAATGGGAGTAATCGACAATCCAGCGTATCTAATCATGCGATTCACTAGCCAGTTACAGTGACGTGCAATCACGTTCCAGGTGACCTTAAAGCTCCTCACACAACCAGTGCAGTAGTGTGTCTGCTGCATTCCAGGTCCATACACGCCATGTGCACGCACCTGCAAGCACGTGCTGCAGGGAGCAGCAGATGCGAACCCGCAGCTGGAAAATGTCTGTCACCCTGTCCGATTGTGCCAAAGAGTCCATCAGGGCTGTTAGCAGGCCTAGGCCTCCCACCTTACGAACCGCATCCTGTGCGCAAGAATTGTACAGGCAGACATCTGTCACTCTGTCTGACTGTGAGCAGTCCCAGGGTTCTCCCACCTTCCAGGCCTTAGTACCTGTGAGCCTGTGAGGGAATTCACAATCATTTCTCACCTTTCAACTGCGTGCGCGCGTCATGCAGCATGACTCATGCTGCGTGAAGCGTGCATGCTGCGTGAAGCATACACATGAAGCGTACACATGAAGCGTACACATGAAGCGTGCATGCTGCGTGGAGCATACACACAAAGCGTACATGCTGCGTGAAGCGTGCATGCTGCGTGAAGCATACACATGAAGCGTAACATGAAGCGTTCATGCTGCGTGAAGCATACACATGAAGCGTACACATGAAGCGTACATGCTGCGTGAAGCGTGCATGTTGCATGAAGCATACACATGCTGCGTACACATGAAGCGTACACATGAAGCGTACATGCTGCGTGAAGCGTACACAACAGCCGTGCAGACGCCAGTTGCAATACACAAATCATGCAGAACAATGGTATACACATTGAGCATGAAGCATGCAAAACAATGGTACGGGCCTCTGTCACTTTGGCCGGTTGTGAGCACACCCAAGCCCCTTACCTTGCTGCCTATAAGCAACATATTACATATGGATGGGCCATAACAGTACGTTAATATGTTTACAAGCGACCGCGTATGTTCACATTTCCTTGCTCGAAACACCAACTTAATGACCACAGATACGCATATGGCCAACGCTACGTCTAAACCTAAATCATACACAAGCATGAGTCACACTTGTGTACTAAAACGGAGTCACAATGAGACACAGGCACACACACACAAACACAAACACACACGCAGCACGCATTCTTCACCACTGCACGCACACAGAAGCACGCAGCTACGTATCACCAAACACACACACCTTGTAAATCGGGCTGGTGTGTAAGACCAAGTTAAGCAATGTGAGGAGCGAGGAGGCCATCTTTGAAGGGTGCACCCCGCACAGCTCGTGGTGCAGCAGTAGGAACAGCGCGTACAGCCCGCCTGCTGCTGTGAACCTGGGCAAATAAAATACAAAGCACGGCTCTTGTGCGGCAACAGGAAAAGCATGTGCAGCCCCCCTGCTGTTCATGAGCTGCAAGGGTTTACTAGCAACACAGTCATTGATCCACAGAGTAGCGAACAGCTGCTGCTGCTGCTGCTGCTGCTGCTGCAAACCTGCAAAGCACAGCCGGGAGCCGCTGGTCCCCACACTTGGCACACTTGGCACACTTGGCACTAACAGGAGCAGCAACTAATACCTACTAAAGCAGCTAGTTCAAACAAGTTTGTGTCCCTTGTGACAGCGCGTGCCTCTTGCCTTGTGAGAGCGTGCGCACAATGTCGAGGCATGCTGTACGCGGGCGAACTAGTTGAATGCCACACAGTTGAGGCAAAGACCTAGCACACATGCCAGCACACGCATATGCTCACCTATGCACACTTCCATACACAAACACACAGACACATACACACACACAGACACATACACACACACACACACACACACCTGCCAGCAACCTCCTGGCTGGTGGTGCAGACTGCATTTCCGGCCCCTGTCCCTGGAGCTGCTGCACTGCCAGCACCCTGCTGCTGGGTGAAGCTACTCCCGCGACTCTTGACGTTGCCTGCATTCTGCTGCTGCTGCTGCTGCTGCTGCTGCTGCTGCTGAAGATGATGTAAGTTGCTGACGTTCCCGACAGTCTCGTTGGCTGCTGCATGGCTGTCGCTGCTGAAGTCTGCGCAGGTGAAATGGAAACGTGCAAACTGATTTGCGTGCGCAGCTTGCGTACCTGCCACTTATGGAGCGGACAGGCATGCAGCAGGCAAATAGGCATGCAGGATAATAAGTGAGCACCTCCATTTGTTCCACTTGGCTGCCAAAAGCCAGAGCACAAGCTTGCCGGACTGCTTCTTGTGGACTAGAAAGAAACAGACAAGGAATCGTGGGCTAGACAGAATATAGACAAATATCTGTACAGGATGACAGAGAAGCACACACACACATCCTCCACACAAGAGAGGTACAGGTCTAACCAGTGCAACCGAGTTCTTTCACCCTGGAAATAGTCTACTTGGCGACGGCATGCCATCATTTAAAGAGTTTTTTTGCTGAGGCAAGTACCTGGCAACGACATGAGGCGCAGCAGGGCTCTCAAACAAGCAGAGGGCGCACACACACACACACACACACACACACACACACACACACATACACATACACACATAGAAGTCATGCATGGCTATAATGAAAGTGCCTGCTTGCTGAGGCAAGTACCTGGCAACGACATGAGGCAAAACAAGGCTGGCTCTCAGATACGCAGAAGGCATCACATAGAAGTCACGCATGACAACTTTTTCCAAGTGCCTGCTTTCTCAGGCAAGTACCTGGCAACGACATGAGGCGCAGCAGGGCTCTCAGACACGCAGAAGGCACGCAGTAGTCGCACATGGCGTTGGGGGCATGTGATCCGTACATGCACCACGATTTGTTCACGGTCACACGCTGCCTTCCCACCAAATGCACCTACATGCACCAGCAGTGGTACGTGTGTGTGTGTTTGTGTGTGTGTGTGTGCGAGTGTGTGAGCATACACGATTTGTTCACGGTCACACGCTGCCTTCCCACCAAATGCACCTACGTGCACCAGCAGTGGTACGTGTGTGTGTGTTTGTGTGTGTGAGTGTGTGAGCATACACATGTGTGTGAGTGTGTGAGTGTGCGTGTGTTTGTCTGACTTGTTCACGGTCACACGCTGCCATCCCATTAAGTGCACCTACGTGCACCAGCAGTGGTACGTGTGTGTGTGTGTGTGTGTGTGAGCATATGCATGCATGCGTGTGTGAGTGTGTGTGTTTGTTTAACTTGATCACGATTAAACGCTGCCCTCCCACCAAATGTACCTACATACACCTGAGCAGCAATGGTACGTGTGTGTGTGTGTGTGTGTTTGTGTGCATACATGTGGGTGTGTCTAAGTTGTGCATATACATATGTGCATACGTGTGTAAATGTGTGTATTCATATGCCGCATGTGACACACACCGTGCACAATATCATTGGCATCATTTAGTGTATACCGTACAGAGAATTACTCATTCCGCAAAAAAATATATCTCGTTTTGAAATTCCGCACCCAATCCGCACCCCTTTCAATAATAATTATTATTATCCTATCCGCACAAATCCGCAGGGCCAAACAACCCCTGCATAAAAGTTCACTTTTGCAAAAGGTATTGACCACAGGGTTGGCTGTTGCCACCCTCTGCATGCAAACATGAGCCTGGCAGTTGGTACTACCCAAGCAAAAGTTGTCAAACTGCTCAAAAAACTGCAGTACTAGTTGCTTGTCAGAGCTCATTCCAAATTCTGGTTCCAACTCTGTGTTTGCGCGCGACTCGCACAACTTGTGCTCGCATCCCAATCATTTCACAATCTAGTCCATGCATATGCCCTCTCGCTCCCTCCTCATCCCCAATGCCCTGCCTCCCCCTCGCTCTCTTCCTTGCTCGCAGTGCTCTCCCCCTCTTCGCTCTTTTTCGCTCATGCCCCTAAAAATCTCTCAAAAATAAAAAAATTGTCACTAATCCGCACCCAATCCGCAGCCCCAAACATATTTTAAATTTCTGTCCGCAGTTAGCCGCACCCCTTAAATACATTATTTTTGCGACGTGATATATTCTCTGTACGGTAGTACGATTTAATGTGGGGAGTGACTTTTCACTGCCTGCGTAGTTTTCCTTATCCATAGCACGTTTTCTTCTGGTACACAAGTGCTTAGCATGTGTGCAGCATACATACTGAATCCATTAGCTTGTGCCTACTTGTTGATTGTACGATTAATATGTGGCATGCATGCATTGTATGATCATTCTCGTAGCATGCACATACACAAACACGCAGCACACATCACGTTACGTATTCACACAACAGAACTACCATATGCACCACTCCTGAACACACCTTGTATGCATCTGCTACCTCTGGTTCACATGCATACAACAAACTAGACAAATGCACAAACGCAAACTATTGGCCCTCACGCACCCGCTCCTTCACACGCTTTGACATCGCTCGCCCCTGGTACGCATATGCTGAGTGGGGGATGGGCAAGCGCTTAGTAGAGGCCCCGGAAATGTTGTGCTCTTCCAGTTGGCGCCGCACTGTCAGCGCATGCAGTGCGTCTGCAGACTCCTTTCATATGCACACGTTGCGATGAAACACAGAAGTGTGAGAGAGGGTGAGCTTTAATGGTCAGGTGTGAAGACAAAAGTGTGAGAGGGGGTGTGCTGTTAAGGTCAGGTGTTAAGACGCAGTACTTGGCCTGGTCATTACTGAAGCAAGAAGCAGCTAGACCATGTTAACAAGGAAAAAGACCGTGCTGGCTCAGCTTAAAATAGGCAGAAAAGAGAAACGTACATTGGCACCATTCCCAATGTACCCGTACATCAAGCATACCACCGCCCCTAATTAACGTTTTTTGGAGGAGGCGGTGAGGTAGTACTGTGAAAGCGGTGGTTAATGATATATTTATTGTAGGGGTGGCGGTTCAGGGACGGTAGTGTAAAATATTTACTTTAGAGCAGCGATGAGCGGTCAGGGAGCCCCCCCTGCTCCTGCGAGGTCGGCTTGCCTGCAAAGGAGCAGCAGGCAGCCGACCTCGTCCGCATGCAGCAGGCAAGAGCGGTCCGGGCTGAGCGAGAGGCAGAAGAGTGAAAAACAAGAGGCAGCCAAGCAGGCCTTGGTTGCAGAATTGTGTAGTTGGCATTGCATTCTGTGGTTGCTACAAATGAAGTTGAGACAGGGATGCAAGCATGCTCTCACACAGCAGCAATGCAGCAGCAGAAAGGATATGCACACACACGCGCGCACACACACACACTTACACACGCACATATATACACGCACCCACGCACGCTCTAGCTATAGCACCCAAGCAGAACGCAAAGCTAGCACACACAGCAGCAGCAGCAGCAGCAGCAGCAGCAGCAGTGACAGTAACAACAGCAAGCAAGGCTTCCATTTCTTCAGGTTTGTGGGAGGTGAAGGTGGCCACACGCAAGCCCAAGGCTGCAAAATCCTCTTTTAAAGGGGGTGGTTGCTGGATTAAAAATAAATATGTTTCTAGGGGTTGTGGTTGCGTTTTTTTGAGTAAAACATTTATGTTTCTGGGAAGTAGTGATGAGTACATGTACGTACGGTAGTTAAGGAAGAGGAGGCACTCATTTCCTGAACATCAACCCCAGCACAAAATATGTAAAGGCTTTGATTAATCTAAAAGGCTACAAGCTACAAGGCAGCTGTTTTTTTGTGCTTGACAAGGCTGTTTGCTAACATGCTCACTCAACTGAGCAAGCAACTCCTTGCCTGCTTGGGGCCAGCAGTGGGGTAACGCAAAGGTATTCAAAAGCAAAGCGCTCACGCAAAACCAGCCCTCAAATGTGTTAAACATGTACCTCCACAACCACGCCCTAAGCCAGCAGTGGGGTACTGTGAAGGTACTGGAATTGATGTGTTGAAAAAGCAACATGCTCCAATAATCGCAGGCCGCACCTGTAAAAAGTACGTCAGCTCCTCCACCACTCCCTGGGCCAGCAGCGAGGTGCTGTGAGGAGAGGACGCCAGGTGGCCCAGCGTGTTGGCTGCCTGCCACGCAAGCTCCATGTCCCCGGTAGCAACCAGCTGCAAAGA
>Ga0307947_1002615_pt1 | contig 14432 bp, 9 predicted proteins | sample OrgLakmetagen232_FD_201840 | JGI IMG/M metagenome (GOLD analysis project Ga0307947, IMG submission 201840) | Saline water microbial communities from Organic Lake, Antarctica - #232 | ecosystem: Environmental > Aquatic > Non-marine Saline and Alkaline > Saline | place: Antarctica: Organic Lake...
CCTATAGAACTCACCACATTAGGGCTTAAATGCTCCATGTGTGCTTAATCCAGTCTATCTCAGCAAGCAAAGCGACCCACATGAAACTGGGCACACACTCAGGTAGCTCTCAATGCCAGCTACACTTCGGTACTAAAATGGTGTCGATCGGATGAAGTGGCTGTGAGTGGCTGCCTTCTGAATGCAAAAATGCACATTTTCAGGCATTTCCTCTGTTAGCCCCCTCTGGAAGACTTCTACCTAGTATTATATGCATAAGAAAGGGTGTGCCTCTGCCCGGGGTGATAGCCCCAATCTTCCCTCCTTTCCCTCCTCCAAACACATGAGGAGAAACGCACACACGCATCCAAGCACACGCACATCAAGAAATTGATGACATGTCACACCCCCCACTGCTGCACGCATACAGAGACACACACGCATACATGCACACGCACCTGAAGGATCTGATGACGTGTCGCACCCCCCACTGCTGCAAAAATCACTGAGCGTGGATGGGGGCTCGGACAGCAGCTCCGTGGCCGTTTCCGAGCTTGAGTCGCCGGCTTGGATCCCATTTGCTTGGACACCCGCTGCTGCCGGTCCTCCGATCCACGGAGAGCCTGGCAATTGCTGTTTGTTTGACATACTGCTGTCTGCGCTGCTGGGGCCTGCCTCTCCTTGCACGCTTTGTTGCTGCTGCTGCTGCTGCTGCTGTTGGGTCAAGTCATCTTGTGAGTGCGGTATGGATTGTGGCAGGCTGCCCCCCGTTTGCTGCTGCTGCTCCTGCTGCTGCTGCTGCTGCTGTGCTAGCTCACCTTGCGAGCGAAGCTGCTGCGACCCACCATTCAATTGGCGTCGGTGTTGCTGTTGCTGCTGCTGCTGCTGCTGCTGCTCCTCCTCCTGCTGCTGCTGCTCTGTGCCTGCACCCAGCTGCTGTGTGCCTGCACCCTGCTGCTGTTTTGGGGGCGATGCAAGCTGCAACGGGGGCAAGTTTGAGGCAGCAGCACCGTCTCCACCCTGAAAAGCTCCATCTCCCCTTCCCTGCCCTGTACATGCACTGTCCGTCTCTCCTGACCCATGCTGACGCCCCCCCCCCTCTCCTGCAGCGGCCTTGCACGACAGCTTGTACTCCACCTGGCACTGCACCCCCCCCTCTGGCTTTGACGTGCACGACGCATTCTGCTGCAGGCAGCTCGAAGACAAGGAGGTCAGCGTTTCAGACAGGTGATGGTGCAACCGGTTGGCACAATGCTGTGCAGCCTCAGTGCCTCCGTGGCCATCGTATACACCAAAAAAATGCAGTGTGTCGCAGCCGGGAGCCTCGCTGCTGCCTTCACTGGTTTCACTCGTAGCACTACTTTGACCAAGTTCGGCCGTGGTGGCAGAGTGGGGAGCTGAGCGGGAGAGGGAGTTGCTGGTGCTGTAGTGGCTGATCTCCAGCTGCTCTCCGATCTGGGGAAGAGTATTGTGTGTGATTGTGTGTGTGTGTGTGTGCGTGTGTGTATGCGTGTGAAATGCGTGAGCGTAAGTGCGTCTGTTGTGCATGCTGTATACATCATGCGTGCGTTGCACGTCCATGCATGCATGCATATGTACGTGAGTGTGTGTCTCTCAGTGTGTGTGTGTGTGTGTGTGTGTGTGTGTGTGTGTGAGTGTGTGTTCTGTCATGTCAGTCCAGGCACCTGACATCCCCCTTAAGAAACGAGCAACACCAACCGACCAGTAAGGCTATGCGTGCTGGCAATTTGTTGAGGACATCGTCCACCGCGGAGGCAGGGAGGTCGAAGAAGCATGTCTGTACCGAGAAGGTGTCCTCCATCTTGGCTCGCTTACCGCACACGGCCTGTTGATTACACGGACATACAGGGTGTGTGTGGGATAAGCATAGCTTTCCTTTGTGTCGGAGGAGCGTGAGACAGGTCTGAGAGCGATTTCCTCTCAACAAACGAATGCCGACACGATCACCTCCGACACGACTCACCTTCACGCCACAGGGAGGAGCCCCCAGCAGTAACAGGGCGGAGGAGTCCCCACCAGTAACAGCGTTGCAGGCGGAGTCCATACAGTTTGCGGACAGCGTCACTGCTGAGATGAGGAGCGTGCTGGCAGTTGGCTCGAGGTCACACTCTGCACACTCTCCTCTTGAGGGAGGAGACAGCTGAGGGCACCCTGCTGCTGGTCCTGTGCCTGGGCTCTCCTCCAGGTCTAGCCTGCCAGAAGCTGCTGCCACTGCAAAGCCCTCGGTCCCCACAATTGTCACGCAGGGTTCCTCCACCGCGCCCACGGAACCAGAGAGAGAGCAGCAGCTGTGCCGCGGCTTGCCCCCCAGTGGCAGGCTCTGAGAAAACATGCTGGTGCTGCAGAAACTCGGCACAAACTCTTGAATGGAACCTTCTTGTGGGTCTGCGAGGCACAGGTACGCAAGTGCACACAGTATCTAACATCGCGCAGTTGCAGCCACAAATGGGCCAGGTATGGGCAGGAATGCCCAGAGAATTGACTGCAGCCACTTGCGGAGAAGGCAAGACACAAGGCAGAGACACAAGGCAGAGACACAAAGGAAGAAACACGATATACACACACCCATATCCCTTCACGATTGCTGCGTCACTGAAGCCCGTCAGTTCAGGGTCCCTTTCCGCCTCTCATAGACCAGCGTACTCCCGTTCATGACGAAATATTTTCACAGTCTAGAGAGCCCTGTCAGCGATGTTCGATGCGCGTTGATTGAAGTTTATTGATAGTTATTGTTTATTTTACGCTGCGGCGGGTCTCGGAGGGTTTCGGAACGGGCTGACCTGTCTCACTCAGCAGATGCGGTGCACTTTAGTTATTAATTCGCTTTTTGTTTGAATCATCATTCGATTTATATCCTTAAAGGCTACGAGCTGCCTGGAATTGAACTACACATATTTGTCTGAAATTATATATTGGGTAATAAGAATGTTTTAATAACACCTGCCTGCTCAGATTCAGTTGATTTGGCCGATGTTGTTTTGCTGGCTGTCGACCTGGCTGTCTAGGCCACCCTAAATACCAACTATGTTATTATCATCGCTTCCGTTGTAAACCTTGCAAACCGTTTACAAAAGAATGTAGAACAAAAAGGGCGAAATGTATGAGAAGTCTCATAGAAATGGTGTTTTCTGCCCAAAACATCTGGGGCAGGTCAGGCTGACTGACGGGTAGTAGGCTAAAAGTTCCCCCGCATAACCTCACTTCCCCAACTGGCACAGGGCGGAGTGCTTGGTTGGCGCACAGTCAACAGCCTCGTCTCACTTTAGTTTGAGCCATTTGGGAACTTTAGGTCCTCCCTCTCCGGCTGCGCCTGCTGCCGCAGGCCTTGCAGATGCAGATGCAGATGAGGAGGGGCCCCCTAAAGACACGCCACCTGTGAAAGAAGCGCAGAACAATTAGATTACTTAGGTCTGGGCCACCAAAAGTGTGCGCACAGTGACCTTTAAGATCGAGATGCTGATACCCGCTTGACCCAAACCCAGGCTTCCGAGCCTCAGACACTTGTATTCTCTGGAAAAGGTGTGCCGCTTGCGGTGAGCCATCCATCCTTCGTGATCGATGAAGGCGCACTCACACGCTCTTCACTTCAGCGGAACATAAGTTGACCTCCTCTGTTTGGCTAGGCCCTCAAAATTTGCTCTGTGAACTAAAACTCACATCCACACGCATCATTCACACCACACAGATGTGTCACACGCATCAAAATACGCATCTATGCGGTACGTATGCTTTTTAGTAACCCTTTAAAAAGAGAAAGGCATCTCAACGAATGTACCCACAGGTTCTTGCTGCAGAAGCCAGCACAGCCGCAACCTTAGTTTCGTTTAGTTGGCTTACAAAGGCATTTAGCCTGGGATAGCTGCTCAACCTATGAGAACGAGGTAAAACCTCTAAACAAGCCAAACGAAAACTGCGACTGTAGAAGTGTTAAAAATAGCAGTGTAAGCTAATAAGTTTACTCAACCTTAGGGCCAGCAGACGCTGCCGTTTTGCATGATGAGCAATCCATACAGCACGCTATGAATACTCTTTTGTGAGGTGATGCACAGAAATTATGCAGGGGCAGAGAGTGCAAAGCGTGCCATGGATATTTTGAGTCCAGTGCAAAGGCGCAAAATTGATGTTCTGTGGCAGAGGCAGCCTTAAAAGCTTGACAAAAATCAGCGAGAGGGGCAATTGCATGAATTGGTCTGGCCAGAATCAGACATGCACAGTGCACATGCGCCGATGTTGGCAGGGCGTGACATTAATTTATTAAATTAAAAGACATTAATAATAAATTAAAAGACATAAAGAAAGGAGCTCTAGCTAACAGCAACGTTGCATCGCGGCTAGAGAAGAGAGGAGCACGCATGCCCCCAGAAAAATGTTCTCGCAAGAATGACACAGAGTACTTTATTCTAAGGTGAGGGAGTTGTTAAGATTGGCCATGCAAGAAGATAGGAACCTGCCGTCAAAATGAGAGACACATACACACGCGCGCACACACATACACACACAGCACGAGTAAGGAGTGCGTGAAGGTACGAGTGCGTGTAGGTAAGAGTGACTCACTTGGACCGTGAAGACCTGTTTGTCACTGCACTCTGTTCTGTTACGTGCGCACACACACATACACACACATACACGCACGAGTAAGGAAAGCATGTACAGAGGAGTGGCTCACCTAGACTTTGAAGACTTCTTTGTGACTGAGCTCTGTTCTGTTGCTTCTTTCGTTGCTCATGCTCGGAGCTCACTGCAAGTTGGCAAAGGATTGCAAGGCAAATGAGGTTAATGCAATTAGATTATGATTTCCCTTAAACCGTGTTGAATCCTAAGGGAGGGTGAGGTTCTATGGTTTGCCTGCTGTGACTGTGTGAGTGCAAGAGGACAAAAGCATTTACATCTACACCCTCTGACAGAGAAAGAGAGGATAGCATAAATTACGCAGGTAGTGACAGCACCCCTCACAAATATTTAGGAATCGTTTTTCTGAGGTATAGGGTGCCATGGAACTCCATCAACACAGGCAAGGAGAATGGAGCTTGAAAGCAAGCTTCTAGGCTCAGAGAACGAAAATAAAACAGAGAAGTACACTGGCAGTGCAAAGCCACCCCAAGATAAAATAAACAAAAGGGCTCAGAGAATTGAAACCATAAAAAGGCTCCAGGGTGTTATAGGCGATGCCACCAGCAAACTTGCTCGTTGAGCACAGCTGTTTTTCTCACAATAAGCCTCACAAACCCACACAATTTATGAGAAGCAGCAGATTGTGCTTCCCGGTTGTGGCAATAGAAAGAAGCAACACCAAACAAGTGCACGTTGGTCTCCCACCTTCAGGGTGCTGACCTGGCAGCAATGGCAAAATGTCTGCCGCTGAAGGTACTCTGTCAATCGCACACTGCAGCACCTCCTGACGCAGCAGCATGTTCGGTGGTACAGATGCGGCGCCCCCAGGTACTTTGTGTGTTTGAGTGTGTGTGAGTGTGTGAGTGTGTGAGTGTGTGAGTGAGTGTGTGTGTGTGAGTGTGAATGAGTTAGTGTGTGTGCATGCGCGTGCTTTTGTTGGGCATGCATTGTGGAGACTGCCAGAGGAAGCTTTGGTCTTTTACCGCCTATTCCTCTCAGTACCACCCCATACCCAGGGCACGTAGCAACACAATGAGAGATCAGACGATATGCTCAGCCAAGGGGTGCTTTTCTTGCTGACCTTGAACACTCTTCTGAACAGGAAGAAAGGAGGAAAGGAGTGCTTCTGATGTGCAGCACTTCCTTGGTTCCAGCCAAGGAAATTGGCAGAGGTTAATATTGCATTGGTGCCCCTGCCGATAATTTCTGCTTAGCTACACTTGGACAGAACAACTGGACGCAAAGAAGGAAATAATAACTGCTCATCAGAAATTATATACCAGCATTGATATCCCTGTAACACTTTGGGACATGACAACCAGCATAAATATTAAATATCCCTATATCACTATATACCAGCATTGGTATCCCTATATCACTATATACCAGCATTGATATCTCTATAACACTTAGGGACATGACAAGGTGTATGAAGGGCAAACCTGATCACATAAATGTGCATGGAGTTGCTGAACTTCATGACCACCAGGTCATCCTTTAACGCACTCCACTCAAGTGGACGTGTGCAGCAGCAAGGCACGCACGCATTAACATATGCACACTTGCAAAAAAGTACACGCACACACGCACACGCACACACATACCTGTACACAGACAAGTCCACCCTATTTGGCATGCTACCCCATGTGCATGTGCGCAGCAGGCACTGGCTAGCTTCACACACACACATGCATGCATGCACACTGCATTTGGTTGTCACGAGGACCCCAAAACATCTGGAGTCATTCAACTTAGCGCTGTGAGTATTTTTATTTTTGAAGACTTGGCAGCCAACTGAAAAGTTTATGCTCGCAGCCAAAAAGGCACGTTACTTGCAACTCCAACTTCACGTTGAAATACGTAACAGTGATGGGCTTAAAAGTTGCAAGTTACAGAAGGCATGCCCTAGGAGCGTCCACCCCAGGAACACATAAAAAGCATTTGAGTAGGGTTGGCCAGAACCGTATATCTGCACTGTATATGACATATGACCGTATGTATGGTGATTCCCCTGCTAATTACATCGTATGTACACCGTGTATACCTATAAATGTATGGTTCTGGCCAACCCTACATTAGGGGCCTCAGTGTCCCCCCTCTGCAAAAGAGCTCACCCTTTTTGGCATCCAACCCCAGGAATACAAAAAAGCATTTGGGGCCTCAGTGTCCTCCCTCTGCAAAAGAGCTCACCCTTTTTGGCATCCAACCCCAGGAATACAGAAAAGCATTTGGGGCCTCAGTGCCCCCCCTCTGCAAAAGAGCTCACCCTTTTTGGCATCCAACCCCAGGAATACAGAAAAGCATTTGGGGCCTCAGTGCCCCCCCTCTGCAAAAGAGCTCACCCTTTTTGGCATCTCACCCCAGATGCACATAAAAGCATTTGGGGCCTCAGTGCCCCCCCTCTGCAAAAGAGCTCACCCTTTTTGGCATCCAACCCCAGGAATACAAAAAAGCATGTGGGGCCTCAGTGTACCCCCTCTGCAAAAAAGCTCACCCTTTTTGGCATCTCACCCCAGGAATACAAAAAAGCATTTGGGGCCTCAGTGCCCTCCCTCTGAAAAAGAGCTCACCCTTTTTGGCATCCAACCCCAGGAATACCAAAAAGCATTTGGGGCCTCAGTGTCCTCCCTCTGCAAAAGAGCTCACCCTTTTTGGCATCCAACCCCAGATGCACATAAAAGCATTTGGGGCCTCAGTGCCCCCCCTCTGCAAAAGAGCTCACCCTTTTTGGCATCCAACCCCAGATGCACGTGTGCAGCAGGCACCAGGCCGGCTTGGTAGAAAGTAGTCTCTGGGTCTTTGAGCATCTGTATGCGAGCGTGACAAATCATGCAAATCAAGTAGTGCGCATGCAGCATTTTTGCATGTGAGTGTGGGTGTGGTTGAGCGAGTCTGGGAGTGCTTGCACGTTGAAAGGCTGCTCAAAACAAAGCACTGCGGCCATCAAGCAGTAGCAACAGTGTGCAAACGTTCCTATGGCGGATACAAACATCTATGGCTGCTACAAACATCTATTGCTGCTACAAACGTCCTGAGGCTGCTGCAAACAAATGTGGCTGCTACAAACATCCTGTGTGCTACAAACATCCTGTGGCTGCTACAAACATCCTGTGTGCTACAAACATCCTGTGGCTGCTACAAATATCCTGAGGCTGCTACAAACATCCTGAGGCTGCTACAAATATCCTGTGGCTGCTACAAACATCCATGGCTGATACAAACATCCTGAGGCTGCTACAAACATCCTGTATGCTACAACTATCCTGTGGCTGCTACATACATCTATGGCTGATTCAAACATCTATGGCTGCTACAAACATCTATGGCTGCCACAAACATCTGTGGCTAATACAAACATCCTGTGGCTGCTACAAACATCCTGAGGCTGCTACAAACATCCTGAGGCTGCTACAAACATCTATCGCTGCTACAAACATCTATCGCTGCTACAAACACCTATGGCTGCTACAGACATCTATCGCTGCTGCAAACATCCTGAGGCTGATACAAACATCCTGTGGCTGATACAAACATCCTGAGGCTGCTACAAACATCTATCGCTGCCACAAACATCTTTGGCTAATACAAACATCCTGTGGCTGCTACAAACATCTATCGCTGCTACAAACATCTATCGCTGCTACAAACATCTATCGCTGCTACAAACACCTATGGCTGCTACAAACATCTATCGCTGCTACAAACATCTATGGCTGCTACAAACACTGTGTGCTACAAACATCCTGAGGCTGCTAAAAACATCTATCGCTGCTACAAACATCTGTGACTGCTACAAACATCGTGAGGCTGCTACAATGGGAGATGCTGAAGCAAGACATCAAAGATGTGCAGGATCCACAAGGACGCAGACACGAATGGCACAATGGGAAATCTGATTGAAAGCAAAGGACGTTTCTCAAAGGACATTTCAAAGGACGTTTGGGATTCAGTTTGATAGTGGACACATATGATTTCTGCGAAAGTACAAAACACTGGCTATTTGGGAATCGATGTGACACTGGCCACCCTTCTGTGTAAGAACAAAACACAGGCTACATGTGGACAAATGCATTAAACACATGGCAAAAAATACGCAGGATGACAAACCAAGCATGGGTACGCCTGCATACACATACTCACACACAAACACACACGTACTCTCACACACACACACACACACACACATGCACACACACACACACGCATGCACACTCATACACACACATGCGCACACCCATACAAACACGCACACACAAACCTGCTTGGGTGGAGTGGTGTACAAGTACACCGCACTAGCCATGTGTGGCTGGCACACTTGTCTCACCAAGGCCTGAGGGTGCAAAGGAAAGTTTGTCAAGGTGAAGTTTTGTTGCGGTCAGGGATGTGTCATACGGTCATTTGGGACGTTCAATACGGTAAAATATGCGTTAAATACAATACGGCGTATTACACGAATAAGCCGTATGACACATCCCTGGTTGCGGTGTATGTTTTCTATGTCCAAAGACCTCTTTCATTTCCTTTTTGGTGGAGGAGTTTAACGGTACCCGGTACCAAGGTCGCTCCTTTTTAGGGTTGGCCAGAACCGTATATACATGCCGTATACCGTATATTTGATGATTTCCCTGCCAAAAATGCCGTATATAAACCGTATATATATGGTTCTGGCCAACCCTACTCCTTTTCCTTATTTAATGTGGGGAGCTGTTTTTTACTGCCCGCGCAGTTTTTTTCCCTTCTGAAGATTGCTTACAGTGCAACGGGGCCCACATACAGTGACCCGCATCATCAAGTTGCTTGTGCGCAGCAACAGCTATGAATTTTGTCACGATCTTCATATTTGGTAACATTTAATGGCCGGAATACAGAGTGGCAGCAACAGTTTTGCAAATTTGCTGTGACAGGACACCTCATGAATTTAAGCACAGCGTTTCTAAAAGGGCATCACTTTTTGTGTGAGTGCGCAGCTTGGCACAATTGCGTGGAACAAAGTAGAAATCATTACGCAAAGAAAGCTATTTGTGCTACTTATTTGATAACCCTATAATCCGCACTTATAGCAAAAGTGCCATTGGTGCGTGTTTGCCGACAGCCCAAGCACAGCAAGCTGAGGTTGTTGAAATAATTTTAGCATGCTAAAGCCCTCTGCACTTCCACCTGCAATACTTGCATGTCAGCTACTGCGACTGGGCTCTTGAAAGTTAAGAGCGCCAACTCAGAAACCGTTCTGTAGTTTTAGAAGAAAGTGTAATTATAAGAAGTAGGCCTGACCTACTGATTGCAAGAAGAGGTGAGATCAAAATTCAGGATCTCAAATCTCTTCATCCTGTCACGCAGAGTTCCAGTTTGAACTAGGAGATTTTGCTGCCTGAGATCTAAGAAAGCTTGTTATGCTACACTAAGTTACAACACTGAATCACTTTCACCAGGAAAAGCACACCTGCAGGGCGCCGATGGTCTCCGTGGCCCGAAACGCTGCCTGTAGTACGAGCTTGCCTGGCAGGTGAACACGCACAGGCACAGGCCCAAATGCCTACACACATGCACGACGTGTTGTTTGTGCCGAGTGTTGTTTGTGCCGGGGTGAATGCTGCAGTGACTGATTGCGTCAAAAGAATGGAGTAAGAGCTTGCCTGGCAGGTGAACACGCACAGGCACAGGCCCAAATGCCTACACACATGCACGACGTGCTGTTTGTGCCGAGTGTTGTTCGTGCCGGGGTGAATGCTGAAGTGACTGATTGCGTAAAAAGAATGGAGTAAGAGCTTGCCTGGCAGGTGAACACGCACAGGCACAGGCCCAAATGCCTACACACATGCACGACGTGTTGTTTGTGCCGAGTGTTGTTCGTGCCGGGGTGAATGCTGAAGTGACTGATTGCGTCAAAAGAATGGAGTAAGAGCTTGCCTGGCAGGTGAACACGCACAGGCACAGGCCCAAATGCCTACACACATGCACGACGTGCTGTTTGTGCCGAGTGTTGTTCGTGCCGGGGTGAATGCTGCAGTGACTGATTGCGTAAAAAGAATGGAGTAAGAGCTTGCCTGGCAGGTGAACACGCACAGGGACAGGACTGGTTGCCTCATGCAAACATCAGGTGTATTTTTTGCTAAAATGCATGCTTGGATGACTGCATGAACATCAGGTTGGGCGTGCACATCTTTGTCAGTGTCCATTTCCTCAGCAAGAGCATATTTACGGAACATTACCAAAGTGGCTCTTTTTCCTAAATTACTGTCGGAAATGGATTTTACTGCCCCCGTAGTTTTTCTTATTTCTACATTTAGTGGTTTGTGCTGGTGTGCAGGTGCGGCAAGGATGTCAATCACCTCTGTCAAATCCATCGCTTTTAATGTAAGCAGGAACGCATTTGAAAATTTATGCGCAAGGGGTGATAACACCATACGCATGGATTAAGGAAATGGAGACGGAGCTGTCGGACAGCGAAGTACTCATGCTACCAGGCGGACTGGAACCCGCGACCCTGAAGAGTCTGGCCTGACCACGGACAACTAGGCTTTCAGGGCAGCTACCCGGATCACAATTAACTTCTCTAAATTATAAACCCTAACCCTAATTTCTCAGGACAGTTTGCAGTCCTAGTTACCCACGTACACTGTGGCAGTTGATGTAAGGGGCAGAGCAATAGCTACAAGTGCACTTTTTGCACCATATAATTGAAATGGAAAGTTTCCTAGCATGGCGCGTGAGTTATAGGTGTGTATGAGTATGTGTGTGTATGTATGCGTCTGCTTAGCAAAGACTACGCGGCACCCTCCTCAATTTGCAACCCACGCGCAGGTCAGCAGACTTACAGCAGCTTTTTGCAGCACGAGCGCAGATTAACAGCACCCTTTTACAGCAGCTTTTTAGCAACACAAGCGCAGGTCAGCAGACTCACTGACACCGGATTAAGGAAGCAATAGGTTACCGGATTCAGGTAGCAATAGGTTACCAGATTAGGAAGCAATAGGTTACCGGATTAGGAAGCAATAGGTTACCTGATTAGGAAGCAACAGGTTACCAGATTAGGAAGCATTATGGTACCAGATTAAGCAAGCAATAGGTTACCAGATTAGAAAGCAATATGGTACTAGATTAAGCAAGCAATAGGTTGGAGGGTGCCTGAGCCTTTGCCCTGCTTTTTGCGCATCTTAGCTTTGGTTTGGTTCAGCTAGTTCAAGGTAGCTTTGTTTAATTGGGTGTAGCGAGACCAGGTTGGCTAGTTCAAGATAGCTTTGGCTTAGCTGACTAATCTAGGGTAGCTTTGGTTCAGATAGATCAGGGTAGCTTTGGTTTAGATAGATCAAGATTGGGTGTAGGTAGACCAGGTTGGCTAGTTCAAGATAGCTTTGGTTTAGCTAGATAGGTCAAGGTAGCTCTGGTTTAGCTAGACAGATCAAGGTAGCTTTAATTCAGCTAGATCAAGGTAGCAGAAAGGATGTTGAGAACACTGCCACGTGCCCTGACCGTGCTGGCCGTGTTATTACTGTTAGCGAAGTGTTTCTTTCATTTCTTTCGAGTTCTGCTGCAACACACCTCAGCCTTTGCTCGTGCTTCTTGCTCCCTCTTGGCTTTTGTCTTGAACCCTGCGCTCTCCTCCTGCAAACAAGCAGTCCGCCATGTTTAATAGCCCACGACATGAGCAGATCAAAAATATTGCTTGTGCTTCTTGCTCCCTCTTGGCTTTAATCTTGAACCCTGTGCCCTCCTCCTGCAAACAAGCAGTCCACCATGTTAATGAACCCACGACGTGAGAAGATCAAAAACTTTGCTTGTGCTTCTTGCTCCCTCTTGGCTTTGGTCTTGAACCCTGCGCTCTCCTCCTGGAAACGAGTAGTCCACCATGTTTAAGAACCCACGACGTGAGCAGATCAAAAACTTTGCTTGTGCTTCTTGCTCCCTCTTGGATTTGATCTTGAACCCTGTGCCCTCCTCCTGCAAACAAGCAGTCCACCATGTTTATGAACCCACGACGTGAGCAGATCAAAAACTTTGCTTGTGCTTCTTGCTCCCTCTTGGCTTTAGTCTTGAACCCTGCGCCCTCCTCCTGCAAACGAGTAGTCCACCATGTTTAAGAACCCACGGCATGAGCAGATCAAAAGCTTTGCTCGTTGTTCTTGCTCCCTAACATTCAAACGCGGTTAAATGGATAAGACAAATTTTTAATAAATACCGTAAAATATTGTTTTTGGGGGGTGCGGCCAACTCACTCCCCCTGAAATGAACAGTGTGTTTTGAGGGGGTGCGGATTACTGCGGATTGGGTTTTGATAGTTATTTTTGATGAGTAAAAGACTGTTTGCAGGTTGTGTCCAGACAGGGATGGCCAGCTTCTGCAAGGCCCCCCCATCCACCGAGCAGCTCAAGCAGCAACAGTGAGGAAGCCAGGGATAAGGAAGAAGATGATGAGGGCTTGAGTAAGAAAGATTAGAAGGGAAACCAGTTGCCAGCTGACGCACAATGAATGACTGAGCAGAACCAGACTCATTTTTATTTCTCAGTGCTTTTTGACAGTGTTATTGTATTGTGGAATGCACCTCTGAATCCCTTGGTGCCTTCCTGGTCTCTTGTTGCAGTTCTGAGGGCATTTTGCCCCTGCGGATTGGTGCGGCAAGCACTAGTATACATATTCAGATTGGTGCTGACAGGGTAGTAATAACTCTTTTTTTGAGGGGTGCGGATTGATTTCATGTCACTACGGTAATTTTAGTTTTATCACCGTACTGCGCTTTAAGTATTGCGAGGCCTACTTTTTGCGAGGTGCCAAAATAATTAGAATAATTAATTTGCGAGCATTAAGCTTTTGCAAGGCCCCTGAAAAGTTTAGGAAATTTGCGAACTTTGCGTGATTTCTTATGCTCTCGTCTCTGTATCTATTCAGTGCTGGTTTACATCAAAGTCTGAGACGAGCTATAAGGCTCCTAACTTCAACCTGAGGAGATACTCTTACATTGCTCCCCCCCCCTCCTCCTCCCCCTCGTCCTCCTCCGTGGTGGTCTCTGAAATCTCCAGAGTTTCAAGGCCCCTGCCCCTGCCCCTGCGACCCTGCATCCTAACCCACACTGCCTGCTTCTTCAGCTTCTGGGCTTCTGCAGCTGCTGCTGCTGCTGCTTTTGCTGTGAAGTGCAGATGCAAGCGCACCTGATGCTCCCCCCCACTCCACCTGAGTTGCAGCTCTGCCCACACGTGCCTCTCTCCTGGAGGGGCTTGCCCCCCAATGGTGCAAGCACCTTGGGCCTCCCCACAGGCCTCTTAACTGGGGCAGGGCAAGATGCAATGCTGGCTGCAATGGCTGCATCCCTGGCTGCTACTGCCTGCTGCACATCAGGCCTGAGGCGGATGATGAGCTCCCGAGCGGGATCATCGTCCTCTTCCGTTTGGTGCAACCTAGGTCAAATAGTGATGCTTGCAGGGCGATGGGGTTCCATTAGGAGGACCCAGAAACTACCGCATTAAAAAGTCGAAGTATTGCGAGGTCTGAAAAAACTTTATTTATTTTCGGCTTGACTTATTGCGAGGGTCCGTAATAATTATTTAATTACTCGCAAAACAACCAAGCGCAGTACGGTAAGCACAGGAATTCATACTTAAGGGTAGCATAAAATGGATACCAGTCATAAGTGGTAGTTATAAGCTGCTGATTTGGGGAGCGCAACCGCTGAGCCCCTTGCCCTAAAATAAAAAGGAAACTTAATAGAGCTTTTTGTTGTAATCAGAATTATTGAGAATTTCTCATTAACAATAAGTTTATTACTAAAAAATAGAGGTAAGACAGGAGGCTGCAGAAAGCATAACTTTTGGACGATGCGCGTAAAATCG
>Ga0307947_1002616_pt1 | contig 14432 bp, 16 predicted proteins | sample OrgLakmetagen232_FD_201840 | JGI IMG/M metagenome (GOLD analysis project Ga0307947, IMG submission 201840) | Saline water microbial communities from Organic Lake, Antarctica - #232 | ecosystem: Environmental > Aquatic > Non-marine Saline and Alkaline > Saline | place: Antarctica: Organic Lake...
CCCTGTCACAAGAGAAGCGATGCTGTCACAAGAGAGGCGGTGCTGTCACAAGAGAGGCAGTGCTGTCACAAGAGAGGCGGTGCTGTCACAAGAGAGGCGGTGCTGTCACAAGAGAGGCAGTGCTGTCACAAGAGAAGCGGTGCTGTTACATGAGAGGCACTGCTGTCACAAGAGAGGCAGAGCTGTCACAAGAGAGGCGGTGCTGTCACAAGAGAGGCGGTGCTGTCACAAGAGAGACGGTGCTGTCACAAGAGAGGCGGTGCTGTCACAAGAGAGGCGGTGCTGTCACAAAAGAGGTGGTGCTGTCACAAGAGAGGCGGTGCTGTCACAAGAGAAGCGGTGCTGTCACAAGAGAGGCAGTGCTTTCACAAGAGAGGCGATGCTGTTACAAGAGAGGCGGTGCTGTCACAAGAGAGGCGGTGCTGTCACAAGAGAGTCACAAGTCAAAAGTCACAAATTACAAGAGAGGCGGTGCTGTCACAAGAGAGGCGGTGCTGTCATCAAGAGAGTCACAAGAGAGGCAGTGCTGTCACAAGAGAGGCGGTGCTGTCACAAGAGAGGCAGTGCTGTCACAAGAGAGTCACAAGAGAGGCGGTGCTGTCACAAGAGAGGCGGTGCTGTTACATGAGAGGCGGTGCTGTCACAAGAGAGGCGATGCTGTCACAAGAGAGGAAGTGCTGTCAAAAGAGAAGCGATGCTGTTATCAAGAGAGTCACAAGTCAAAAGTCACAAGACACAAGAGTAGGGTTGGCCAGAACCGTATATATACGCCGTATATAACCGTATATTTGATGGAACGCCTGCTAAAAATACCGTATATACATCGTATATATATGGTTCTGGCCAACCCAACACGAGAGAGTCACAAGAGAGTCACAAGAAAGGCGGTGCTGTTATCAACCCTGACCGCCCTTTGCTGTTTCCAGCCTTAATCATTAGACAGCTGTTGTCTGTGAAGAAGAAACAGCCTATGGAGTGTAGGAGCATGAGGGTAGCAAAACATGGTGTAGGAGAAGCAACAGCTGAGAAGCCTGGTTTCCTTTCGAAAAGTCAAAGAAACTCGAGGAGGCGACACAGTCTGGCTGAAGGTTCCCATGTACATCTAATCAGATCAACATAGTGAGGAGGCGACACAGTCTGGCTGAGGGTTCCCATGTACATCTAATCAGATCAACATAGTGAGGAGGCGACACAATTGAGCACACGGGCCTTAAGAAGAGGAGAGCCCTGAGCAGCCAATCAGTACTAAGCAGAGGAGAACACTGAGCCGCCAAGCAGTACTAAGCAGAGGAGAGCACTGAGCAGCCGATCAGTACTAAGCAGAGGAGAACACTGAGCCGCCAAGCAGTACTAAGCAGAGGAGAGCAGCCAATCAGTACTAAGCAGAGGAGAGCACCGAGCAGCCGATCAGTACTAAGCAGAGGAGAGCACTGAGCAGCCAATCAGTACTAAGAAGAGGAGAGAACTGAGCTGGCAATCAGTACTAAGCAAAAAAGAGCACTGCACAGCCAGTCAGCAAGAAAAAGGGGCTGAAGATCACCCCCTCTCATAGCTCCACCAGAACCGTAAATCTTCACCATATATGACATATGACCGTATGTATGGTGATTTCCCTGCCAAAAATACCGTATATACACACCGTATATACCTATAAATGTACGGTTCTGGCCAATCCTACATGATAGACGTACCTGAGGAGATGGCTTGTACCTACGCACAGCATGGCAGACAAAGTAATAGTGTTAGGCCGTTTATTCAGAACCTGGAGCGTATTCTGTAGATTTTCAGCAGTCCTTTGTGAACCCTTATTCAAAGCCTGGAGCGTATCCTGTAGATTTTCAGCAGTCCTTTGTGAACCCTTATTCAAGGCCTGGAGCGTATCCTGTAGATTTTCAGCAGTCCTTTGTGAACCCTTATTAAAAGCCTGGAGCGTATCCTGTAGATTTTCAGCAGTCCTTTGTAAACCCTTATTCAAAGCCTGGAGCATATCCTGCAGATTTTCAGCAGTCCTTTGTGAACCCTTATTCAAAGCCTGAAGCGTATCCTGTAGACTTTCAGCAGTCCTGCTGCATCTTGCTTTCGGCACTTGTGCTATATCCAACACATCCTAAGACATTCACACTAGGAGTGACAAAAAACAACAATCACAACACTCTAGCCGCAAAGCAAATCAAACTCACATACACTGCTCATGATACAGCACACAGCACACAAAACAGCGAGCTGCGTAGAGGGCGATTGGCTGTCAGGGCGTTGTCTAATGATATAAAAAGATAAAACAAAGCAGCACTTCACTCTCACTCACTCAAAGTTGCATTCCCGAGAGATGGCTGTCCGGGCGAGCACGTGCACATGCAAGCAAAGAAAGAGGGGCAGGTTTACCGTAAATTCAAAGTTAACATGTGTACAAAGAGGGCAGGGGCAAGGGGCAGCGTTTTTGTACATGCCATTTTTTACCGGATAATTACTTTCAGACACACGTGCAAAGAAGGCAAGGGCAAGGGGCAGCGTTTCTTTACATGCCATTTATTCCTGGGACAATGATTTGAGGAATCAAATGCAAGAGATGGAGGGATCCAAGGGCAGCGTTTCTAAACATGCCAATTACTCACCAGTAAGTATTGAGGACACATTTGCAAGAAAGGGAGGGATCCGGAGGCAGCGTTTTTAATCACGCCATTGAAGCACCGGTAAAGTATTGAAGACACATTTGCAAGAAAAGGAGGGATCCGGCATAAAGACCTCCAAAGAGTCAAGTAGCAACAGCATAAAGAGCTCCGAAGAGGCAAGTAGCAACAGACAATATAAAGTTGTCTAAAAGAGGCAAGTAGCAACAGCATAAAGAGCTCCAAAGAAGCAAGCAGCAACAGACAGCATAAAGAGCTCCAAAGAGGCAAGTAACAACAGCATAAAGACCTATAAAGGAGCAAGTGGAAACAGCATAAAGATATCTAAAGGAGCAGGTAGCAGCAGCATGTAGAGCTCCAAAGTTTTCTGATTGCCCCGCACTCAGTGACATTCACGGGAGTCGCCATAGCTTAGTGGTTAAAGTGATGCCCACAGTGAGACCCTATGAAAGGGCCACACCAACACACAAACCCTGTACATGCACACACACACACCTTATACAATCCATCTGCTCTACTCGTCCCAGTGTTAAAAGATGTGTGAATCAAACTAAACTCGTGGCGATATTGCAGCCTCCACCGCCATAGCACGCTTGATTGCTCATGCATTACGCCTTTGCACTTTCTCTACAGTCCCTCTGTTCTCCCTCACCTGGCAGGAAAGTGACACTCCTCACATGGCAGGAAAGTGACACTCCTCACAAGGAAGGAAAGTGACACTCCTCACCTGGCAGGAAAGTGACACTCCTCACAAGAAGGAAAGTGACACTCCTCACCTGGCAGGAAAGTGACACTCCTCACCTGGCAGGAAAGTGACACCCCTCACCTGGCAAGAAGCGACACTCCTCACCTGGCAGGAAAGTGACACCCCTCACCGGGAAGAACAGTGACACTCCTCACTAGGCAGGAAAGTGACACTCCTCACATGGAAGGAAAGTGACACTCCTCACATGGAAGGAAAGCGACACTCCTCACATGGAAGGAAAGTGACACTCCTCACCTGGCAGGAAAGTGACACTCCTCACATGGAAGGAAAGTGACACTCCTCACCTGGCAGGAGGGTGACACTCCTCACATGGAAGGAAAGGGACACTCCTCACCTGGCAGGAAAGTGACACTCCTCACATGGAAGGAAAGTGACACTCCTCACCTGGCAGGAAAGTGACACTCCTCACATGGAAGGAAAGTGACACTCCTCACCTGGCAGGAAAGTGACACCCCTCACCTGGCAGAACAGTGACACTCCTCACTAGGCAGGAAAGTGACACTCCTCACATGGAAGGAAAGTGACACTCCTCACCTGGCAGGAAAGTGACACTCCTCATCTGGCAGAACAGTGACACTCCTCACCAGGCAGGAAAGTGACACTCCTCACCTGGCAGGAAAGTGACACTCCTCACCTGGCAGGAAAGTGACACTCCTCACCCGGCAGGAAAGTGACACTCCTCACCAGGCAGGAAAGTGACACTCCTCACCTGGCAGGAAAGTGACACTCCTCACCCGGCAGGAAAGTGACACTCCTCACCTGGCAGGAGAGTGACACTCCTCACCTGGCAGGAAAGTGACACTCCTCACCCGGCAGGAAAGTGACACTCCTCACCTGGCAGGAAAGTGACACTCCTCACATGGAAGGAAAGTGACACTCCTCACCCGGCAGAACAGTGACACCACTTACCGGGGGGGTGCACGCCGGGGCCGAACAGTGACACCACTTGCCGGATAGGAAAACAAATATGCAGCATGTTGTGTGTGTGTGTGTGTGTGTGGTGGACGCGCACAGCCCATTGCAAACATTTCTCCCTATGCAAACCATCTTAGCCCTGTACAGTCTCTCTGCACTTCCTCACCTGGCAGGAACGGTAACACTACCAGTGCCCTAAAGGAAATGGATATGCAAGCAATGGACGCATGCGCGCACAGCCCATTGCGCTCTTTATTCCCAATGCAAAATGTCTATGCACTTTGCACTGTACAGTCCCTCTGCCCTTCCTCACCTGGCAGGAACGGTGACACACCCGCAGGACAAAGGTGGTGGTTGTGGAAGTGGTGCACACTAGACAGCACGTTGCGCGTGATCAAGCCCCTCGGAATGGCTTGCCTGTTTGCACACACAAACACACATACACACAGATTTCTTGATTATGAAGGTGGTGGTTGTGGAAGTGGTGCACACTAGACAGCACGTTGCGCGTGATCAAGCCCCTTGGAATGGCTTGCCTGTCTGCACACACACAGAATTCACAATTCTCAGCAGGAGTCTGTTTCTTACTGAACCGTACTGCTCCTATGATACTGCGAGTCCAAATGATTGCAAGGTGCCAAAACATCGGCCTGAATTATTGTGGGTATTGGGCTTTGCGAGGCCAGTCAAGTGAGAGGCAATTTTTCGCGAAGTTTGGGAAATTTGTTAAATCCACTCACTGTTCAGAGCTTGCATTTTAAAACAGCCACCTGTTGGCAGCTGTTCACCCACTTTTGAACCCTTGTGAGAAACTTGTATGGAACCAGGAGGCGTCCATTAGCATAACTTTTGGAAGGCATGCCCTTATCCGAAAAAAAACGACATGTTTGGAATCCTTTTGTCAAGAGCTTTCGATTGGTGTATGTATGGGTCCGATCCGCGGAGGGGGGGGGGGAGGCCCTCCGGGGGGGGTTCGGGTTTTGGGGGGGGGCTCCAAAACATTTCTGGGCCATTTCACGGAGTTTCAAATATATCGTCGGAATTCTGAGCTCAAGCTCAGTCGATTGGCACCCTTTTTGAGCAAAATGGGTTAAGGGGGGGGGCTGTGGACATGTCCAAAAGTCAGAGGCACACGCGCTCGGGTGCAGGCCGCAAGGTGAGCCAAGCAAATGAAGTAGCATTTAACCCCAAATTTACAGGATTGTGCCAGCATGAGATAGTCAGTAGAATTCTGAAGAAATGGAAGCAATGTAGGACTGTGCAAGCCAGGTATGGGTGCCTGGTAGGTCACGTGTGCATGGCCGTCCGTATCTCGTTTTTGCCCCATAACTCTACAACACTTCAGTTTCAGGTCTTGATGAGTATGCAGATGGATGCCTTTTTGAATAAGGAGCAGATTGGTACCCTTTTTGTATGGGTGGGGGCACCGGAAGGGGGGGTTAGGGGGTGGGTGGTGGGTCAGGGGGTCCAGCCCGAGAATTGGGCATGCCTGTCCAAATTTGTCCGGACGCCTCCTGATGGAACGGTAAAATAAATACCGGTCCTGAGCATTTCGATACAGATACATAATCAACATCAACAACGGATTATATAGATACGCACAATAGTGTTGCCAAAAAATCTCAAACTTGATAAAGCAATCATGCGGCTTCTTAACGTTGTAAAAATTACTCAAACTGTCAAGAAATTGAAGCAGCACTACAGCGCATGGAAATGGGAAAAATGCCACGCTAATATTTGACTGTCTTACCTGTCGAGGAATTGGAGCAGCTCTACTGTGCCTGGGATGAGCTTCATGTCCCTCAGCGCCTAAATCAAGGACATAAGAATGGAGGATATCTCAATATTTGGGTGGAAAAGATATTAAGTTTATAAATAAGGGGGCCTACACCATTATATACGATGCAATAATTTACGGTGCATAATATACGGTGCATCATATACAGTGCATAATATGTAGTGCATAATATGCAGTGCATAATATACAGTGTATAATATGCAGTGTATGTTCCTGTATACCAGGTAGATTTGTGAAGAAATCTTTAAATTATAAGCAGCCTCGTAATTGGTGTAGTGTACATAAGGTGTTAAGTATTAAGATGAAAACGCAGGTAGACTTATCGTAAAATAGTAAAATAACAAGGCAAAAAGCAGATGGCAAGGCGGCAAGAGGAAAAGGTGGGTAGGAAAGGGCGTACCTGCTCTTCAATCTCCGCGATGGCGGCGTACGCTTTTTGCTGCTCTTCCTTACTTCTCGCGTTAATTACGTCCAAGATGTCCCCGTGCACGACGCCGCATCTTCTCCTCATCTCTGATGATTAATGATTAATGAGCAATGAGGCATTTGGCATGCATGGCCGCGTAAGCCACAGGACAACAGCCGAGTGCAAATGTGAGTGCATATGTGCATATGCAAGCAAGGGCAGCGACCGAAATCGCCATAAAAGCTGCAGGCCAACATCTCTGGTATTTATAACTGTATAAATGTCAGGCAATGGTGTCTAAAAGTGCATGCGTTTTTCCGTGTGATGAGCGAAAGACAAAACTGAGCCAATTGAGTGTTTCTACATTTAATTGATTGCAAGCAACGAGTCATTGGCTGGCATGTGTAAGCAACGAGCAGCAACCCAAATCAACAGCCTCAACGTGTAAGAGTTCCTGGGGAGCACAAAGCAGAGGAGAATAGGTAATGAAACCCACCTGCAAAATCTATGCACGGAACTACGACTGTGCCGCTACAAGCACAAGTGGGAAGTCGTTAAACGCATTTGCAGCACATGTATCAGAAAGTTTGCTAGTTAACACAGGCGCAAGTGCAAGCTAAATGTTAGCCACCTTTATAACATACTGCGTTGTTGCATTGTTGATTGTTGGTTTTGTAAAGAGCCTGGCACGTGCACACACACTGGGAGCAATTGCACTTACTCCATGTCGTAGACCACGCCTCTTACTGTTCTTTTCAAATGTTGTGTGTTTATCTTTGCAGTTGTTGCTGCCATTTGACTTTGCACAACACACTTTGGCCAGGTGGCACTTTTCAGGAGCATGTGGTTTAGAATGACATGGCCTCAATTGAGTTCCAATTTGACCGATTTTATAGTTTGTCAAAGATTGCGGTTGTGACTTCGGTTAAAAAAAGTCGAGGTGGAAAGAGGGTGATGATTCCTGAACCAGGCAGATAATTCATTTTCAAGATCAAGTCAGCTAATTGAAATAAACCAAATATCAATTTACCTCGAGTCTTGTCTAGCAAGAAAAGACCATGGAGTTGAACCGTCCCCATAATGTGCTAGAACTGCTATTCAGGCAACAGACGGAGGGAAACTCAGGGATTAGGTGTGTGTGTGTGTGTGTGAGTGGACACATAAGCACGAGCGTGCACATACACACACACACACACACACACACACACACACACTCACACACACACACACACATACACACACACGCATACACACGCACACACAGACACACGCACACACACAAACACACACACTCTCACACGCACGCACGCACACACACACACACACACACATGCACGTGCACGCACACACACACACACACACCACTCATGCACACACACGCACCACACACACACACACACACACACACACACACACACACACACACACAAGCCACACACACAGACACACCACACACACACACACACACACACACACACACATACACACAAACAGAGACACATGCACACACACGCATGCATATACCTACGCACATGCTACACGCATGTGCACACCCTTACTCACATACACACACATATGCACACACACACACAGATACACACACACGCGCACACACACACACACACACACACACACACACATACGCGCATGCTACATGCTACATGCGTGTGCACACATGCACATGCACATGCACGCACTCCTACACAAACACACACACACATACATACTCACACATGCACTCATACACACCCCTCCATCCTCGTCCTGCGATCCTCCTCACTGCAGGATCGAGATCCTCCCCTCCCTTGTTACGCCCATCACCTCGTCCACCCCCCTCCTCTTCCACGCGCTGCACGGCCAGACTTGCGCGGCTGTGTTTCATTACGCAAAGACGCAAGCCGATGCATCTCCTCCTGCTGTCCCCCCCACCGTCCTCACCTCCTCCTCACCTACAGCGCCCACCCCCAGCAGTTCCAACAACAGCACCAGCAACAACACAGAGGCGAGCAACAGAAGCAACAGAGGCCACAGCACCCGCACTGGGAGCAGCGCTGCTCACAGTCAAGGATTTGACACTGTTGTGGCTTCTGTGTGTGCGAACGGCATGAACAACCGCACTAGTTGGTCCAAGGACCTGCGCATTTCAGCCGAGGATGTGGCCCAACTGGCAGGTAGATAGTGTTAGGGTGGCAAGGTGATAATGTTAGGGTGGCAGGCTGGTACTGTTAGGTTTGTGTTCCGGGTGGGTATAGTGCGTGTTTCTTCCAAGTTTACTGGTTCGTGTTTTGTCTGGGTATAGTGCGTATTTTACGAGGGAATAAAATGCGTTTTCCTTCTGGTTATAGTGCGTGTTTTTTTCTGGGTGCCGTGCGTGTTTTTTCCCGATGTAGTGCGTGTATCTTCTGGGTGCAGTGCGTGTTTCTTCTGTGTATAGTGCGTGCTTTTTCTGGGTGCAGTGCGTGTCACTGCTGGGTGCAGTGCGTGTTTTTTTTATTATAGTGCGTGTTTTTTCTGGGTGCCGTGCGAGCTTCTTGAGCTTCTTATGGTTATAGTGCGTGTTTCTTTTTATCATAGTGCGTGTTTTTTCTGGGTACGGTGCGTGTTTCTTCTGGGTGCAGTGTGCAGTGTGTGTTTTTTCTGGGTGCAGTGTGTGTAGTGTTTCTTCTGGGTGTCGTGCTTTTTCCCGATAAAGTGCGTGTTTTTTCTGGGTGTCGTGCGAGCTTCTTATGGTTATAGTGCGTGGTTATAGTGCGTGTTTCTTTTTATCCTTTTTATCATAGTGCGTGTTTTTTCTGGGTACGGTGCGTGTTTCTTCTGGGTGCAGTGTGTGTTTTTTCTGGGTGCAGTGTGTGTTTCTTCTGTGTATCGTGCGTGTTTCTTCCCGATATAGTGTGTGTTTCTTCTGGGTGTCGTGTGTGTTTCTTCTGGGTGCCGTGCGTATTTTTTCCCGACATTGTGCGTGTTTTTTCTGGGTGCAGTGTGTGTGTATAGTGCGTGTTTTTTCCCGATATAGTGCGTGTTTCTTCTGGGTGCAGTGTGTATTTCTTCTGTGTATAGTGCGTGTCACTGCTGGGTGCAGTGCGTGTTTTTTTTATTATAGTGCGTGTTTTTTCTGGGTGCCGTGCTTGTTCTTCCCGCTTGTTCTTCCCGATAAAGTGCGTGTTTTTTCTGAGTGCAGTGCGTGTTTTTTCTGGGTACGGTGCGTGTTTTTTCTGGGTGCTTCTTTTGGTTGTAGTGCGTGTTTTTTCTGGGTGCAGTGCGTGTTTCTTCTGGGTGCAGTGCGTGTTTCTTCTGGGTGTCGTGCGTGTTTCTCCCCGATTTAGTGTGTGTTTCTTCTGGGCATGGTGCGTGTTTCTCCTGGGCATAGCGCGCGCTTCGGGCGCTCATGTTTTATGGGGGTCAGGTGTGGTTTAAGTGTGTGTGTATGTGCACGGATATTAAGATGTGTGTGTATAGATATGTGTATGGATATTAAGATGTGTGTGCGTATGTGTATGGATATTAAGGTGTGTGTGTATTGTGTATGTATGGATATTTGCGCCAGTGTCAGCTCCTGTTTGCTATTTGTGTATGGTGTGTATGGATGGAATGTCCATGTGTCTACGTCTGTTTGTGTGTGCTCCTATTTGTGTGTGCTCCTGTTGTTTAAACCTGTGTGTGTGCTCCTGTTTGTGTGTTCTCCCTGCTTGTGTGTAAACCTGTTTGTGTGTGCTGATTAAACACAAAACCTGTTTGTGTGTGCTCCTGTTTGTGTGTGCTCCTTTTGTGTAAGCCCTAAACCCTAAAATCTAAACCCTAAAACCTAAACCCTAAAACCTAAACCCTAAAACCTAAGCCCTAAAACATAAACTCTAAAACATAAACCCTAAAACCTAGACCCTAAAACCTAAACCCTAAGTGTCTACGTCTGTTTGTGTGTGCTCCTGTTTGTGTCTACTCTTGTTCATGTGTGCTCCTGTTTGTGTCTACGTCTGTTTGTGTGTGCTCCTGTTTGTGTCTACGCTTGTTCATGTGTGCTCCTGTTTGTGTCTACGCCTGTTTGTGTGTGCTCCTGTTTGTGTCTACTCCTGTTTATGTGTGCTCCTGTTTGTGTACATTCCTGTTTATGTGTACTCCTGCTTTTGTCTACACCTGTTTGTGTGTACTCCTGTTTGTGTCTACTCCCGTTTGTGTCTACTCCTGTTTGTGTGTGCTCCTGTTCGTGTGTACTTCTGTTTATCTGTACTCCTGTTTGTGTGTGCTCCTGTTCGTGTGTACTTCTGTTTATCTGTACTCCTGTTTGTGTGTGCTCCTGTTCGTGCGTACTTCTGTTTATCTGTACTCCTGTTTGTGTGTGCTCCTGTTCGTGTCTAGTCCCGTTTGTGTGTAATTTTGTTTGTGTGTACTTCTGTGTGTGTCTACTCCTGTTTGTGTTTACTCCTGTTTGTGCCTACTCCCGTTTGTGTCCACTTTTGTTTGTGTGTGGTGTAAGCGTGGTTGAGACATGAGTCATGCTGTGGATATGGATTTGCGTGGCTTGTCTGTATGTCACTTAACTGGCTGGTAGGATCAGGGTTATGTTTGTGCACAGTACAAACACATGCACAGGCACACACGCGCACACACACACACACATACACACACAGGCCATGCAAGTACGGCGTTGGCCCTGCGCCACATTCAGTCCCACGTGCCTCTGCTCTGGAGACGGGACAACCACCACAGATTCCCACCTGAGTTCAAGTGAGCGTTTGTTTGTTTTAGAAAAGGAGTATAAGTAGAACTAGTCCCACGTCCCACGTGACTTTGCTTTAGACGAGAGGAGCATCACTGATTCCCGCCTGAGTTCAAGTGAGCGTTTTTTTGTTGTAGAAAAGGAATATAAGTAGGACTAGTCCCACGTCCCACGTGACTTTGCTTTAGACGAGAGGAGCATCACAGATTCCCGCCTGAGTTCAAGTGAGCGTTTGTTTGATGTAAAAAAGGAATATAAATAGAACTAGTCCCATGTGTAGCTGTAAAAAAGGAATACAGAAATAACTAGGGTTGGCCAGAACCATATATATACGATGTATATACGGTATTTTTGGCAGGGAAATCACCAAATATACGGTCATCTCGGTGTATATAATACGGTTCTGGCCAACCCTAGAAATAACTAGTACCACGTGCCTTTGCTCTAGAAACGAGAGAAGCATTACAGAATTCCACCTGAGTTCAAGTGAGTATTTGTTTGTTACAGAGCAGCATGGGTAGCAAGAAATAACTAGTACCACGTGCCTTTGCTCTAAAGACGAGAGAAGCATTACAGATCTCCACCTGAGTTCAAGTGAGTGTTTGTTTGTTACAGAGCAGCATGGGTAGTAAGAAATAACTAGTACCACGTGCCTTTGCTCTAGAGACGAGAGAAGCATTACAGAATTCCTGAGTTTATGTGAGCGTCTGTTTGTTATGATAGTAGAGTGGTTAGAAAGGGTAATCAAGTCTCACGTGTCAAGGCTTCAGAGACGAGAGAACCACAGATTCCTGCCTAAATTCATTGACAAATGAACATTTGTTTGTTATATAAGAAGGAATGTTATTATAACTAGTCCCACGTGCCTCTGATCTAGAGACGAAGGGCCCACCACAGATTCCCACACAAAGTGTTGTGAGCGTTTGTTGTTACGGAAAAGAAGAAAGAGGAGGGCCCACGTGCATCTGTGTTCGAGAGCCACAACCCGCCTGGGGTTCAAATGATCACCTGTCAGGTCGCTTGACAAAGAACAGGACAAATGGTTATGTGGTCATTGGTCATGAAAACCCACTCTCTCTGCAAGCCTTAAGGAGGAGGAGCTTTTATATTTTGTTCACGGCATTAAATGTGTGCATTCCTTCAATGTTGTTACGGAAAAGAAGAAAGAGGAGGGCCCACGTGCATCTGTTATGGAGAGCCACAACCCGCCTGGGGTTCAAATGATCACCTGTCAGGTCACTTGACAAAAAACAGGAGAAATGTTTATGTGTAGGGTTGGCCAGAACCATATAAATACGGTGTACATATGGTGTTTTTGGCAGGGAAATCATCACATATACGGTCATATATGGTGTATATATACGGTTCTGGCCAACCCTATTTATGTGGTTATTGAAACCCCACTCTCTCTGCAAGCCTTAAGGAGGATGAGCTTTTATATTTTGTTCGCAGCGTTAAATGTGTGCATTCCTTCGCCTGTGTGAGGTATCCCTGCCACAATTGCGGTACATATGCACGCACGCACGCAAGCAGGCACGAACACACGCACGCAAGCAGGCACGAACACACGCACGCACTCACAAATACGCATTGTTGAGGTCCGGGTGCTTTATGACGCTCTCATCTAAAGGCACACGCGCACACACACACACACACACACACACACACTCACACACACACACACACACAAACGCACGCACACACAAACACACGCACACACACACACACATGCACACACACGCACAGGGCTGAGGTCCGCGTTCTCATTGACGCCCTCATCCACTCCCAATGGTTTCCTGCCATTCCTGGCCCCACACGTCTGGCTGTCATTCAAAATGTGGTACAGGTAAGCGCGTCAGTGCACACGTGCTTAGAGCTTATACACACACATGCACACACACGCACACACACACATACACACACACACGTGCGCACACACACGCACATGCACACGCGCACACACACACGTGCGCACACACACACGCATACACACACACACATACACACACACACACACACACACACGTGCGCACACACACATACGCACATACACACACACACGTGCGCACAGCGTACACACAGAGATATATACACACACATGCACAAATGTGCGCACAGCGTACACACAGAGATACACACACACACATACACACACATACACACACACGTGCGCACAGCGTACACACAGAGATATATACACTGCCTGCTGCCAGTTATTTATGAAACCCTAGCAAGTGGGAACTGCTGTGTGTGTATGAACCGCGTACGCTGTGCCAGCACATATTAATTGCGTGCGCTGATGTGTACTGCCGGACTGGGTGCAGAAGAGGGTGTTACGGCTCTAAACTCATACAGTTCAAGGCACATGGCACCCAATGAGTGGGAAATGCAAGCACGGTTTTACACTCATACATTTCAAGCCACATGGCACCCAATGAGTGGGAAACACAAACACAAAACTGCATGCGATGTGCCAGCACATTTTAAATGTGCGCGGTGCTGTGTGGCGCAGGATTTGGCACCCAATGAGTGGGAAACACACTCAATGAGTGGGAAACACAAACACGAAACTGCATGTAATTTGTCAGCACACATTAAATGTGCGCGGTGCTGTGTGGCGCAGGACTTGGCACCCAATGAGTGGGAAACACACTCAATGAGTGGGAAACACAAGATGGAACTGCATGCGATGTGCCAGCACACAATAATTGTGCGCAGTGCTGTCTAACGCAAACCCTGGCACATAAGAGGGTATCACGATTTTGCACTCATACATTTCATGGGATATGGCACCCAATGAGTGGGAAACACAAGCATGGAACTGCATGCTATGTGCCAGCACATTTTAAATGTGCGTGGTGCTGTGTGGCGCAGGACTTGGCACACAATGAGTGGGAAACACAAGCATGGAACTGCATGCGATGTGCCAGCACATTTTAAATGTGCGCGGTGCTGTGTGGCGCAGGATTTGGCACCCAATGAGTGGGAAACACACTCAATGAGTGGGAAACACAAACACGAAACTGCATGTAATTTGTCAGCACACATTAAATGTGCGCGGTGCTGTGTGGCGCAGGACTTGGCACCCAATGAGTGGGAAACACACTCAATGAGTGGGAAACACAAACACGAAACTGCATGTAATTTGTCAGCACACATTAAATGTGCGCGGTGCTGTGTGGCGCAGGACTTGGCACCCAATGAGT
>Ga0307947_1002622_pt1 | contig 14418 bp, 17 predicted proteins | sample OrgLakmetagen232_FD_201840 | JGI IMG/M metagenome (GOLD analysis project Ga0307947, IMG submission 201840) | Saline water microbial communities from Organic Lake, Antarctica - #232 | ecosystem: Environmental > Aquatic > Non-marine Saline and Alkaline > Saline | place: Antarctica: Organic Lake...
ACACGCACAGCCCCCCCCCCCCCCAACACACACATAGAGACACACATACTCACCCACGTACACACGCATATATACACGCACATCAGACAGAACAACACGCACAAACACACACATACATACACACACATGTACTGTGCAGGTGGCACGCCTTCCTGACACCCCGGAGAACTTCCCCATCAAGGACAAAGACCTTATCAAGATTGCAAAAGAGGTGTTTGACAAGGGGGTTGGACTTGAAAACCCGGAATCCCTGGTGAGTTGATGTAGTGGTTGCGTCCCTTTCCAAGTCATGTAGATCTTGTATAGTTTTTCCACATCACTCACTTCCACTGCACTTACCTCCCACCAGGCCCCCGAGTTCCGTTTTGAGTTCCCTGTGGTATCCTTGCCCAAGCAAAAGTACCTGGAGGCTGTCAAGTCTTTCAAATTCAAGGAGGCCTTTCCCAACATGAACCCACACCCGTACGACTTTCGTGTTGATCCATATGAGCCTCATCGGGTGTGGTTCACTGTGAGAAACACAGCGACGCACACAGGGTGAGCACGCTGACGGTTGAGAGTGCATGCATGCCCGTGTCTTTCACCCTGGTGCAGTAAAAAGAAAAGCGAGTGCTTGGTGCCACGTAGCACCAGCAACTGTCAAACTGCCGTCAGACAGCTGTGCAAAGAACTCAGCTAACTTTTTGCTGTGCAGGCCTCTCAACTTTTTGACCACGTACAAGCCAACTGGGAAGGTGCGACGGATGGAACCGCACAAACTCATACGCACACACACACACATACAGACACACACAGACACACACAGACACACACAGACACACATGAACACACACACACTCACTTTTAGTCCAAGATAATGTCCTTGGGAGTGTACATTTCAGTGTGCTACTCAGTGTGGCATCTCTGCTTTTGTGTGTAATGTGTATCACTGATTTAGGAATTGTAAGGCGTAGTAACATATAGCCTATGTCTAATGCGCCAGGTCCTTCGAAATCTGAATGCCATGATCTCATCCTTCCCGCTCTCTTCCTTTGTGTAGGAAATATTGGGCGCTCCTGAATGCATGAGTTTGTGTTTCAACACAGAGGGGAAGGTCACCTCTTACACTGGCGGGTGAGGGTTGCGGAATTATTGTAGGAGTGTGTGAGCATTAGTTGTTTCTGTTTATGCCTCAACCATACTCTCCTTTGCGCTGGTTTATGCAATTGTAGCAAGCCTTTACTGCATTCACTGCTCTGCATTAATCTGTGCAATTCTGACCGCAAACCACGTGTAAATGTGCAAGCACTTGCCACACAAATGAGCTGCAGATATGTCATGGACAGGCGCGTGGGCAACACCCAGGGACTTGGTGGTATGTTTGGTAAGTTGCGCGTTTCTTATAATCATCAGCTTTTTGATGGACAGCCTCGTAATTTTACCGGTGACATAAGTATGTACTCTTCAGTCTATCGTGACATATCTCTGTAATGACTGAGTACCACATCCTTCCTGCAGGAATCCTTGCTGCAATTGGGGGTCCCGTCCTCAAACCTGGCAGCCCAACATACTTGTATTTCTTCTTAAAGGCGGCCGTTACAAGTGTCGTCAAAGGTGTGCGGTTTTCAATCTCAATCGCTTACGCAGGTAGCATGCATTAAAGCAGTCATGCTGCTCGATTGAACTTGAGGGAGTAAGGAAAGTGTCTCCCAAACTGCATCGCACTGCATCGCACAGAGGCCGGCCAATGCAGTTTTGTTGGTTAGACATCGTTCAAACACACACAATGACCTCTCCTTACACCATCATTGCAGGTGTGTTCAACGCTTTGACATTTGGCTTGTTTAAAAAGCAGAAGGTGGCGTAAAACTTCCTCTGGGGTGGGCTTTTTAGCCTATGTACTAACATGCCTGTATTCATACACCGTGGTTCGCATGTACGCTGCAAAATGTGTATATTAGCCAAACACAAGTTTCCCCCGCAATAAACAGAGCCTCATATTTCTTCTTTTATTCAAGACATTCTTCTTTTGTGGACTCATGCCGGCAAGCTTAATCCAGTCAAGGCTACATTAGTGCTGCTAAGCTTCTAGGGCAATTAGCTGAGAGCTACTTGTGCAAGTTCTTGCGTGGTAGTGAGTTTCGAGGCATTTGGGGTGTGTAAAAAAGGGATTTCATTTTCTTGCTGTATCATTGTTCCAAGGATCAGGGAGAAAGCTGTTCACTTAGTTCTTGGGACTTGCTTGAAGTCATCACCAGCAAAGGTGTCTTAATCTAACAGCATTGGAGCCACTTTGGTACTACCGCGTACCGTATCACTGCTCCACCATAAAGAAAACGAAATAGAGATCACCGGGGTTCTGGTGGCTTGCAGGCTTGACCTGATACTGGCTCCTAATGACAGTAGTTGATATTAGCACTAGAAAGTGCGCGTCTGGTATGGACAAGTTTGGCAGCGTAATTGACAGAATGATCATGAGGCTTGGAAGCAAGTTTCTTTGTTTTTTTAAATTTAAGATCCGGCTCCTTAAAAGGCTCCAGCGTATGATTGTTGTAGATGGTGCCACCCACTCCCAAAAGGATGGTGTGGAGGGTAACGGAGGCTCCTTGAAGGATGGTGCAGAGGCATTCGTGCTGTTCGAACACTGTTCGAATTCGTTCCTGCGCGGCGCTCAGCTGGTTAAGAAGTATGACTGCTCGCCTGTTCATAAAGTAAAATAAGTTCATGAAGGACTCCTTCAGAACACCAGCAAAAACTTGATAAAAACGAATTGCGGTAGTTGACAAAAAAGTGTGCATGGAGCTTGGAGGCGAGAGTCAAGCAACTCTCTGCTAGTCATAACCCACAGTTCCTTAAAAGGCTCCAGAGTGTGAGTGTTGTAGATGGGGCCATCAGCCTGATGGGCGCTGAGCGCCCAAAAAGCAGCAGTAGTAAAGGCTCCTTGGCTGAAGAATGGTGCACTGCGGCAGAGATCTTTGAGCTGTTCCTGCGCAGCATTTAGCTGGTTCTGAGGTCACGTTCTCACAATTCCTAATTCCGATGAGGAGGATGTCAGATTAAAGTATGCCAAGATCTTTAGGTCGATGCGTCTGGGGAAGGTGTGGATCGGCTGATGGCTGTTGGTGCAGGGAGTCCTTCGGAGCTCCTTAGCTGCACTACCCTCCTTCGGAATTCCTCAGTTGCCCCCTGGCACTTCGAAGAACCTTAAACCACCTCCCTCAGATGTTAATAATTGTTATTGCGGAGATGGGAGCAACCAGCCAGCACAGCAAGTTAGCTGCACGATGAGTTGCATTTGTCGCGTACTTCTTATTGGCGTGTGTTGCTTGGCACTCAGAGAGGCGTGTGAGCACTGTCCAGATGTGGGCAGAAGAAGGGGCAAGGATTTGAACACTACCACAGCCACGTTTTAATTGTATTTGCAAGGTTCCCTTTCCTGGTTTATTTGTTTCAAGACATACGGGTATACCGTACAGCACAGATATGACGTCAAAGATAGAGGAATAAATATTTAAAGAGCGAACAATCCGTGCTTATAGATAATTATTCTCGGCTAAAGAACGTTAAAAGCTAATAGAGCAAGTGATCAATAGCTGAATAAAGTTTAAAAATTAGCTTTGTGACCGTGCACAGAGAGCAGTCAGCCTTGGTAAACGGACTATTGGAATGTTGGTCAACAGAAAGATTTGACTCATTTGTCATCTCTTGGCGCTGGGATTCACGATCTCTATAGCTGAATTGGAGGCGTCACATCCTTCATTTGCGGTATTGGTGCTCATGCTGGCGTCACTGCTGCTGCAGCCACTACAGCTACTGCTGCCAGCGCACTCCCTCAAATTTTTACTGCTGCCCTCCTTTAAGTTGTCGTCCACATTTTGTACTACGATGTGCATGGAGCTGTTTGAGTCTGATCCAGGGGTGTTTGCAGCCCTGCACTGTGCCTTGGAGGGGCACCTGCACCGGCACACAGATACATCATGTAAAGTGCTTTTTATACAAAGGCTAACAATGTTTTGCACACAAAAAATAGTGCGCAGTTGTGAATAGCATTCTAGCGAGGGGGGTGCACAGTCAATTAAATTATCACCATTGAGTTGACAGAAATCTGCATGCATTCAATTCGATTTGTTTCAATCAGCTTTCATTTCTTATCCTAGCTGACGTGAAAAATTTTAAAACAAACAGCGGCAAAACACATCTTGTCTCGGCTCAAATCAAGTTCGGTGATTTCATCCGTACATCTAAAAATGTCTCTCACGGCAGTGCCGAAGCCAGAAGCACATGCACTTGGCACACTTGCTTGCATCCTAAAATGGAAGCCTGTGCAATCACACAGGATTTGTGCGAGCTCAAGTACAGCCTTGTGCATTGTGAGTTATACAGTTGCAGAGGCGCTGATGCTAAGTACCAGCCTAAGCTTTTGGCACTCACCACAACTCTCTAATCGCACAAAGAAAAAAAGAAACTACACAGGCAGTGAAAACCACTCCACACAATAATTAAGGAAAAGAAAGCCACTTTGGTATTGAGTACCTCAAAACTCCTTAACCAGCACAGCTCCTGAAGCAACGACACTGCACCCAAGCTAAAGCCCCAAGGGCGGTGAGGGGCTCTTAGGTGCTGGCGTCAGAGTGCTCCATCCCTTCATAACGCTGGATATCTGGATATGTTTACGCTACCAGCACAGCCTTCCCTTTTCCCTAGTCTCTGTGCACTCACCGCAGCTCTCCAATTGCGGAGGTACTGAAGCCAAGCACGCGGCCAGCCGCAGCTTGGGTAAGGTGTGCTGAAGTGGACAGCAGGCGGTACGCGTTGAGGGCGGCAGCTTGGAGGCCTCCATCTTCATCCAACATGCGGAAGGGCACTGCAGGAAGTTTTGTGTGGGTATCTATGTGTGTGCATGTGTGAATGCGCACGCGTGTGTGTGCGCGTGTGTGTGTGTGCGTGTGTATGTGTGTGTTTGCACGTGTGTGTGTGTGTGTGTGTGTGTGTTCTCGCTTGTGTATGTGTGTGTTTGCACGTGTGTGTGTGTGTTTGAAGGCAAAGACATTTAAATTTATACAAGAGTGAGGTCCTGCAAATGAGTATGTGTGAGCGTGCGTAGTGCATTGTTTGCTTGGCCTGTGCTCTACCAGCCTGCTTCTTTTCTTGACAATGCTGCCACATTTCGTAGCCTGCACAAGCATGATCAGTGTGTATTGATGCAAACGCTTGCGTGTTCCTCATCAGCAAATTCAGCTTGACTGTACAACCCTTACAGTTTTTGCCAGCTTTGAGCAATTGCTCATGAACTCTGCCACTGCCTGATGTGAACTTGCCTGCAGCTATTGCTCTATCTTGGATTTCCTGCAAGCTTGTGGTGTGGTTGTTGGGCACCTGCAGAACAACGGCAAAAAACAAACAACAGGCTTTGGGCAGGGGTTTGGGAAAGTTGGGCACATATAAATGCACGGCGCAAGACATGTGTCTGGCAGGTCCCCCCCAAGGAGCGCACTTGCAACTGTAGTGTCCCACAGCCTTGACCTGATAAGCACATCCTTGCTCTGAAAAGTAATCCATCTGTGCTGTTGTGCTGGAAACTGTAATTTGCCGCCACAGCTGTCATACACACATACTACTGGAGAACTCGGAAACAACCGATCGATGTCTGGACCCTTCCTGCTGCCACATCCAATCAAACACCTCCTCTCTTCCATGCCACACACAAGCGTGCACATCTGGAGGCGCGCGCACATGCACACACATACACACACATATACATATACACATACACACACACAAATGTACCCACACATATTCACGCACATACACCCACACAAATGTACCCACTCACATATACACGCACATACACACGAACGTACCCTGTGAATCATGAGGCCGAGTATCAACAGCGGTAGGTACAACAAGCTTATCCGGAATAAGTAGCGAGCACCCTGCAGCAAGTAAAAAATGAAGCGTGTGTGTGTGTGCTTGTGTGCTTGTGTGTGCAGTGTGTGTGTGTGCAGCGTGTGTGGGGTGAAGAGAGGATACTGATTGACTCTCAGTCAAAGACAGAGCGTATCAGACACTGGACAACAAGTTTAGAACAGGATTGTAGACTAACGGTCAGTGACAAACACACAGGCAAGGATAAAAGGAGGGTTTTTTGTAGTGCTGGCTGGAGCCCCTGTAGAGTGACAATTTCTGATGCCACTAGCGCAAATCAGAGTTGAGTGGAAGTCCTCATATCGCACTGGTTGGGAAAAAGCATAGTTCCGAATCAATTATCCTCGTAAACCGCAGCTCACAAAGACAGAAGCTGACAAGAAAATGGATAACACCCGTTCACCAATGGTTACACAAACACACCCTAGACACTAGCAAAAGTCGTAACTCCTTGGTACCTTGGTACGTCACAGGTTGAGCAAACACAGCTCTCAACGTATAAGGACGGTCCTCGTTCACCACTGGATGTACAAACACGACTCCTGAGTCAATTGAACGTCTTTGTACGTTGCCATCGCAAAAATTGCATGCCTAGAATTTAAATAATGTCCTCAACCACTGGTTGCATATTCATGACAGGTCTTGCCTGCGTTGAAGGATTGCGTGTGAAGCTGGCTGCTGGAATGACGAGCAGGCCTGCAAGACCCAGTGCCTCCCATCCAAACATGGGGGTGGCCACGTTTGCACAGTGTGCAGCTAGACCTGTACGTGTGTGTATGTATGTGTGTGTGTGTGTGCACAAGTGTGTTGAATTGTATGTCTGCGCGTATGTATGCGTGTGCTCGTGTGTGCAAGAGAAAGAAACATAGAGCGTATAGCAACCAAACCTGGCATTTCTACACCCACCGACACCCCCACCCACACATGCACCTATTGGAAAATGCTGGCTCAAAAGGAGTTCCTTTTGTCTTCATTGAGCACACTTAAAAGGTAAAACACCCTTTCCCCGCATTCTCACCTAGAGGCAGCAGTAGCAGAGCATGTCGGAGCCCCACGCCTGCTGTGCGCCTCCCTGTCTTGTCCAGGGCAGACAGCATGCGGAAGTTGCCGCGCAGGTAATCCTCCTGCGAGGCCAAGTATATATGACAGTGACTACTTCATAGGTCTGGCCAGAACCGTACTGTTTTGCGTAGGTACAGTGTGAACACGGCGATCTTAGCCGGGGAACGACCATACACAAGGTCATGTGCGGTATGCATATAAAGTCCCTTGCCAACCCTACTAGTCCATCATGTTTTAACAAGGGTTGGCATGACTGGAGTGTGAGCGCTGGATGAATGAGGGTTTAAGCCTAAACATTTAGGGAGACAGGCACAGCGTGCACTCATTCAGTAGGGAACCTGCTGCATTTGGAGTAACCGCATACAAAGCAGACAGCACGCCATGGTGCTGCCCATTACCCCTCTTGCGGGTGCAAGCAAGGATAAGGCGATATTAATGCTCAAAGGAGAGGGAGGGGGTCATGTCTCCCCCCACCGAGCAGCAGCAGAGGGACGCACGTACACACAGCACAGTGTGCACGAGCTGCCGCAACAACGTTACTTTTGAAGATCAAGGTTCAAGTTTGAGAGGAGGAATTTACAGGGTCGGCCACAACAGTAAGTGTACACCGTGCGATTGTGTACACTGTGTGTGTGAACACTGTGTGTACGTGGACAATTGTGTTTGAGTACTTTGTGCGTGTATGTGTACACAGTGTGTGCACACTGTGTGTTTGAGTACACTGTTTGTTCGACAGCTTGTCCTGGCGCCCCCAGTGCAGAAGTGACATGTAAAACATGCAAATGGCATTGGCCGACCTTGGCCGACACATTTTTTGCTTGCAATGTGGCTCAGGGGTCGGGGGAAAAAAGATGTTTTTGGAGGGACTCTCTGTCCTGATGACACCTGATTTAGAACAAGATGGTTGATGACCCACGTCCTCTTCAAGCTCAAAAACATCTCACAAACAAGCTCGCGACTCAGACATCACACTTCTCACTTTTCGCAACAGTACGCTGGTGCACGTTGCAGGGTCAGTTATTCACTTGCTTCAACTATCTGGCGTGGCCACACCCACATCCATACGCAACACGCAAGCACACCCACACCCAACACACTTCACCGCTGCACTCGTACCTTGCACAGCCACGCCAGTGCCATGAAATGCGGCATCTGCCAGCTGAACAGCGCAGCTGCTAGCACTCCTGCCCCCCACTCTAATTGCCCTGACGCACTGGCCCAGCCCATCAGGGGGGGAATGGCGCCCACGAGCGCACCCACCCAGCTACAGGGCAGAAAAGCAGTGTGTGAAGCATGTGTGCACGCGTGACTGTGTTTGAATATGTATGTTTAAATGTGTGTAACTGTGACTGTGTGTGTACATGAATGTTTGTGTTACGTGTTATGCGTTATGCACTTCATACTCCCTGAGGTAGCGCGCTTTAAGGAAAGATGCAGTGTTACGTTTATGGAAGTGTGTGCTGTACATTGAATAGCATGCGGAAGAGGGTGTGTATGTGCGTATGTGTATGTTTGTGTGTGCATGCGTGCGTTGCATGCGGGTTGTGGAGACAGTGTGATCAGCATTAGCCTTTAGTAGCAAAACGCATATTCCTTTTGCAAAGCACAGGGGGCGAGCAAAGCAGGCCTAACAAGCAACCTAACAAGAGTCCAACAGCGGACTAGAGCTCATCTTGCACACAGCACACGCTCCCGTATTTGCAACATGACACGCACACACACCCTCGCGTGAATGAGAAGCAATGACTTCAAGGGCATATGGCATATGATGTGCACTTGACTCACGTATTTGCGACGGTCAGTTGCTTGAGAGGGGTATATATTCCTGCGTACAGCCCTATGTTGGCAGCCCCTAGACTCGTTGTCAGTGTGTTGGTCTGTGGGGAAGGCACGTTTGAAAAGATTGCAGTTTCTAACAAATCACGTTGTGTCGATCAGTTTGGGAAGGCATGTCCAAACAGGTCACTTTAAGCTTTAAGGATCACGTTCAAGGGTAGCATGAAGGGATCATGCTTGTATCTGTCTACGCGTTGGTGCTCTCGTATGTGAGCCAGGACGAAGAGGAATGTATGATTCCATCCATTCTCGTGTGATCACCCCTTTAGTGTGTGAGAAAAGGGCATGCAGTGCAAGCACACCGCACGTCATAAAGAGCCAGCTGCAAGTGTCATTTTGGCAAGACTTTCTCTACTTGCATTGTTGGCTTATCATATCACGGACAAGCTTACGTTGGGATGCCCAGCATTTTATAAGCGCCAAATATGCACTCTGCCAAGCACCTCACGCCCTCCCCATTTAGATGCTCCCACCCGCTTTTCTTACCCCCTTACCCACAGCACCTGTTCTTCGACCATACCCTGTACAGAGGGTTTCCCTCACACCTTAAAATACAGGATGCCCAACCCAGCAGCCCCTGAAGCCAGAGCAAACCCTGCTGCGTAAGCCGGGGTCATCCTGCCCGTGGGAAGGGGCCGATTGCAGGTGCGGCGCATGCGTGCGTCATTGCTGATTTCGTACAGCTGGTTCAGGGCGTTGGCACTGCAGGCAGCCCCCATGGTGCCCAGGGAGGTCCAGGCAAGGCCAGCCCAGTCTAAATGCTCACCTGAGACACGTGTGAGTATGTGTATGTGTACGTGCATGTGTATGTATGCGTGCATGTGTGTGTATGTGGGCGTGTGCGCGTGTGTGTATGCGTGCCTGCATGTATGTGTGTGTTGCATGTGTGTGAGTGCAAGACATAAGCGTTCTTTTAGAGTGGCCACCAAAAACATTTAGCACACGCAGCAGAAATAGGTCAGGTTGTGTACCGCCGTGCCACGGAAAATACAGTGGCTAGTAGCCACTGGCTACCTACGGTAATGCACGTTACGAGACTCCACGCCTGGCCCGTAAACACTTACCACTGCCTGCCACAAATCCTGCACTACCGGTAAAAGCCACCAGCGCGCTGAGTCTGAACTTGCTAAGCTGCTTCAGGTCCGTTAACCATGAACTCCTGGTCACCACCTGCTGCACGCCTTGAGCAGCTTGGTGCTGCAGTATGGGGAGTGAGGGGGGCAAATGTGCGTTGTTTGTGCTGGGCACTGGCGTGTGCTTTTACGTATGGTGTGTATGTGTGCGTGGTGTGTGTGTGTGTGTGTTTGTGTGTGTGTATATTTGTGCATGGGTTTAGTGCTCAGGTGTGTGTCTGAATACGTGTATGCACATGTGTGCGCGCAGTCGTGTGCATGCATTTGTGCATGTGTATATGTGTGTGCGCGTGTGTGTCTGTGTGTGTGTGCACGCACGTGTATGTGCGTGGTGTATATGTGTGTGTTAGGGGGGGGGGAGTGCATGAGTGCTTGCGCGTGCGTGTGTGCATGTGCGTGTGCGATTGTGTTTGTGTGTGCGATTGTGTTTGTGTGTGTGTTGGTATGTGTAGTATTAATGTGTTCGTGCGCACTTATCTGCATGTGTTCAGTGTTCAAGTGTGTGTGTGTGTATGTGTGTGTGTGTGTGAGTACGTGTATGCACATATGTGCACGTGCACGTGCGTTTGTGTGCATGTGTATGTATATGTATGTGTAAATTCTTTTTACGTGTGTGTATATGTGTAACTGTGTGTGTGTGTGTGTTGTGCGTATGCTCGCATGTCTGCGGGTGTATGAGTGTGAGTGTGTGGGCGTGTGTGCGCGTGTATATGCGTGTGCATTTATGTGCGTGCTTCTATGTGTGTGTATATGCGTGCGTGTGTATTTGCGCGTTAATATTTGTGTGCGTGCCGACGTGTTTGTGTGTATGTGTATGCTTTTATGTGTGTGCATGTGTGTGTGTGTGTGTCTGTGTGTGCGCGTTTCTGTGTCTGTGTGTGTGCTTGTGTGTGTCGCTGTGCGTGTGTCTCTGTGTGTACGTGTGTGTGTGTGTGCGTGTGTGTGTGTCTCTGTGTGTACGTGTGTGTGTGTGTGTGTGTGCGTGTGTGTGTGTGTGTGTGTGTGTGCGTGCGTGCGTGAGCGTGTGTGTGTGTGCGTGCGTGCGTGCGCGCGCGCGTGTGTGTGTGTGTGTGTGTGTGTGTGTGTGTGTGTGTGTGTGGTGTATGTGTGTGTGTGTGTTTGTGTGTGTGTGTGTGTGTGTGTGTGTGTGTGTGTGTGTGACAAAGAGAGAGTAGCAGCCCATATCAAGCACTCACAGCATTTTGCACGGTGGCAGTGGAGAAGGAGGGGAAGGCATTTTTCCAGAGCTGAGAAAGGCCTGCATTCCCCGAAAGTCCGGACTTGGCGAACACGTTTGTCCAGTGCCCAGTTCCAACCAGTGCTCTGTTCACAGCCAGCTGCATTTCTGGTAAGGCGGAGATTGTTTTGCTACATTGGAAGGGGGACGAACGTGATCAATTTCAGCATAATAAGAAAAACAACACCTCCACAGTTTGGTGGCACTTGTGGTAGTTTTCTGGATATATCTTTTTATATTTCCTTTGTGGCCTGAGAACGGCAGCATGCAAGTGTTACAATCTCGCCAGCAAACCTCGCAGGCGACGCGCACACACCGACGCGGTCCACCTGTTCCACGTTTACATGCATCTTCTCTTTACGTTGCTAGCAGCCGCAGCAGCAGTATAAACAGCAGCACTGTCACATCCACAACCACGAGTCCCCTCCCAGCAAGCCCCCATGAGGAGAGCAGCATGCCATATGAATCAATCGCACAGGAGGTGGAGAAGAGCATCCCCAAAGATTTACCGGAGGCAGAGAAGGAAACATACAGGTAAGCAGGGGCGAACGCGCACTGCCACACGCGCACTGCAGCATTTGCTGGTGGTGTTCCGCCCACCCATGCTTGCTGCACGTGCTGCAGGCAAGAGAGAATTAGCCAAGCCGTTTCAGCAGAAGAGCAGCTCAGGAGACAACGTATAGGCGCAGCCAACAAAGGCCGTGTCACGTGGAACAAGGGCAGAAAGCACCGACCAGGTGAGGGAACCGATGCGTCCTGTGCCCCCTCATTTGTGTGCTTCTCACAGACTATGTGCCTGTGTGTGTTGTGTGTTTATGTGTGTGTTGTGTGTGTCTGTATGTGTGTGTGTATGTGTGTGTGTGTGTGTGTGTGTAGGTAAGCGTGGTTGTGGTGTTTGTGTGTGCGTGTATGTGTGTGTTTGTCTGTGTATGTTTGCACGTTTTGTGTGGGTTGCGTGCACGTACATGTGTTTCAGTGTGTGTGTGTTTCTGTATGTGTGCATGCCCTTGGTACGCACACATCAGTGCGTCAATGATTGTGTTCATTAATCCCTGACAATCACCTTAATCTCTTTTGCACAGAGACAATTGCCAAAATAAAAGCCAGGACTGCGGAGGCAATGAAGAGCCAAGAAGTGATTAACGCGTACAAAGCCAGTATGGAGCCCTTGCTGCAGGAAAAAAAGGTAGGCCCTGCATTTTCCCCTCAGTGTCCCAATTGCCTGCGCTACTTTAGGCGCGACCTCCTGCAGCATCGTGCCCCGTCTTTCCTGTTCTTTTAGAACAATTAAAACCATGCTCATAGCCACACCCTTATGCATGTACGCACGCACACTTACAAGTACGTGTATCCACAAAATACACACATGCTACAGGGAAAGCACATGAACATGCACAGCTTGACCTTGCGAGACGTACATCCTTACTTATCTGCAGATCAAATCTGAGGAGCGTAAGGCCAAGCTGAAGGAGGAGAAGGAAAAGGTTTGACGAGCTAAATTTGTCTCTTCTGTCTCCTTTTTTTTGAAGCTTGACTTAAAAGATGGAATTCAGGTTTGGCTCAGGCACAAGATAAGCCAGGCATCTTGACTCTGAAAAGGCCAAATTTGTTGTCCATGTACCTGTGTTGTGTGCATCCAAAGCAGAAATTGCTTGCTTTGTCCATCACTCATCAATGCTCCAAGTGGTGCTTCTTAAAGAATGTTCATAAGCTTGGCACGGATGACGACAAAACAATTAGAAGATGTTCCTGGCGTTTTACATTTCACTCATACACATGCTTGTGCACTTGCGCGCGCACACACATGTACACACACACACGCAGTACACAACGCACACGCACACAAATGCACAAGTACATATTCACACCACGCACCATGAACTCACACTTATCCACCATCCTATACACGACGCACAACACACGCCACCACACACAGGCAGCAGCAGCAGCAGCAGTGGAGCGAGCCGCAGCAGCAGCAGCACGCGCCGCACAGGCAGAGGCACGCAAGGCGGCTACTGCAGAGGCAGCTGCAGCTGGGCTTCCTAACCCCTACCCACCTAAACCCAGGGCCAAGCCTAAAGCAAAGCCACCACCCGCAGAAGGCGAGGCGGCAGCGCCTAAAAAACGGGCTCCCTACTCAGGTGGGTGAAGTGTGTCGTGTCGGCAGTGGTTCATTACCTGTCTGTATAACTGAGGTAGATGAGTCGTGTTGTCTGTGGATAATAACCCATGCAAACCAAGGACAACCCCTTGGGAGTTTCCAGCCGGCCTCTTTCATTAGAGTAGTTAGTATCAGGGAGCTGGCCTTCCTATTTTGGGATGGGGTGATGTGTATATCCAGGCAATCATGCACAAACGTCGCCTTTGTTGTGTTAAGTCGCACGTCCATGCAACGGCTAAGTCCAGGCATGAGCATGTGGTTCCCTTGTTATGGCCAGCTTAATGCCTGGCAGGCTGCAAGTGCCAACAAGTTATGTTACGTTTCAGGACGAGAACTGCGCTCGAACATGGCAAAAACTGAAATTACACCTGACCAGTTAGCTCTTTCATGTAACGTAGGGTACTTATATCACCGCGCTACGCAAACGTTTTTGACCCCCTCGCGGTGTGTCGGGAGCAAATTAGTAATTAAGTTACAAGGGCCTCGCGAAGCTCGCACTGTAATTATTTAATTAATTTGAAGCATGAACGGGGACAGGCTGGGAAAGCCTCCCAAAGCTTCTATCAAGGCCCCCAAGGTGGACAAACAGCTTGGGAGGCTGGCCCTCTATTGGGGAGGAAGGACCAAGAGGAAGGGCGCCTTCATTCCCTTCACATGTGCACGCACGCGCACGTACCTGTATGCGCACACACATACACACACACCTACGTGCATGCACACACGTACGCTCGCGCACACATACACACACGCACACACACATTCGCACGCACGCACAAGTACACAATGCATGCATGCATGTACGCATACAACCGTACACACGCACGTACATAACGCACGCTCACACGTACGCGCACGCACACACACACGCACACGCATACAAACACGCACGTACGCGCACGCACGCACACGTGCGCACGCACGCATACGTACGCATGCACACGCACGTGCATACGCATGGAGGTGCAGCTCATAGGGCCAGAAGGCCCTCGCATAGGCTCGCATTGTGTTTATTAATTATGTGTTGCCCCCCTCGCATTGCTCGCATTGGGGCTTATTAATTGGGTTTTTTCAAACCTCGGATTGGT
>Ga0307947_1002626_pt1:0-12500 | contig 14415 bp, 19 predicted proteins | sample OrgLakmetagen232_FD_201840 | JGI IMG/M metagenome (GOLD analysis project Ga0307947, IMG submission 201840) | Saline water microbial communities from Organic Lake, Antarctica - #232 | ecosystem: Environmental > Aquatic > Non-marine Saline and Alkaline > Saline | place: Antarctica: Organic...
GTGGTGTGTGGTGTGTGGTGTGTGGTGTGTGGTGTGTGGTGTGTGGTGTGTGGTGTGTGGTGTGTGGTGTGTGGTGTGTGGTGTGTGGTGTGTGGTGTGTGGTGTGTGGTGTGTGGTGTGTCGTGTGTCGTGTGTCGTGTGTCGTGTGTCGTGTGTCGTGTGTCGTGTGTCGTGTGTCGTGTGTCGTGTGTCGTGTGTCGTGTGTCGTGTGTCGTGTGTCGTGTGTCGTGTGTCGTGTGTCGTGTGTTGTGTGTTGTGTGTTGTGTGTTGTGCGTTGTGCGTTGTGCGTTGTGCGTTGTGCGTTGTGTGTTGCGTGTTGTGTGTTGTGTGTTGTGTGTTGTGTGTTGTGTGTTGTGTGTTGCGTGTTGCGTGTTGCGTGTTGCGTGTTGCGTGTTGCGTGTTGTGTGCTGTTTGCTGTGTGCTGTGTGCTGTGTGGTGTGTGGTGTGTGGTGTGGTGTGTGTGTTGTGTGTTGTGTGTTGTGTGTTGTGTGTTGTGTGTTGCTTCACAACGCAGTGCAGGGCGGCATGCAGGAGCATGGAATTTGCCGCGCAAGGTTTGTTGGATTGCGCTGCCTACGGCGCCGCCACTTGGATGTGAATCATCTGTTGCATGTGCTCTGCTGCACATAAAGCACATAAAAAGCAACCAAGGCAGCAGGCTGACCTTTGCACATGCACTGCTGAAGTTGTCCACCTGTCCACCAGGCATGCCCTATCCTTGGAACTTGTTGGCACCTCTTGTCAGGAGCAGGTCTCAGGCTGTGTGTGCCCTGCAACAAACCATCGTCCCCATTGATTTTTTCTTTCGTTTTCATGATGGAGGAGTACCACGGTACTCAGCTCCTAAGTCACATAGGCTATGTGCAATGTGGCTCCTTTTCCTCATCACACGCATGCAACCTGCTTTTTCCTGCCTGCGTGACTCCGCCTTGTCTCTCCTTTTTCCCTTGTACGATGTCCTTTTCAAAACAAGGAGGGGCGGACTGTCCCTCTTTGACCATAACTCACAGTCCATAACTGACAGAGGAGAAGCACTCTCATGCACCCTTCTATTGTTGCAGGCGCTAGATGAGGTACTGCCATCTGTCGCTAGTAAGAAAGTGGGCAAGGGGGGATACATGGTGCTGAGGCCGGACTCGGGAGACCCCATTGCTGCTGTTCTGATGGTGCGTTGCAAGTTGCAACTCAGACCCTTGATGTTCTCTGGGGACTCATAGGGCCTTTTTCAGTGGTACATATTGTGTGCGCGTGAAGGCAAAACCTCTCAGGCCTCGCTTTCTATCCTGATGGTGACGTGCCCTTGAGGTGGCTTTTTCCCTCTGAGTAACGCGTATAGGCAGGCAATTTTTCTGTTTAAACTGAAAGCTTGTCTGTCTGCTGCACATTTATCTGAATGCCAGTAGTCCCAGATCGACTGCAAGGTTACCGGCGGCAGATTTGGTGGGCAGCTGCCTGGCTGTATTACTATGATTTGTGTGAGCTGTGTTGTTATGAATGTGGGTAGATTTGGTGGGCAGCTGCCTGGCTGTATTACTATGATTTGAGTGAGCTGTGTTGTTATGAATGTGGGCGGATTTGGTGGGCAGCTGCCTGGCTGTATTACTATGATTTGAGTGAGCTGTGTTGTTATGAATGTGGGTAGATTTGGTGGGCAGCTGCCTGGCTGTATTACTATGATTTGTGTGAGCTGCGTTGTTATGAATGTGGGCAGATTTGGTGGGCAGCTGCCTGACTGTGTTACTATAATATTTGTGAGCTGTGTTGTTATGAATGTGGGCAGATTTGGTGAACAGCTGCCTGTCTTTATTACTATGATTTGTGTGAACTGTGTTGTTATGATTGTGGGCAGATTTGGTGGGCAGCTGCCTGGCTGTATTACTTTGATTCGAGTGAGCTGTGTTGTTATGAATGTGGGCGGATTTGGTGGGCAGCTGCCTGGCTGTATTACTATGATTTATGTGAGCTGTGTTTTACGTCCACAAACGTGTATGATTTGTGTCTGCTGTAGGCCCTCAGGGCTGCCGACAAGGTCTTTGGAAGCAAAGTCAATACGCGGGGCTTCAAGGTCATTGATGGCTGTGGTGTCATTCAGGGCGACGGCATCGACATCGGGATGATGCAAAAGGTGTGTGTGATTATGTGTGTGCCTGTGTGTGCATGTGTGGATATTTTTGTGGATTTGTGTATTGTGTCTGTATGCCTGTGTGAGCACCCGTGTGTATGTGTGTGTGTGTGTTTTCACCCACCCTGTGTGCAACCTCTGTGGCGGCGGAAGCAGCAGCATGTGCTGCAAGCACCAAGAATAAGACCACTTGTTACAAATGCATGTTGTAAACTCGCCCGCCATGCAGATTTCTGTTGCAGTGGAGGAGGCAGGGTACGCGGCAGACAACGTATCCTACGGGATGGGGGGGGGGCTGCTGCAGAAGCTTAACAGGGATACCATGTCGTTTGCGACAAAGCTCAACCACATTGTGTACGCAGGTAAGGCTGACTGGCCATGTCTGCGTCCCTGCTGCTGTGACGTAAACGTGTCCACGGTAGCTAGGCTCCATCATCATGCAATGCTCAGCTGCCCAGACTTGCGTGCACAGAGTGCCCGCTTCTGAGAGCACCGTTTCTGAGAGTGCCCGTCTCATCTGGCAAAAGTGTACGGAAGTTGACGCAATGTGAACCCTTGGAATTTTTCGCACGGATGAACAATTAAACACGTGGTCAAGCATTTCACAATTAGAGCAAGGGCCTTGTCGTGCACCCTTGGAGATCCAGCAAGGGCGAGCGATTCAAAAGGGACCTTGCGAGACCCTTGTTTGTTCTCTCTTGTGTGCATGCAGACGGGCGTGCGTCAGACATCATGAAGCAGCCTGTCACGGACACCTCCAAGTTCTCCCTCCCTGGGGTGCTGGCAGTGAAACGGGTGAACGGTAGCCCCGTGGTGTTCCCTGCCGATTCTGGAGAGGTCATGCCTGAAGATAACATGCTAAAGGTGGGTGGAACACGAATGCCCTCCCTCCGGTCATACTTCATGTCACCTGTTCACGTTGTCCAATCGTGTAAAGTGGATTTGGGCAGACGTGTAGACATCCATCCAGATCAAGGTACTAGATCAAGAGTGACGTGAAGCGCTTGTCCATTGTGGCCAGCTTGGCAGGAGCGTGTGCGCGTTTGTGTCTCTCTTTCATTTGAGATGTCGTTTTCTGGACCCAGGCAATTGTTACAGATCTGTGTGTTGTATGTGTGTGCGTATGTGTGTGTGCGCGTCCGAGTATTTGTATTTGTGCACCTCAATTCCTATGCAGGTTAAGTTCATAGATGTGCTAGATGGTACAGATGGTACGGGTACTAACATCTTGCTGGTTGTGTTTTCTCGTGATGGCCCGTGAATCAGGGAGAACGCACGACCAATTGTTTCCATGGTGGTTTTATATGATTGGCACATAAAAGGAGGCAGCAGTCGTGGCACGTAGATTCTGTCTACTTTCATTGCTCCTCTTCAATTGTTATTTCCTAAAATAGATGAGGTTTAGACTTGCAAAGGCCTGCAGCAATAATAGACGAGTGTCATAGTCTCACGTCTACCTGATCAAGAAGCAGACAGCAGCACGTGCTTCATGACGACGTGGCCATAAAGCTGACGACAGTCTAATCGCGCAATACTTTGCTGCGATTGTGCAGCAAGTATTGCGCTATTGATTTATGTAATGTAGCCCTCGTTGCAATGAATCTGTTCAGGTTCTTTTACACATACACACACGCAAACACTCAAATTTATATTTTGCTTTTTGACTTCCCAAATATAATTGCAGGTTGTCTACGACAATGGGCCTGTGGCTGGCTTTAAATGGGACGAGTTTGACACTGTCCAGGCACGACTTTTGGCAGAGTGGGAAATCACCCCACTCATAGCAGACAACCTCAGCGAGTCCCTGCAGGTGTGTGCCTGTGTGTGCCTGTGTGCCTGTGCATGTGCATGTGCATGTGCATGTGCATGTGTATGTGCATGTGCATGTGCATGTGCATGTGCATGTGCATGTGCATGTGCATGTGCATGTGCATGTGCATGTGCATGTGCCTGTGCCTGTGCCTGTGCCTGTGCCTGTGCCTGTGCCTGTGCCTGTGCCTGTGCCTGTGCCTGTGTGTGTTTGTGAGCGTGTAAGCACATATGTGTTACTTGTGATCTGATCTGCTTATCTGGCGGTGAATACACCTGCTTTTTTACCTGGTGATGGATTGAGCTCCCCAAAACATTTTGTGGACTCGTAATTAACTGTGTGTGTGTGTGCCTGTGTATATGCGGCGTTCGATGATAATAAAAAACATCTTAGAGTTTACACGACTAAGTCAATATTATTGTTCTGTCTACCAGTCTCACAGATATTAACTGTTGAAAGCTGACTTCCGACACACATTTGTGAAAAAGCTTCATTATTGGGGGGCGTACTATTATCAGGCCTAGTAGTGCGTTGAGTGAACTAGATTTGTGGCCGCCTGTGAAACGCTGCTTTAGTAGTATCCAAAAAGTTAGTGGCTGGTACTCACTTATGTTTTTTTTGTGCTCACCTGTGCATGGAGCTCATCATGGGTAGCGTGGTCATTTTGATGTTCTGCTGTACTGTTGTTGCTAGTTCAGCAATTGCTCCTGTAGTGTGTGTAGTGTGTGTTTGGATGTTACTGTTTGTGAGTTAGTTACTATCATTGTTGCTACTGTGCGTGGAGTGTGCGAGAGCATCATGTAAGGCTGTGCTTACACTGTGGTGCGTGGAGTGTGGAGAGAGGAGTTGTGTGTGTCCATTCATATACTACTGCTTCACTTGTGTGTCATTAATGTGTACTATTAGTACAACTACAGCTGTGCGCGGAGTGTGTGTGCGTGGAGTGTGTGGAAGTCTATTAACCTTTGTTGCTGTTGCTCTTACTTGTGACGCTTTGAGCTTTCATTTTCACCACTGCTACCTACTACTGTGCGTGGAGTGGGCTATGCCAGTTGCGGATGCTGGTGTATGTAATGCTTCAGTCCATTTCAAGTTTGCAGTACACACACATTAGTACTGTGCGTGGATTGTGCGAGGGTGTTGTGTAGAAGTATGTGGCTGCTTTTGTGCTGGTGCTGCTGCTGTTGCCTGTGCGTGGAGTGTATGTGGCTGCTATTTTAAAGCTTCACTGTGCGTGGAGTGTGTTGCAGCTGCTGCGAGTGTGTATGCCTGAGTTGACCTACTGTGCGTGGAGTGTGTGGGTGAGGTTTTACGTACCTGCTGCTATTGCCCGTGCCTGACTCTACACATGCCCCTGCCATTACTACTGTGCGTGGAGTGTGCGCATAGGCTTGTGCTGTTGCGGCCTGATATTTCACTGCCTTATTAATGTTTTATTATCATTACTAGTTTCACTGTGCGTGGAGTGTGTGCTGTTGGTGTGGGGTAGCACGTGTGCGGGTTGTTGTTCATGCGCCATACATCAGCACTGTGCGTGGAGTGTGTGTGTGTGTGTGTTTGGGGGGTAGTACGTGCTTGCGTCACTACTACGAGTACTATGCGTGGAGTGTGTGCAGGCGCGCTGTGCGTGCCTGTTCTGCCACTAGTACTGTGCGTGGAGTGTGTGGCTCCTACATCCCAGTATCGCGCGCTGTGCGTGGAGTATGTGAGGCTGTTGTAAGTGCCATAATCGGCATCTTCATCTGCTGCTGAATGATATATAATGATGTTTTAAAGGTAATTTAAAGCCGCACTGTGCGTGGAGTGGTGCGTGGAGTGGTGCATTTTGGGGTTGTGTCATAAAGTGGTGCAACAAGCGACGCGCTGTGCGTGGAGTGTGTAATTCGAGTTGCCAGGTTTGGGGACGGTTGTTAAAAATTTTGATTCCGGAGGTGTCCTGCGCGTGGAGAACTCGGCGATGCTCCTTTTGCTGAATATGTGCATGCTTACACTGGTGTTAATGTGTGTACCTGTACTTGTGAATGGCTATACCGTACAGACTTTATATTACCGCGCAAAAATATCGTTTTTTGCCCTGCGGGGTGACTGCGCGCACGAAAAATATCTATTTATTTTGGGGGTGCGGGATTGAAAAACGGGGATTTTGGGCGTATTTTGGAGCCTGTCAGGCAAAAATCCCTGTGCGGGGTTGGTGTAAATTAAATATTTCCAGGGTGCGGGGTTGATGCGGGAGTGTGAAACTAAAATATCTTTTGGGGCTGCGGACTGAACCCAAGTCTGTACGGTAAACAGGAATGTCCTCCTGCTCTCCTGTTGTACTCACTAACGCTTCACTTTATTCCTCATACGAGTGGGGCATTCGCACCTCGTTCTGCCTTGTGCACCTCTCTTTGGCTTGCGTGACCAACGTCTGTTCACTCCTTTCTCGTTCTGCCTTGTGCACCTCTCTTTGGCTTGCGCGACCAACGTCTGTTCACTCCTTTCTCGTTCTGCCTTGTGCACCTCTCTTTGGCTTGCGTGACCAACGTCTGTTCACTCCTTTCTCGTTCTGCCATGTGCACCTCTCTTTGGCTTGCGTGACCAACGTCTGTTCACTTCTTTCTCACAGGCAAAGGTGCAAGAGCAGATGCGTTGCCGGGGCAAGCAGGCCGTGATATGCTAATTAGAGTGTGGGCATGAAGTTAAGAGGGTCATGAGCTTTGTGAAAAATCGCTGGGTCCCTTCTTGCAAGCTTGCATCATCTTGATGACAAGCGCATTTTTTGCAGAGCTGGGTGAAGGAAATATTCTACCTGCCTGGTGGACAACGGATGATTTTACTGGGTACGTAAGAAGTAAATGTACAAAGAACTCTATGAAAGTGCGCGCCAATTTACAAGACAAGCTTGAAAACGTATCCATACTCATCCTGGGGATTCATACTTGTGTGCTCGCCCTCAGCTACTCCACCAGCAGCTTGTACTTATGCAAGTTATGAGCATCCTGTTGAGGTTATTTGATAGCGCTTGCTATAAGAAGTGCGGTTCTGCTTTGCTGTAAATTGTGCGTGCAAATGGCACTCCACCTTCAAGCTCGTGTCCTTGATCATGCTGACTTAATTTCAACATGCCTCTTGAATTAAACTACGATCCTATATTGCAAAATAATGAAGTAATGGGCTTGCCTCTTATGTTGAGGTATTTGGTTCGTGTGATAGGTATTGCACCTTGATTTATGAACTTGTGTTCTCTGTCTTGTGAACAAGGATTACGTGGTCGGTTTGACAATCTTGAGCCTGCGCTTTGCTTTTTTATATTTAGTGCACACTGGAAGTTTTGGGGATGACACTGATGCTTATTGTTGGGAGTGCTTTCCAACTGCCATGTTTTAATTCCTTGAAGGCGTGATGCACGATGGATCATCCTCAGATTTTAAAATACATTATATTTGTATCATCATCTTCAGTGAACGTGGACTATGCATTGATCCCGGAATCCCTTCCACCTAATTGTAAGGACTTCAAAATGAATTGCCTTGCAAAACCGAAGCATGATATGAGCAGATCCTTTTCCTTGATTGATGTGGGGAGGGGTTTCAGGGGTAAGTCACCCCCCAAAAAATAATCTGGCGGCTTTCAGGTTTTAGGTTTTAGGAAGCTTTAGCCAGATGGTCCTTGTGTGTGTTCAGTCCTATGTGCCCTCATTTGCGGGGAGCTTCCTATCGCACACGGGCCATGCTGGTACATTGGTAACCTTTGATCATGTGGCAGGGTGAGCGTGGTTTTGTCGCTGCCATCCAACCTCCTTGTGTGTGAATAGTGCTGTGTGCCCTTGTTTTTAGGAGCTTTTTGTCGCATAATGGCTATGTCGGCACATTGGCTGGTACATTGGCAGCCTTCGATCACGCAGCAGGGTAAGCTTGGTTTTGTCGCTGCCGTCCAACCTCCTTGTGTGTGTTCAGTCCTACATGCCCTCATTTGCTTGGCCGCACCTTTCCCAGACTGTTCATCAAAGATATTTTCTATAGAGCGCAAGGTACCTCAAAGAAACGAAGTAGTTGGGACATGGGGTGCTCGTGTGTGTGCAGTGGGGTGTGGAAGTCAGAGAAAGAAAAAGATACCCAGTTAGGGGCGGACAACTGCCCAAAATTATCCAAATATTTAAGGTACTTCTAAGAAATGTCCTGCACCTTCAGATGGACTGGAGAGCAGAGGAAGGGCGGAAAATCGTCCCACAACAGTGCCTAACAAAGGTTCATATCATTACAACTATTTTGGTTGAAAACTGACCCCTAAATAGCAAATTGTATTTTAGGATGTGAAAGCGGCACAATTGGGCCGGTGGGTGAGGGTGAGGAGTAGATATAAGATATAAGATAACAATGATTTTCCAGCCTGACACATACATGCGCTTTTGCTAACCCTATTTACCTGGAATTGCCCCAATAAAGTCTCAGAGTCAGGGAGCAACTTTTAGCATTTTCCCTGCAAGTTTTTGCCCTTTTGCAACGCGGATACAAAACAGGAATCAGTTCAAGTGCGGTTGAAGCGGTTAATTTCAACCGTGGTTGATTTCAACTTGGATATCAACCGCTCCCCTTAATTGAAATCATTGTAACCATTGTAACCATAATTGAAATCATTTCAGGAGCGGTTGATTTCAACCGCTTCAACCGCACTCCAACTGTGTTTTTGTGCACAGGAATTTGCAGTTGATTTCAACCGCTTCAACCATAGATTTCAACCACTCCTACCACAGTCAAGTGCTGCAAATAAATTTGTTTTGAGCATAGCCCCTTGCATTTCACACTCTTCCTACAAGCACCCCTAGCCAATCAGCCTTAACTACGTAGCATGCAGAAGGCGCACAGAAAAAAAGAAGGACAGGAAATATTTGTGGCAAGCCACATCGCTCGTACGATGCATTGCTACTATGATCAATGATCCGCGCACTGCCTGAATCACTGTCAGAAAGCAAATTAACGACGTTAAGAAGCACGATTACCTCTGCAAAAAACATAAGACCAATTATTCAGACAGGCTCACAATCATTGCTGCCACCAATTCGGCATGACCGTCACACAAAGCCGCGTCATCTCCAAAGTAACAAATGCAACTAAGCCGTGTTCAAACAACCATAATACTAAATTAAGGAACCACCATGTTTATACCATCATTGCGTGCGTTTCCTCCAAACTCAAGAGGGCAGCATAAATAATTTCAACCGCATTTCAATCGCTTCAACCGCAAATTTCAGCTGTGGCCTTTTGTCTGACGGCAGGACAAAGTATGCTGGTCAAATTTTACATACAGTCACTCCCTCGCCCTGGAATAAAAATTCACTGCCAGCAAAATATTTTTACTCTTATATGAAACCTCCCTTTATCTAATCCATTCATTTATTATTCCCCTTTTTAGTTTAGTCTCTCTGCACCCTTGAAATGCGCCTCTGTTGCCTTATCCCCAAACTCCCTCGGGTTTTCTTCTGCGCACTAAATAATGCAGATGGCTCAACTTCAAAGAAAGGTTTTACATTGAGGTCTCCCACCTGTGAGGGATGTAGTGCGTGTTTGTGAGTGTAAGTGTGTGTTTGTGTGTTTCTGTGTTTCTAGTGGGGCTCTGGCTGGTGTGAGCGTGAGTTGAAAGTGCTCCTCCATGCATGCTGAACATGCTTATTACAAAGCGGACTGTGTGTGTGCGTGTGTGTGTGTGTGTGTGTGTGTGTGTGTGTGTGTGTGAGAGAGAGCAGGTCTGTGCATGCAAATGAGAGCATGCGGACGTATCCATGCATCCCCCCCCCTTTACCGACCAAACAGCAATTAGAAAGTGTGAGACATCATTGCTCACACACACTGCACCAATCCACGCCCTCTAATTTCATATGCCTTGATAATATCTATCCATATGCCTTGTCAACCCATATCCAATATCTATCCATACCCCATAAGGGCAAAAACCAACTCCTTACCTTACAGCCGCTTTCCGTTACACTAGCCCCCCATTTATCCCTAAAGTACTGAAATGCTGCATCATAGCGGTGGGCTTGAGACATGGCTGACCGAGTGCTGGTATACCTCTGCTTCCCTGCAGACAGGTGAGAAACTGTGAGTGCAAGATCCAAACCATGCTGTAGAATAGCCTTGAAATAGATCTAACCTGGTGATGCTAGGTATACAGACAGACACGAACATTCTCATCACAAGTGATCATGAATTGCAATAAGCATAAAGAAGCACACGTCGTGTGATGAATTCCTCAGTCTGGAAATATGCTGGGGCATCTTTAATGCCTTGGACAAAAGAAGTGGCTGTGAGGTTTTATGTGGCAACATACAATCCAGCAAGAAATTACGGTACCCCATTGGAATGGATAAATAGAATCAAAACTGTTGATATTATAACGTAAGCTGCATCAAGTTCAGGTACTAAAAATTGCCAGACGCACGTACAGTGGTTTGCATCCACAAACACCAGCGCCTTTTCCATGGACGGGAAAGCCTCCGCGCGCTGATTTGGTGTCATCGTAGACCAGCTGGGAGTGGCAGGTTTGTTTGAAAAGTTAGGTATTGTGTGGATAAATTTCTAGCGTGCTTGAATGGGTAGTAGGCGGGAGGCAGGAGGGAGTAGAATGCGTCGTGCAGACCTGTCTAGAGCTATCTAGATCTATATACACGTCGCAGCTAGGGGTGCGTGAGTGGCAAAGCAGGTGGCGGCACAAAATCCTGGATAAGAATTAGGTGACGCCTTTTGAGTACTGGCTTGGTTGAGAACACATTTTTGGGAGGTAGTGCAGAAAAGGGAACACAAGTTCAGGCAACATAGAAATCTCAGCTTTTTACTGAAAAGGGAATAAGGCGCAACAGTAGGTTGTAACACACCTTTTGGAAGGCAGGCTTCCCATATGTACGACCTGCAGGCACCCAACAATAGCAGCACTGGATTACATGACTTTCTCATATCTTTAAGGTGACAATGCACTCTCTCTGAGTTTGTTTTATACGTGCTCACAGATTAGACGTGCAGGTGACATGCGTGCATGAAGTGTTGGCTGCCTGAAGACCTGCGCGCTCTTTTGCCTGCCACCCTGATCAAACGCTTTACTGCAAGAAATCACGCCCTCCCTATAAAACCGGCAGCCATCTATTTCCAGTGTATGCTTGCTTGAAAAGGCACGGGAAAGAACCAAAGTACTTGTTGCCTGCACCTGCAGGTGGCTATCGATGCCTGGCAGCTTGTCTGTGGACAGACCGGCGAGTCTCCAGCGATGGTAAACATCACAGTCCGCCATGTAGTTTTGCAGGTAGTTTTCGTCCCAGGGGTGCTCCAGCACCGCCTACAACGGGTTAGCATGAAGGAACAACAATGTGAGAGGGAAGTACGTGAGAAGTGCAGGGAGCATGGTAGGCAAGAGCTTGCTTTCTTGGAGCAATTCTCAGCGTCCTCAGGAAGGAGGTACGTTTGTGTCATAAATTGAAAGCATGCAGATGCATTCTTAACAGGCCAGTTAGAGAATTAGGGGGCATGTTAAGTGTCAAGAGCTGGCACCATAATAGTAACATTGAAGCAGCTATGACAAAGGAGGCACACAAGTGCAAAGAGGGAGGTATGAATGTGGATGTGATTGATGGTGCAAGTGCGTGTGACTGGAATGCACAGGTTTTTGTGGGTCAATACAGGCACAGATAAGGAGAACGAAGAGCAAAAGGCAAAGGGCGTGATTAAGGTGCAAAAAGGTATAAAGGGCGTGGATCCCCCCTGTCTCCGATTGATCTGGCCGCCCATTCGTGCTGTATCATTTCAGATACGTGTGGGTATGCAGTACGTGTTTCATTATTCAGTGTACAGAGTATAACATCGATATAATGGCAATGGTTTGGCAATGGTATAGGAGCTTGTGTCTTTTGGGTCACCCCCAAGGAGTAAGCCCCTGTGGAAAAAAAAAACACTCCGCAGGCAGCGAAAACCACTCCCCACATTAATTAAGGAAAAGGAGCCACTTTGGTACCGAGTGCCGTAAAGCTCCTCCACCGCTCCTCCCCTGTGCACCAATGACAGCAGAGGCGTACTGTGCCCAATAACGAACCAAGAACAAAAGCCCCCTTGTGCACAGCAGAGAGACAATAGTGCACAAACTGTGCCCAGTTGATAAACCGAGAAAAAGTATGGACAGTCCATCCTCTTTGCATCTAGTCTGCTGCAAACAAGACTCACCTGGGTGTTGTAGAACGCCAAAATGTCGTATTTTGTGAAAAACACGCCCCACGCGCTCATCTTCCCGAGCTGCTCCGCAACAAGGGCGCTCACATCCTCGTGCGCATCTTTCTTCAGAACCACCCCATCACTGTGCATCCATCCAAAGTAGGTGTAACTCCAGGAGCTAGACAGGGCAGCCATCTGCGCGCACCACCAACATCACAAAGCGAGGGCCCTCATGGAACACGAGTGAGATAGTGGATCTCGCAGTGAACTGCAAGCAAACCAAAAAGTTGGGCATCGAAAGATCTGACTTGCTACGATACTGGTTTGGAATTGTTGCAACCTTGTGCAAAGCAAATACGTCCTTTTTACAAGCATGTAAGCCTTTAACATAGAG
>Ga0307947_1002627_pt1 | contig 14410 bp, 12 predicted proteins | sample OrgLakmetagen232_FD_201840 | JGI IMG/M metagenome (GOLD analysis project Ga0307947, IMG submission 201840) | Saline water microbial communities from Organic Lake, Antarctica - #232 | ecosystem: Environmental > Aquatic > Non-marine Saline and Alkaline > Saline | place: Antarctica: Organic Lake...
TGCTTTCTCTTCGCGCTTCTTCAAAACAAACGTTCTCTTTCTCTATTCATTTTTCTCTTCTACATACATCAGTTTCATGTTCCCTTTAGCTTCTTTTTCTGGTGTCTTGTTCAGTCTGGCCTCTTTCTCTTCTTGAAGCTGGCTTTTTATGCTATAGCTCAACTGCCCTCGCTGGCGGATATAGCTGTGTAACCCCTTACCCCTTTGTTTCACCAGCCAATTGCCATCAGCCAGAGACTCGGGCTGTAGGCCATCCTTGTAACCCTAGCCCTGTTCCCTTGATTTTTTTACTATTCTTTGGTTTGGTTACAGGCTTTTTTCCAAGCTTCCGCTCAGATGCCACTAGAGGCATATATAGCGATGTAACCTTACCTTAACACATGTTTGTGTCGTCGAGGCTGTCCCGAGGCTGACAGAGCAAGGGATGTGCACACAGAAGAAGTGCTTTTGTGGCCTCAGGCCTCTCCAAGAGCAAATTTGCACCTTCTATCCGAGTTACATGGGTAATTAGTCGCTGAGGGCCCTTAAAAGAGCAGCTATGACCAGGAAAATTATAATGCACAACCTGCTGGTGCATAAATGGTCTATATCAGTCACACTAACATTACAATGACAACCAACACAATTATTCACTCCTCACACGATGCCACAGCTGGTTTTGCTTAAAATTGGGCTTCCTAGGAATCTATCTGTTCTGTGCCCACGTTGGGGCGAAGTAAAGGTACCACTCTCCGTACAAGGAAATTCCACTAATTGCCTGACAAGGTCAGACGCACCCACAAAATCTGTGCTGTCGTCTGACTACGCAATTCATATTATTGCAATCCACACTGGAGCTGCAATATTGCATATGCCAAAAGACCACACAAGCTGGGATAAAAACTTCTCTAGCCTCCTTCCTGTGTGTTGGAAGAGGTGTAATAAACTAAGTCGGGTGGCTGATTTGATGATAAACAATGGCAGCATGTAGTGGCAGCATGTAGTGGCAGATGTAGTAATGATTTTACAGCGGGACCTATGTGCCATTCAACAATGAGGAGCACGTGTTAACACTGAAGGTGTGGGTTTGGCGGACAGGGTAAGTGTACAGCGCTGGTTTTGTGGTCTGGCCACAAAAAAATGTCCAGTGCTGTAGGGCCAAATCAAGTCTGCTACACTGATAACATCAAACGAAGGGCCTGCTCACCTCATCCATCTCGTTGCCAAAGGGAATCTACTTGCTTGGGGGGTCAGTGACCTCGTCTAAGGCGTAGTTGTTTGTTGAGACACCAGCGTAGTTCTGGTTCTCAAATCGCACGACCACTGGGTACCGGATGCCACTCTGCATGCATGAGAGAGGGGCGAACGAATGAGTTATAAGCGTGTTGTCCTGCGTATAAAGTTGGTACAGTGCCAGCATCTGCCTCGCTGCATGACGAAGTCCTACGCCTAATTCCTCATTGGTCGGTCTACCGCTTGCCATGCCAAAATACTAACACAAAATATAAGTCACAACGGGTAAGCCAACTAAGCACACGTAAATACTGCTATATGCATGCTATAATATTGCTTTGGCTGTCGACGCAGCAGGGCAGTGACGCATCGGAGAGCTATTGAGACTACTTTTCTTAGCCGTTAAGGACGACTTACCTGCATTGCACATGATTGCAAGGTCATCCAACATCAATGCTTAAAGCCATCACATCCATAACACACTTTCTTTTGGGGCAGAGGAAACTGGGAAAGGACAATAAGCTCAACGTGTAGCCCTGCTTTGTGCGTGACCAACTCTTTCTAAGGATACAACGACCTAGCGATGCTTGCACATCACTGCTATAAACTCGGTAGATGCATGGAAGCTACACTGCACACATTACTACATGTGAAATTGACGTGCATTTGATTGCATACAAAAGTACAATGATGAGCAAAGGAGCTAAGCCCAAGTAAATCCCAATTTGTGATCCACATGCATTTGGTGCACCGTGCATCTGCACACGTTTTACATGCATGCGCAAGCATCTGTGAGCTTTATTTGTGTGCTTTGTGTGTGTGTGCTTTGTGAGTGAGTGAGTTCGTGTGTGTGTGTGCTTTGTAAGTGTGTGAGTGTGTGTGTGTGTGTGCTTTGTGAGTGTGTGAGTGTGTGCTTTGAGTGTGAGTGAGTGTGTGTGTTTGTGTGTGTGTGTGTGTGAATGTGCATTGAGTGTGTGTGTGTGTGTGTGTGTGAATGTGCATTGAGTGTGTGTGTGTGTGTGTGTGTGTGTGTGTGTGTGCTTTGAGTGTGTGAGTGTGTGTGTGTGTGTGTGTGCATTGAGTGTGTGTGTGTCCTACCTGAGCAACAACACCTAACAGCAGATGTTTCAAGTATCAACAAGTATTTCCCAAGCTTGCATGTACATGATTTGAGTTGCCTCCGTGCTTCCCCCCTCGTACGGTGCCTCCTCCCTCCAAACCATGCCGTAGTACATTCCAGTTCTCACATCGCAAGCAGAACTGTCGCACCTGATCAACGGACACGACCTTCCCGACCTGGTTGTACCAATATGACTCTGGTCGCAGAACCTTGACCTGCAGCAGAGGGAGGTGAACAAGACAACAGTCGTGGTGTGCGGTAAACCAAATGCGACGTAGTTCTGCTGCGTCGCCTGCGCCTGATTCGGAGGGGAGCGAGGACCCTCCAATGCCCGAAATTGATTTGAGAGCCTGGCCGCTCACCATGGACCCACGCTTGGGGCCGACCTCAGGCTTCTTTGGGGCTGCCTTGGGGGCTGGAGGGGCCGCAGGGGCGTCCTCTGCCCGGACAACCAGCCGAGATGTCCGTTGCCGTCCTGCGAGGGTCAGGTGTGATGCTGCGTGAGAAAGCCTTCATTTGATTACGCTTCGTGCTGCTGCCTGCTGCTGGTGTGCCGCTTCATCGCTGCGTCTCCCGTCTCCCGGAACCTCCGGGGGGGTGGAAGAAATCACACTTGCATACCTGCTGAGACGCGGCAAGATACTCGGGAGGAGGCGGATAAAGCCTGCATTCTGTTTTTGTTTTGGATTCTTGGTATGAACGAGTTTTAAGTTTTGTGCCGTTTAGCCGCTTGATGGATTCTCATCCCGTCACACTTTGACTGACTCTCAACCAACAAAATACAATTGAGAACTTAGAGTCAGGGAAAGGGTCAAAAATGCACTTGAAACTCAGTCCTGGGACAATGAGCATGCATGTTGGTGACAGTCAGATCACCCCTAAATATCTTGGCTGTTTCATCACTTTGATGACGGCTAAGCTACTGGATAGCAGGCTCGCTGTAATTTACTATTTTGTGCTTTGTCTCTGTAAACGGTGCCGCTTGGTGGTCGTGCACTGTCAGCTTTGATCAGGTATGCAAAGCGGCTCCCGAGAGGTGTCCCGGGAGCGAGAGCCCAGCATACGTGCATGGATTTTCAGAGATCTTTTCAAGTGGCAGCTAAGCGGATAATTTCCAGATTGATCCCTTCTCACCTCATAAAAGGGCTTGGAACTGGCACGGCATAAACTTAGAGTTCAAGAACCAGGCGCTGTTTGCTGGATAACACAGGTTCGTTCATCAAATGGCCCGTAACAAGTAACACAATCATTTAAACAAGATACAAGGAAAACAGCAGAATAATAACAAAGAATGCATCACACTTCACATCTATAATCCTGCAGCAGGATGCCCCTGATCCTACACTAGTTCTCATGGCCCTCAAAGATATGTGGCCCATTGTGCTTATAGCCCCTATCATTTACAACAGAAGGGGGAGAAGGAGGACCACCAGCGGACTCAAAGAGGCCGAAGTCGCCAAGCTGCGATTTTGCGTGCTCAAACACAAGGAGCAGTGCCGCGTCCAGTGTGGTGCTGCAGCAGCAATGCAAAGTCTGGGTGAGTTACTCATAAGGGAAAAGGGCAGGGCTAGTGTAGACAATTTCCTTATTGAATGCACGCTGATCACTGTTAAGCACAAAGTTTTGCACCAATTACAAGACACCAAATCTTGAATGATGAAGCCGCAAAAATATTGTGTAGTGTTTCTCAAGCACCTCAAGGTAAGCTCAGTGCGTAAGAAGAAGTGCGTATGGCTGAATGCAGTCTGCCACACACAACACAAGCGACCCACCTGATACCTCCGGCCAGAATGGTTCCAATGGAAGGGAGGCCAAGGTTCAGGTAGCCGCCACTTGCACCAGAGGCGTGCTGCTTGTTAGCAATTGTGTGCTCCATCAAAATCAGAGCCACCTGCAAAGCAAAGAGAGCGGTTGTAGCATGTTGTTGATGAGTGGTGCATGCCTGCTGGAGGATGATGAGCTATATTGGAGACCATGCATGGGTCCCTAGACAACAGCAGAAATAGCAACTTCAATGAATCAGACGTGTGACATTCTGTGTGGCATTATAGGCGACATTATCACCCCACACCCACACAACCGCCTCAACACCCCCAGCTCAGATCATACTCCCTGACTCCAACGAATACCGTGCAGTCAGGGTGTGCCAGCACCGTGCTTCTCAGCAGCAGCCGGGCACAGGCGGCGGCGGAGTTGATGAGCGCGTGCATCATGCCTTGCATGTGCACATAAGAGGGTGCGGTACTACGCACGGAAAGCACGTACGCCCTCATTATGTCCTGCAGCGCATGGGTGAACTGCACCAGCTTACAAAAGACTGCAGAGAGGTTTCACTCCAGTAACTTTTTTCTTTTCTGACGCCGCTAAGGTTGCTCAGAAAAAGTGGCAGACATCATAGGAAACATGATGCATGGCTAACTTGCAATGACGGTAAGTACCTGCAATATATATCATGGCCTCTAAGTTCTCTTTGTGCACTGAAGGCACATGCAGCTCTGTCATGTGGATCTGTCCAGCCCTTAAAGTTAGGCGTCAGGTAGGCAATGCAGGTATTACACTTCAGCAACGGCACAGTGCTATGATGAAAAACTGCAACATCTCCTTCCCCTCAGATCACCTAATGACCACCCCCTATTCACAGACACTCTTGAAGGCACACGTAGGCATGGACACTCCTGAAGGCACACGTAGACATGGACACTCTTGAAAGCACATGTAGACAGCTGCACAAGCGTAACAAAGCACCTGTGCCTCTCCACTCATCCTGGGCATGTCCAGTCTTGCCACGAGGGCCATGTGATGCTGGAGAGCGTGCCTCCACAAGCTCACCTGTGTGTGTGTGTGTGTGTGTGTGTGTGTGTGTGTGTGTGTTGGAGAAAAGAACAGAAAAAATAGATGGGGAAGAAGGATGCTAGCATGGACCAGGAAAGGAGCCTGCTTTGTGTGCTTCACCACGCGATGCATGCAGAGCCCCGTACAATATCCCTTTTAAATACGCTAAAGCAAGAACGACTGCACTGGTTGCAGACTTGCTGGTGTCCTGCCAAAGGTGCTGAATAGGTTCGAACTGGATTTGTCTACGCCACTCTGGCACGTAGCCCAGTATCTTCCCCTTCTTTTTTATATGATCTCAGCAGAAAAAAGATGGCAGACACGCAGACACACACATGCACATGCAAATAATGCAAACAAACACACACACGTAACAAGGAGCAGGAGGCGTCTATTCAATGCACGCTACGGACTCCAGTGGAGATTCAGGCGTAGCTTTCCAATTTAAAATCAATGCGTCAAAAGCTTCATCCCTACCTCCTCTGCCTGCACAACAGCCTTCCTCTTCCTCTCTGCTGCCGCCTCACTTGCCGCCGCTTCGCGCTTGCGCACTGCCCCTGCCTTGCGTGCTGCTGCTGCTGCTGCTGTTTCTGCTGCTTCTGCACGTGCTGCATGCACTGTACGTACTGGCTCACCACCCTGCCCCTGCCCTCCAAACCCCGGCCCCCCAGATCTAGCACACATATTTGAAGTACCTCCACCGTACCCACCGTCCACATCCATGGGATCCGCCTCGGCCCACGCCCCCATGAGCCCCACATCTTCTTGCACCTGAACCTCATCACCCATGTCCCCCATCCAGCCCTCCTCTGTTTCATCCCCATCCTCCCCCATTCCTTCCTCCTCTGGTAACTGCCTCACATCCTCCCCTGCCCCCAGCACACAGCGTGCCAATGTGGCATCGTCCATGTCGTGGCGTAGCACCAAGCTGATCGTGCATACATGTGTCAGGACAGCAGGATTTGAGTATTTGAACATTTCCTGACAAATTCATCAGAGCTTGTGCTCTTCACTCTCACTCCCCCTATGTGCCCCAATAATCAAAGTCAAGCCAAATTGGTGTTTATTGCTCCCCCTCTGTGCCCAAATAATTTCAGTCGAGCCAAACAGGTGTTTGCTTCAGTTCTTTTCCCTGCTGCTCGCATCACGTGTCACCTCATCCTTAACCGAAGGCCATGTTGTGTGCATCTGGACGATCATGCATATTCAGTGTGGATCAGTTGTCTGTTCTCTTTATCTGATCCTTGCTGGCAGCGACCTGAATCCTGTCTCAACCTTTTTTCGATTGCACGGCTTGTTTTCATTAGTGCGTCTACTCTTTATCCCGTTCTACGTGGCGCAAACAATGATGGATTCATGCATGGCTAGTGGCACCTGGAACGATTGTGCCATCTAAAGATGATGAGTGTGCACACCACATGACTGCGCTGCACAACAGTAAGAATTTAGTCAAATTTATCAGGCAAATTTATGATGCTCTAGAAATGTGCTGTTTTTTAGGCAATTGCAGACAAGCCTGGCCTCAAGCTCAACAATACTGATGGCATCTCATATATGTGCACGTACTCGAGGCGCTTACTAAGCTGCTACACCTTCATATGCCATGCACGTGGTTGGTGCAGTGTGGAGGGGTGACATACACACATATACACGAACAAACACACACATGCGCACACGACAGGTGGTACCACACAGCTACGCACCTGAAGCTGTCAGGCGCAAAAGAGGTTGCAGCAGCAGATGCTCTGGGTCGACCACACGCAGGCATGGTCGACGTTGCCCACACCGTAGCCAGCACAGGGGCCTGAGTGGTGTGCAAACTGTTTAGTCTGAAGGTCGAATTGCTAGAGTTTTGGAGAAGTTAAGACTGTGTGACACCTAAACTCTGGCTACCAGTAGGCAGGGCTTGATGCTCACCCAGTGCTATGCCAATATTGCCGTGGCACCTAATGCCGATTGCCTACGTTTGCACAAAGCGTTCTGTCAAGGCCACAGGAATGGACCTTCTGCCCACTTCTGACCAGTGCATCACTGTTCTTTGTGCACCATCATGACACGCACAAATTTACCTAAATCTGTGGCACGCCCTTGTCCAGGACAACTCCCCTCCAATTACCTGGCAAATCATGCTCAAACACATCATTCTGAGGGGGGACTGATGAAAAAGCGGCTGGCTTCAGAGGGGCTAGGCACAGGCCAGAGCGCATGGCTGACAACCCGCTGGATCCACATAAGCCTTAAGAAGTAATCTCTTTAGTAGTTGAGCACTATTTGAGATTTTTTCCTAATGCACACTGATATTTATCAGCGTAAACTCTTTGTCTATTACTTTTATCTACTACCTAAAGCTGCAGCCTGTGCTTGTCAAGTACACTTTGCCCCGATTTTGCCTTTCTATTCACTATCATATCATATCACACACAAAGCAATGCACCTGAAGCTGCATCCCACACTTGTCAAGCGCAAAAGTGCTCCATCTGCCCTCTTATTCACCAACACACCATGCTTAACATACCTGCAGCCCACACTTGCCCAGTGCCATACTTCCCGATGACACAGCTGCGTGCAGCTGCTGTGTGCGGGCTTTGCTTGAGGGAATGCCGGGGCCCACAAATGTGCTTCCATCCAGCACCAAAACTCCAGCGTTGGCCTGTGAGAGTGAGGAGCTGCTCACCTGCGGCACAAGAAAAGGAAAGAAAAGATAAATTAAACTACGCAGGCAGCAAAACGCTTAGGTGTATTAATTAAGGAAAAGGAGACACATTGGCCCGAATTGCCGTGAGTCTCCCCCACCAAACGCGGCACAGGGCTTTTTTCTAAGATTTTAGTTACCGCCCATGAATTGAGATTAAAACAAAGCACGCAGTCCAGTGCCTGTCAGCCCACTACGTGTTTTTCTGTTAAAGTGATCTTCATTAACATGACCAACCATGAGCACCCACCGTGCTTTCATCTTTGAGTGTGTGTGTGTGTGTGTGTGTGTGTGTGTGTGTGTGTGTGTGTGTGTGTGTGTGTGTAAGTGTCCAGCACCTTAGTAGTCTATAAAACACAGAATCGCGTAGATCAAACAGATCAATGTAGGTCACCTCGTGACATACATACTGAGAAGCACGCACAGACACAATATGAGCATGAGAATGCACCACCTCAATCCCTCAGCTATTTCAACATTGCATGCGTGAGCAGCTTCCAAAAACACAAATAAACCATCAACCTACATTGTCCAAACAACTATGTGCACTCATTACTTTATGAGCATGTTGCCCACCACCTACCAAGAACACGCCCTCTGCTGTGCTGGAATCTGTGTGTGTGGCCAGCTTCTCGACGCGTGGGGTCAGCAGATCCTGACCCAGAGCTGCACCGCTGCCAGGAGCCACACTGTAATTCAGGCAAAAAGAAACAGGCAACATATAATTGTTGCACCGCTGCCAGGAGCCACACTGTGGTTTTAAGCAAAAAGAAAAGGTAACATAAGTGTTGCACGTTGCACCGCTGCCAGGAGCCACACTGTAATTCAGGCAAAAAGAAAGGTAACATATGAGTGTTGCGAGCATGAAGTGCTGTGGGCCACACAGGGGGTGACACGCACACACATGTACATACACACCTGTGTGGGCTCAGTAGGGTGGCCGATACACGCAGAGCACGTGCAGCACATGGGTCACACGCCTCGTGCCACACAAGGAGACTGATGCTGCAGCACTCCCTCCCCTGTGTGCATGCGGTGTTCATGTGTGCTATCAAACTACCATACACGTGTTTTTTAAAGGAAGAGGAAGGGAAAACTGGCAGACAGTGAAGCCTACTCCCCAGATTAGTCAAGCCCAAGGAGCTAGTTTGGTACTGAATACTGTAAGAATCCTCCCATTTTGCAAAATGCAACAGAATCAATAGGGATCAAAAGAAGGTGTATACTCCATGAAAAGGAGAGGAAAAATATTGCAGAACGCCAATAATGCAGGCATCGCAAAGGAACACAACGATCTCTGCACCATTTGTCAAGGAGCCTCCACCGCCCTCTACATTATCCTTTTCAGTGTAATTGGTACCTTATACTGTGTGCACTCTAGAGCCTTTTAAGGATTGGGGGTTGCCATTTCCAAATGGATGCAGAGCCACTTAAATTTAGCTTTAAGCAACAAACTCGGCAGACAAGCCACGCTACTTTTTTATTGTTATGCTTTACTCTTCTAATGAACTCTTGCTATCGTTCTTGCTATACTCTTCTGATGAACTTACGGTAGGTTGAGTTGCAGGCCCAGTGGGAGGCAGAGTGGGGTCCCTTAAAGCAGCAGTAAACGCAGACTCAATTGTACAGGCAGGGGCCAGTCCCATAGATTCCGCCAGACTGCTGCTGGCTGCTGCTGTAATGCAATGCAATGAGTACGCCAAAGCAAACGAGCAAAAAATGGGCACGGAATCAGTGAAAATAAGGCAAGCCACCAGGGCAAGCCGTGGCATCTGTTCCTGCATAACTAACGGAAGAGGACTTGTCCTAAGGTACTGCCGAAGCGTACAAGGATCAAACTATGGGATTCATTATGTTGCTATCTATCATCACACAGTGTGAAGAGCAAGCTGTTTCGAACTTCCTGCACTTCATGCTGGCATGCAGCATCTCAGGTACTGTTCTGCCCCCACCTGCGCTGCTGCTTGGTGCAGCGTTTGCACGGCCTGATGCTGCCTTCACAGAGTCACGCAGCTGCAAGCGCTGCACGTCTAGCCCTGCCACTGCGCCACTTATGAGGAGAGCAATGGCCAGTGTGGGGTCCAGATAGCACCCCTGCAAATATTAAAGATACACAGGGGGATTGCAGCACAGAACAATTGTCGATGCGTGCTGACACAAACAAAAGGGAGATGGGCAATGGCCAGTGTGGGGTCCTAGGCAGCATCCCTGCAGGTGACGATATGCAGCCTGCAGACAGCAGATGTCGTATTTGAGGGTTAGGGTTTGGGGGTTTAGGGGGGCTAAACCCAGTAAAGAGAAAGGATAAAAGCGACATCTAGTATGGGTTAAAGATAGCATCTCTGATAGAGGCACAGCGGGGGCATAGCAGAAAGACATGTGGACAAACGTATTTGGGTGAGGCTCGGGCTTGTGCGGGCACTAGTTGAGTGTTTTCTGGATGCACACTGATCTTTACCAGCTTTGACTTTTATTTCTACTAGTTTTGAAGGAAGGAGAAAGCAGCTTGCAGTGTGGGGGCCAGGTAGTATCCCTGCAAATAGAACCGTGGGTAACAGCACGAAACAATTATGCGTATAAAAGATGGTATAGGAGAAAGAGCAATGGCTAGTGCGGGCAAGAACAGCATCAGCAACACACAAATGCTTTGTGGTTCATCACTGTACCCTCTTTTGGTTTGACCTGTGAAAAGTCCATGCTGGCAGTGTTATTTCATCCAGCGCGATCAAGAAAAGGAGAAAGCCCCTCACAGCCAAAATCAAGTCATGATCAAAGGCAACTTACTTGTGAGGATAGGGGGGTAGTGCTGGATGGCAGTAGGCATGAAGCAAACAACAAACACAATTGTTGTGTTTGTAAATGGGTGAAATGGGTGAATGGCCAGTGTGGTGTTAAAGCAGCCCTGCCAGACACAGACCTGCTAAGTGTATAGGCAGCACTCAATGTGCTTCTCATTTGCTTACACAACCATGTCCCAAGAAATAGTCGGCATGAAAGAAAATGCATTGCGTATTTACAGGAATGGCCATATAGCTATATATATAGAGAGCTACATATATAGAGATATGTATACAGACAAGTACGCTGAATACGACCCATGTCCACAGATCTCCCTGCCATACATCTCTCTTCTACACAGTTCTGACCATTCTTCTGTATCTGCTGCCGGTTTGTGCTGCCAATTAGACACCGGTCTAAAACAAAGCGATGTGCATAAGGAACTGCTGCCCAGGTAAAGCACAGGAAGATGAATTGTAGGAAAGACTACTTCAGGCCCTGACGGCACATCCTGTAAAGTATGAGAATGGATGCACAAGAGATTAGAACAACCTATTACCTGAGATTCCATCAGCGCATTTGCCAGTGACTGCAGAGGTGCTTCAAGGTGGGCAGCCAGCAGAGGTGACCCACTGCCATGACCAAATACACCCACTGCTGATGCGTGTGCCACCTGCCCCCCTTCTAACCCAGATTGCAAGGCTGGGAGAAGATGCGGGGAGTGCACTCCTAGCTGATGCACAGGAAGAGCGTGGTGCAAAGCAACAAGTGGGTGGAGGAGGGGCGGGGTGGATTGCAGGCCCTGCAAATAAAAGCAGATAAGGAGGGAGGCGTGTGAGGCGACAGGATTGGGTGATGCAGGAAGGTGAAGGCTATGACTCATAGCCTATGAGGTTTGGATGTTCATCGATTGGCCAAATCCATTGCCTGGGAATGCGTTTGAAGCATTAATTATACCGAAGCAGCTGTTTTGGGGAGACTGATGAAGGTAAGGGTGCTCAACCAAAAACGCACACACGTATATATAGAAACAGAGGAATGTTCTACTCCTATGTAAGGCAATTACCTGCAACAGCACGACCGACAGCCACGGGGCATGGATACGGGCAGGACGGATGCTGGTGATAGATATACTTGGGACGCCAAATGCCTGCACAATGAAGAATGAATGGAATTATATACGGAGATACAAACTAGAAATTAGATTGCCCATACAAGAAAAACTACGTGCTTTGAGTGTTGCCAGACACCTGGGCCTTAAAGGGAAGGATGGAGGTAAAACTCTATCTCAGCAATTACTAAACTGATGTAGGAATGAGGAAGAAAGACGGAAACGGCAGGAATTTTGGAGCAAAGACCTTCATAACCGCAGAAGCAACACTGTTGGGGAATCTAGAAAATCCTTGATGCAATATACTTTATTTTGCTTCTTTCCACAGCCCTTAACTCGGCTCTGTTTCATTGTAGGGCGGGCATAATAGGTAGAAACTAAGAGGAACGTCTACCTGCCCCCCTTTAGCTCCGCCGCCTATCTCCATGCTGCAGCTAACACGGCCCACAACCGAAACAGGGGCGCCCAAGAATACCGCGTTACTGCCCACCAGATCATCTACTAGTGTTGCCCTGCAAGTAGGATGGCAAAAACAACGCGAGCAGAGTGAAATTGCGGCATGGAACAGGAAATACCGTTCGTTCACGATCATTTCGTGACCACACTTTCAAATAATTAATTAAATTTTCGATTTCAGTTCGTGAGGGGGTCTGGGGATTATTTTTGAGTTCGAGGGCACTCGGGAGGGTCCTGTCGGAATTATTTTTTGAGTTCGAGAGCCCCCCTGTGAATGCTGCCTGTGCACTGCTACTGCTGATTGTTAAAGAGGCTGAAGCTGTGGCTGGTGCTGCACAGTGCTCAGAAGCAGGGAAAGAGAGGAGCTCATTTCAAACCCTCAACACCACTATAAATAATAAATTTATCACTTCGAATTCAGTTCGGAGAGGGCCCCGATAATTATTAAAAATTTTCGTTTTCTGACTAATTTCTGAAGTGATCGTAAACGAACGGTATATGTACATTTTTTGGATGCAGAGGGGCAGAGGGCCACTCAAGACCCCGTTTGATAGTGGCAAAAACAGGAAATGTCAATGCAGGCCTAAACCCTAATGCAGGCCGTCTGATTCCTACTTTCATGGGCCGGGACTTTTTGTAAGTGTCTAGATCTGAAACACTGAAATTTGGTCGCCGCAAGTGGTGATACGCTTGATATTTTGTGGCAAAATTTTCCATTTAAGTCCAAAATCTAAAGTCATGTGAAATAAGCACACCTGTCAAGACCTTTGCAATCAAAACAAATCGTCACACCTCAGAATCAGCAGTGCTTTGGGGGTACAGAAAAGTGCTGCTGCTGCTGTGTATGGATGCTTGGCCCTTCTGATGTTGGGGTTTGTTCCTGGCTTTAGTTGACTTTTCAAAAACCTGAGCCTTTTGCAACAGCATAACAGCATGCATCTAGCTTGCCAGATGTCATGTTGTGTGTATTCGGACTTTCCAATAGCTCACATACAGAATCCAAAGCATTGCATACCTGATGGCATGCTTCTTTGCACGGAATGGAGCAGGTCCAGGCACACCGTGGCTCAAGTCCGAGAGCCAGATCTCCTGGACAGCTACCAATACTCTGCAGCTTTGCGGCAGTTTATGTACAGAAGGCTTTGAAGGGCAAGGCTTACAAAATTGGCAAGCACTAAAACATGATATACGGCTCTACCTTGTGGAGCAATGGTCGTCCTCAAAAAAGTAAAGTGGCAACCAGTCAGGACTAAATCAGCAGGGATTAAATAAGAGGAAATTCCTCTTTAAAACAGCTTCTCATATCCATCCTAAAAGTATCTATATAACTAGGTCATGCAAGAGTCTTATTACAGGAATGGCACCTCTAAGTCAGAACGTCATTTATAATTTTGTACGGCTGTAGTAACCTATTTTTGAAGGCCTGACTGGGAAGACCATTTAATTGTGCGGCATGAATTTGTGCGCCTCCCACACCAATCAAAAGCCTTACACCGGCCTAATCATGCACCTGCCCTCCAGTTTCTCCTCCCAACCGCTGAAGCATCCGTTCAAGCACACAGGTTCCTGCCCAGTCATGGCCTGACAGATGGTGGAGCAGCCCACGCACCTGCATGTGAAAAGCATACATTTTGTTGAGTGCACCATGATCTGATACATGCTGTATAGGTACCCAGTAATACTGAGAATTCATATCCGGTTGAAATCTCTTTTAGTAACTTATAATGATCCTTTCTACGTCCCAACCCAGAAGAACTTGAAGTGGCAACAACTTATGTTTGAGCCAAGACCTAACTTTAACCATTTCCACATGCTAGTAACAACAGTTCTTGCCTTGTCAATTGGTTTTATGGTTTTAAGCTGCCTTGCGGCTGCTTCTTTCGGTGGTTTTGTCTTATTTGTTCCATCTCTTCACATGGTCTGGATCATTTCTAAGAGGGCTGTTGCCTTTCCATTATGCATGCCATCGATTCATGTAATCACAGCTGAAATTGTCATCTTGCTACACCTATCTGCAACCTTCCCTGACTGTGAGTCAGAAACACTGCGTGCTGCCACAGCACACAGTGCGAACGTACTTGAGCTCCCTTGGCAATACGAATTTCTCATCTCAAGCAAAGTGATGCTCTGTTCCTGACAACAATTAAATGGTATATGCTGGTATAAATGAGTGTGCAAGAAATCCTCAAGTGCTGGACTCACTTAAAGC
>Ga0307947_1002630_pt1 | contig 14405 bp, 18 predicted proteins | sample OrgLakmetagen232_FD_201840 | JGI IMG/M metagenome (GOLD analysis project Ga0307947, IMG submission 201840) | Saline water microbial communities from Organic Lake, Antarctica - #232 | ecosystem: Environmental > Aquatic > Non-marine Saline and Alkaline > Saline | place: Antarctica: Organic Lake...
AACATGCATACACACACGCACACTCATTCACGCACACTGATACATGCACATGCTCAAACATGCATACACACACGCACACTCATTCACGCACACTGATACAGGTTCACATGCTCAAGCACATGCACACATGTATCAGTGTGCGTGAATGAGTGTGCGTGTGTGTATGCATGTATGAGCATGTGCATGTGCTTGAGCATGTGAACCTGTATCAGTGTGCGTGAATGAGTGTGCGTGTGTGTATGCATGTATGAGCATGTGCATGGATCAGTGTGCGTGAATGAGTGTGCGTGTGTGTATGCATGTTTGAGCATGTGCATGTGTGTGAATGCGTGTATCAGTGTGCGTGTGTGACCGTGTGCTTGAGCATGTGCATGTGTGTGAATGCGTGTATGCGTATGTGCATGTGTGTGAATGCATGTATAAGCATGTGCATGTATCAGTGTGCGTGTATGAGTATGTGCATGTGTGTGAATGCATGTATAAGCATGTGCATGTATCAGTGTGCGTGTATGAGTATGTGCATGTGTGCGTATGCATGTATGAGCATGTGCATGTATCAGTGTGTGTGAATGAGTGTGCGTGTGTGTGTATGCATGTATGAGCATGTGCATGTATCAGTGTGTGTGAATGAGTGTGCGTGTGTGACCGTGTGCTTGAGCATGTGAGCCTGTGTACGTACATGGCAGTATGCATTGATGTCTATGTAAGTATATGCAGTATGGCAGTATGCGTTGATGTCTATGTAAGTATATGCAGTATGGCAGTATGTGTTGATATCTATGTAAGTATATGCAGTATGGCAGTATGCGTTGATGTCTATGTAAGTATATGCAGTATGGCAGTATGCGTTGATGTCTATGTAAGTATATGCAGTATGGCAGTATGTGTTGATGTCTATGTAAGTATATGCAGTACGGCAGTATGCGTTGATGTCTATGTAAGTACATGCAAAAGTTCAAGGTGTTTGCATGGTAATCGCAAAAAGTCAAGGTAATCGCGTGTGTTGCTCTTATGTGTGGTTGCCATTCCTCGGATGAAACTTACTCACCAAGTACTCATTTGCTAATTGCCAGTGAAAGAAACCCCACATTTTCAGCACCAACATCGATACTATCTTTTACTGAGTAACAATTTGATGGCCATAGAGTAAGCAATGACCAAAATGACCCCCAGTCCTGAGCACCAAGCTACACCCCCCAGCACTAAACACCAAACAAACCCCCCAGCACTAAGCACCAAACAAACCCCCCAGTCCTGAGCACCAAGCTACACCCCCCAGTACTAAACACCAAACAAACCCTCAGTCCCAAGCATCAAACAAAAGGTGGCCTGCGACAATGTACCCCATCTTACTTACTTAAAAGTAGCCTGCGACAATGTACCCAATTTACTTACTTAAAAGTGGCCTGTGACAATGTACTTACCTCAAAGTGGCCTGCGACAATGTATCCCATCTTACTTACTTAAAATTGGCCTGCGGCAATGTATCCCATCTTACTTACTTAAAAGTGGCCTGTGACAATGTACTTACTTCAAAGTGGCCTGCGACAATGAATCCCATCTTACTTACTTAATAGTGGCCTGCGACAATGTATCCCATCTTACTTAAAAGTGGCCTGTGACAATGTACTTACTTCAAAGTGGCCTGCGACATTGCACCCAATCTCAACTTAAAAACACACAATTTCAAATCGACCATTAATTCATAAGTCTTGCTTACTACCAAAAATCACACTTATGTGCTGGGGTTCTCTCAAAAGGGAACCAAGAGTCCTTCAAACTGGGATTCCAACAAACCTTAACTATTACTTCTAGCCCCCTTTGATGTCCCTTCTTAGCACACACCTTGTTGGTACAGAAAGGAGGGAAGGAGTAGTGCTGGACTAGGGTTCCAACACACCTTAACTACTAGTACTAGCCTAAAAATTTCATGTCCCCTCTTACCACACACCTCGTTGGTACAGAAAGGAGGAAAGGAGTAGTGCAGCATGAACGGCTGCTTGAGAGACTTGAGGGGGCCATCCACAACGTCATGCTCGGCCTCGTTACCCACCTGTAAGAAAACGCATTCAAGTGTAAAAAAACATAGCATATTTGTGAGCAACCAAAAACTGTCTATATGGAGGGGGGGGGGGGGGAGACGGGAGGGCGTGCATGTTTGTGTGTGTGTGTGTGTGTGTGTGCGTGTGCGCGCGCGCCTCAAGTGCACAATCGCACAGGGAACAAACATTTGTCTGATGGTAGTGCTTCTGGAATGTCTCTAATGGTAGGTAATGTGTGCCTGATGGTAGTGCATCTGAAATACCTGTCTGATGGTAGTGCTTTTAAAATGTGTGTCTGATGGTAATGCTTCTAAAATGTGTGTCTGATGGTATTGCTTCTGAAATGTGTGTCTGATGGCAGTGCTTCTAAAATGTGTGTCTGATGGTAGTGCTTTTAAAATGTGTGTCTGATGGTAATGCTTCTAAAATGTGTTTCTGATGGTATTGCTTCTAAAATGTGTGTCTGATGGTATTGCTTTTAAAATGTATGTCTGATGGTAATGCTTCTAAAATGTGTTTCTGATGGTATTGCTTTTGAAATGTGTGTCTGATGGCAGTGCTTCTAAAATGTGTGTCTGATGGTAGTACTTCTAAAATGTGCGTCTGATGGTAATGCTTCTAAAATGTGTGTCTGATGGTAGTGCTTCTAAAAAATGTGTCTGATGGTAGTGTTTTTAAATTGTGTGTCTGATGGTAGTGCTTCTAAGATATATTGCAGTTCCAGCATCCAGAGACTCCGCACATGCGTCGTTACAGCGTGCTGGGCACTTGTGTAGTATTTGCATTGCGCTGTGACTTGTGTAGTATTTGCATTGCGCTGTGACTTTGTGTAGTATTTGCAGCGTGCTGGGCACTTGTGTAGTATTTGCATTGCGCTGTGATTTTGTGTACCGTGAATCTGTGTACCGTGAATCTGTGTACCGTGAATCTGTGTACCGTGAATCTGTGAACCGTGAATCTGTAAACCGTGAATCTGTGCGCTTGTGTAGCATTTGCATTTGCATTGCGCTGTGATTCTGTGTTCAGTTTGTCAAAAAAGGCGCAGGACACAAGAAAGGATTTCACACACTCTCACACACTCCCACCCACCGTCGCCACGCACAGCGCCTGCGTCTCCCCCCGCGAAAACAAAGCAGAGCCATGCACCACACCCGCAGGCAGGTACCCCCCTTTCGCTCCCAAGGGTCTCAATTCCTGCCTCTGCCGGCCATCGGGCCTTGCCCCCCCTCCTAAAACCAGCGCACGCATGACCTGGGACAGCACCGCGTTGAAGCCATACACGTACTGCGTATACGAAACAGCGCCCAGCCCTGTTTGAGACCCCGTTTGCGCACACTCGTGCAGGCTGTTTGAGGCACTGGTGGGCCCCTCACCCCCCCCTTGCTGTCCTTGCAACACGTCTTCCCCACCGCTCCCCCCCTCTTCTGCCCCCGCCTCCCCCTCCCTCTGCTGCTGCTGCCTGCCTTGCTCGCCACCACGACTCAAGGACAGTAAGGTCTGTACTTGATTCCATCCACGAGCTTTGACAGCCTCAAGAGCAGACCCGCGCTGGGCTTTGCCCATGCTTGCTCCCTGCTGAAGCACTGGCAGCAGCATGGGCTCTAACAACGCCTGCAATAAAGGTGTTCACGCACACGCACACACACGCACACACACACACACAGACAGAAGGGAAGTGTGATAATCAGTCACATGGCAGGGCACCAAGCATTGACATCTACGACGACTGAACTCAGGATCTCTGCAAGCAATACACACACATTCACACTAACACACACACACTCGTACACCACGTGCACGCGCACGCACACACACACACACACACACACACACACCGTGAGCTGCTCTAGGGCCTCCTCAGGCACTCCAAACAATGGGGCGTTCCATTTTTTGCGCCCAAAGTCTCTGGCCATCTCATGTTGCGCTGCAATAAGAAAGCCTATCTGAGATTGGCCAAAGTGCAGGGCCTCTGCTACAACATCCTCGGGCACCTGTTGAGTGTTGATCGTTCTACTTGTGTGTGTGTGTGTGTGTGTGTGTGTGTGTGTGTGTGTGTGTGTGTGTGTGTGTATTGCTTACTCCAATCAAAGCAGCCTTGGCGCACCTCTCATATCTTAACGTGGTCACGTATCAATCCATACTGTGTCTATATTAAGAGGCTGGAGGCGGCAGCCTATTCCAAAACAGGCAAAAAACGTACTCACCTGGCAACCATTCATTTCCAGCATGAGCACGTGCGAGTCTGTGCCAGCTAAAAGGATATCCATCTCGGCCCCGTCTAGCACAGACAGCCCAGGGTTGGCCACAAACTCCCCGTTCAAACGTGCAACACGTACTGCTCTGTTTATTTGAAAGCAGAGTGTGGTTTGTGCGTGTGTGTGTGTGTGCGTATGTACGTGTGTGTGCGCGTGTTTGTGTCTGTGCGTGTTGTGTGTGTTGTGTGTGTGTGTGTGTGTTGTGTGCGAGTGTGTGCGTGTGTGTGTTCTACAAATCCTCGTCCAGCAATTGCAGTACAGGTGTGGTCAAGACATTTATGACTAAGCATGAAGTATGTAGTACGCTCGATTCGTTAGAAAATAGGGTATGGATGTGATGGGTGTTGTGTGTGCCTTGCGTGTACGTGTGTGTGCATGCGTTTGTGTCTGTGCGTGATGTGTGTGCAAGGCTGCTAGAGAGCTGTTTCCGTGGACTTCAAAGTACGTAAAGATGAGAGATCAGAAAAGCACGTATTGGAAATCTGATTGACCGTGACCAATAATTTTCATTCCATGTTCGTCTCCATTATTAATAAATAAATTAGGCCCAAACCCATATCCACTGAAACTCGCAAGCACAGAACATGAGTATAAGGTATAAGGGTTAATCACTTATGCCCAATAATCTCCTTCCTCAGAAGGCATGCTCATGAATCAAATGTTTATGTGAACTAGGCTTGGCTCAATCAATACCCACATAATACGCCATTCCAATTTATAACTCTTTTGCACTTCCCAAGAGCACCTGATATAAACAGCGCCTGTGCAAAAAGATACCCTTGGGGGTGAATGGGGGGGAGGGGGGCACAAACTCCAAACGTTACAACACAATGCACACACATGCATGCATGTAAACGCACACACACACACACACACACACGCGCACACATGCATACCCGACAGGCCCGCTCCAAGGGACATTAGAGAGCGTGCAGGCCAGAGAAGCAGCGTTAATGGCCATGGTATCCGGATCCATGGACTCTTTGTCTTGGGAAAGCACACGCACATGAACCTGTATCATTGACACACACAATATATGAGTAGAAGCAGCGATAGTGGCCAATGCATCTGGGTCCACGGCCCCATTATCTTGGGAACGCACATGAACGTGAACCTGCATTGTTGCCATTCAGAACACAAGTCCAAAGCTACTGTGCGTGGGTCTTAAATTTGCGAGCAGATGTGGCTGTCTCATGCACATGTGAAGTAATTTCAGAATAAGAAACGCAACAGCTGCAATTAAGTAAGGTCGGCCAGGTTTGTAAACGACACTTACTTTTAATGTGAAAAAGACTGTACATGGCATGAAAAGTACTGTACATGCATTAGAAGGAATATATTGACCCTGCAATTAAGTCAAGCACATCAGAAGAAGTGGATGTGTTTTACGATACCCGGGACCAAAGTGGCTCCTTTTCCTAAATTGATGTGGGGAGTGGTTTCGAACTGCCTGCGTAGTTTTTCCTTTTCAGACAGCGAAAAACGCTTCTGACATCAAGGTTTATCAGCCTTGTTCCACAAGTTAATGGAAATTATAGCCTCTTGAGACATCCACAGCCTCATTTTCCACAACAACTACAACAGCAACAATGCTGTTAAAACAAAGCCGCTCATGTCACTGCCACTACCATAAACAGTTCCGTTAACGCATCCCTCATTGAAACACTCGCCGCAAACACTACAAGAGGAGTGTTTCGCTTGCCACAAGCACAAAAAGTCCCACCAACGCAACCCTCACTGAAACACTGATAACCACTCACCACTCACGTCAGTAATGCAGTTAGTTGCACTGCCACTAACATATAAACTCCAGCCAATGCATTCCTCACCAAAATACGCACATCACCACATTCACTGCCAATTTGCGTCACCATCAGGGTTGGCCAGAACCATGTATATAATATAGACGGTGTATAAACGTTATTTTTGGCAGGGAAATCATCAAATATACGATCATATCCGTTGTATATATACAGTTCTGGCCAACCTTACTCACCATGGCAAGCTGCTTGCTGGCAACCACGCACATCGCCACACCCACATAACTAGTGTTGGCCAGAACCGTCTATCTACACCATCTTTGACTGTATATTAGGTGATTTCCCTGACAAAGATGCCATATAGTCACCGTACATATATGGTTCCGGCCAACCCTACACTGAACCAACCACTCAGCTGTCCTCATAACCACAGCAGCTTGCCTCACCACCACACCCAATCTCCCCAAATCACGTGACTCCATAATATCACTTCAGAACCGACTCGCCATAAGAACAGCTTGTCTTGCTGCCACGTACTGTTGCTCCAGTTTAGGAGGCGTTTAAAGCATTTTTGCAGCCGGGAAGCAGCAGTTTTACGCAGCCACTGACATCCCCTCATGCACGTCTATAAATAATGGCAGCCAGGAAGCAGCAGTTTTACGCAGCCACTGACATCCCCTCATGCACGTCTATAAATAATGGCAGCCAGGAAGCAGCAGTTTTACGCAGCCACTGACATCCCCTCATGCACGTTTATAAATAATGGCAGCCAGGAAGCAGCAGTTTTACGCAGCCACTGACATCCCCTCATGCACGTCTATTCAATAATGGCAGCCAGGAAGCAGCAGTTTTATGCAGCCACTGACATCCCCTCATGCATGGCTATAAAATAATGGCAGCCAGGGAGCAGCATTTTCACTCAGCCACTGACATCCCCTTTTGCACGTCTATAAAATAATGGCAGCCAGGAAGCAGCAGTTTTACTTAACCACTGACATCCCCTCATGCACGTCTATTAAATAATGGCAGCCAGGAAGCACCATATTCACGCAGCCACTGACATCCCCTCACTCACATCTATGGGGTAGTGGTAGCCAGGGAGCAGCATCGGCCGTAAAGACCTATCGATCCCCCTAGACACCAAGGTTTCTCTCTCTGACCCACTGCCACGCTCACGTCTGTTCTTGGACCTGGGGAGGGTGCCTGCGCACAGGAACGAGCTTACAACTGTGGTGTGATTTTTAAGCGTTTGGTGCTTAATCACTGCATGCAGGTGGTGTATAGTGCTTGGTAGTGGCTGAAGTCACGAGTGCTGGTAGCGGTTTGGAGTTGGCAGTGGTTGACACTCACTAGTGTTGCAGTGTATACTGTTTCTTCTAGTTTATGGGTTAGGGTTAGGTAACGTAATGTGTTTATTCTAGTTTATGGGTTAGGGTTAGGTAACGTAATGTGTTTATTGTGTGTGCTTGTGCGGCACATGTACTTAAGTTGTGCGGTGTTGTGTGAGCTGTGCATGCGCGTGGTCGTGCCCGTGCCTGTGCACAACTGTGCTTCCATTGGTCGTGCAATTCTAACAGCCCTGACCATATTGAGCGTTAAAGAACAGTGCATAGCAGCATTAGATTCGCCTCAATGCAATGGAAAATGGGTAAATGCGTCTCAACACAAATGAATAGATAATTATAGATGTGTCTCAACACAAATGAATAGATAATAATAGATGTGTCAATGCAATGGAAAATGGGTAGATGCGTCTCAACGCAAAGGAATACACACATCAAAGGCATTGTACTATGCAGTGCTCAAGGGTGGATACGTCTCAATGCAATGGCCAGAGGGCACGTGATGGCAAGTGGAAAAACACTCACCTCCACCATAAAAGAAACAACACTCACCTCCACCATTAAAAAAGAAACAACACACACCTCCACCATAAAAAAAAGAAACAACACTCACCTCCACCATTAAAAAAGAAACAACACTCACCTCCACCATTAAAAAAGAACACCTCCACCATTAAAAAAGAAACAACACACACCTCCACCATTAAAAAAAGAACACACCTCCACCATAAAAAAAAGAAACAACACTCACCTCCACCATAAAAGGGCTCTCTGAAACTGACCTGCGAACAGAGTGAGCTGTGGTGTTAGCCTGCGCTGTGGTGTTAGCCTGCGCTGTGGTGTTAGCCTGCACTGTGGTGTTAGCCTGCGCTGTGGTGATAGCCTGCGCTGTGGTGTTAGCCTGCACTTACGGCCAAATAGAGGGTCGAGAGCAGAGGAAAAATACTATCTGGCAGTCCTTGCGGCAGTAATAGAAGAACGGAGGGGGGAAATGCACCCACGTGCGCACTAGCTTGCGAGGATCACATGGTCTCTCTCCCTCTGTCTCTCTCTCTCTCTCTCTCTCTCTCTCTCTCTCTCTCTCTCTCTGTCTCTCTCTCTCTCTCTCTCTCTCTCTCTCTCTCTCTCTCTCTCTGTCTCTCTCTGTCTCTCTCTCTCTCTCTCTCTCACTCTCTCCCTGCCATCTCCCAAGTCCACATGCATGCCCAATTACAATAATCATGATTATAAGAAGACAAAAGCAGCAGATTAGAGCACGCACTTGCAGGGTTGAAGGATCCTCTCCCTCTGCCATCTCCTTAGCCCCCACCACGGTCGCCAGCACTGCGCACAAGCAGGCAGCCCACCATATCAATCACAGGCAAAGGGATTTTATTGGCAGTATGAGGTGGCGTTGATCGTTCCAGATGTACATGTTGTATGCAGCATCACATAGCTGTAAACATAAGCTTAGAAGCTATACTTCAAAGGACTTTCATGATAGGATGAGGAGAGAAGCGGGGGGTCCTCGCGTAAGGCTTCCCTTTTGCTTCTTTTCATGCTGGTGCATGCCACTTGGTGTGCGAAAGACGTGCGTGAGTCTGCGCTACACAAACTGACGTACTGCTTCTAAAACGTACTTCCACTATCGTATTGTGTACCTGTCGTCCCGCCATGCCTGAGCACACACGAGCCATCAGCCAGGTGGGCAACGTCTCCAGTTTCAAAAACGAGTGGCTGGCCCCTCACGTCCAATGACGTAGACTTGGCCGCGCTCCTTGTTGGCACTGTTTGGTAGCATGCAAAGGTTCAGGACATCTTTGTGTCCACGCGTCAACTTGACTACTAGTAATGCAAACACGTGCTTCCGCTCATTTGATAGGTTACGCACTGGTTAACTACAGCAATGTGCGCACAAGTTTGGCAGGTGTGTGAGGAGCAGGGTACCTTGAGAGAATGCACGCCTGCGCATGGGGAGATGGAGAGCAGCGGCTTGCGGCATCTGACTTTCATTTTCAAGCCCCGGAAGTGAGCCTTGCAGAGAGGATGGATCTAGGTTAAGATGAGGAAGGGAATTGAGACCCCTGTGCAAGCTTCTGGTAAGGGGTAGAACCGACTGAGCCAGCCGCCTCATTTTCGTTTTCTTTTTGAATTACGTAAAAATTTTATTTAGTTTAGTTGTGACGGTCCATTTCAGAAGTGTTTGTGGCCCCGGTCGCAACAAATTCCTACGAAATGTTTTAACTATTTGTTAGGGAACTGGTCCAGTAAGTTACCCGTTGAGCATAATGTGCCGAAATAAATCACAATTTGAAAAAACTGCAGCCGTGATCCTAGAAATGTCGCGCCCTTATTCCAAAAATCTTCCTTTTTTATCATGTAAGCATAAACGCGCAAATGCACGAAAAAAAGGAAACAGGACGGACCAGCCGCGGAACAAGCGTTCAAAAACTGAGAATCTACAGGTCTAGTGAGAGCAGTCACGCGCCTGAAATAAAACACTTCCAGCATTGAAAATAAGGCACGCAGGCTTGCAATTCACTGCCCCGCTTGTCTTAAGGCCCTCAATGCAAAAGGCGAGCCGTCCCGTAATTGGGCGTTAGATATTACCATCGCAAAACGAAAGCGAGTCCGAGGAAATAAGGAGGGCGGCAGAGCCAGCTAGTGATGCTATTTCAAGTGCTCCTGGCTTCTCTCCGAGTGGCATCATGCAAGATCTCAACATCAACGGCGGCGGGGGGCAGCTGCATGGTAGGACAAGAAATGAATGTATGTGTGACAGCAGCTGGTGAAAAGGCAGTGAAAAGCTATCAGGTACTCCTTCCCTTATTCACGCTGTATGTGCTAGCATACTGTATGTGCTAACATTTCCAGCGGAGCCTATTTTTTTCTTTTCTGTGCGCCCCAAGAGCTCCCAGCTTGTGTCTAGCCTTCAAGACCAACCGCCCATTCCCGGGGGGAAGATTAGTGCTGAGCTCTTCCCGTGCAGATATCGACATGGTGTGGCACTCTGCATCCTCTGCATTATCCATTCTCCTTTAGATCACATGTCTGCCTACTCCAGTTGGATATTCCAGTCTGCATTTGTCTACCGCCTAGCAATTGATGGTATGAGAGATCACTCCTTCCACACGAACCAATACCTCACACGTATGCATGCTGATAGCTAGTTTGTAAAGGACTGGGTAAGACCGGACTCCCAGTTTTGGAGTTACAAGTCAGCGTGTGCGCGGAAGAGGGGCGGAGGAACGCGCAAGAGCACACAGACAACTGTGTAATTAACGGCACAATTCATGCATTTCTAATGCAGTTTTTCGGCCGCACTGGCAATTACAAATGTAGTTGCAAAGTCAAAAGGCTTTATTTATTGGTATACGGGCGTTCGCTTGTGGTGTTATCAATCGCAAGCAGCCATTAGCCTAGCAGCGTGCATGATTGCCAGTCACACATATTGCATTATGATGGGATTACATATTGCATGCTGCGTACCCCTACGCATGATTCCTTAAGCAAACCACCGACACCCACCTGGATGTAACGAACAACGGAGCCACGGATGAAGCAGTTCTTCACTGACATCTGCGGTTGGTTCAGCAGTACGGCATGTTTTAGGTGCGCAGTGTTGAGGCACTGTCAGCAGTGCCGACACTCTTGATCAGCTGGAGCTCTACCACAGGCACTCACCATGTGGGGATACTTGGCCTCATTCACGACCTTGGTGTGGTTCAACTTGATGTTCAGGTACTGGTCCACGGAGTGGAGGATGCCTGTGATGGCTAGGTCGTTCTTCAACTCCACCGTCACCTGTGGGGGAAAGGGTAGGGCAGGGCGGATGACAGTGTTTGATTGTGTCTTTGCATGCTGTTGCAAGGCATGGCATGGAGAGAGCACCCAATTGTGCCCACTGCAGCACTCACCTCCTTTCCCACAAGCGTTTTGAAGTAAGAGTAGAACAGCATTGCAGCTTGCTGCCTGTGCCCTAGCTATTGCGATCCCTACCCTTGCGCTACCGCATAATACTGACTATATCTAATCAACTGCCTTGAATAAATACTGTATAAAATAGTCCAAACTATTTATGGTGCACGCTTCTCCTTCGTCAAAAATTGACGAATTTTTGACTCAAAATCACAAACCCTTTCGCTAAACACGCTTCCGGTGCCACTAACTCCAACAGCGATTGTAGGTGCGTGATCAGATGTATAAAATCAAACTCACACATCACGCATGGCGTCTTGTTTGCCAATATGTGGCGGGCCTTGTTTGGCCTTAAAAAAATCGAAGACCAGCGTTTCCAGCACGAAGAGGGGTGCTCATTTCCAGTGCAGAGTCCCGCAGGGAGCAAGAGTTATATTCATAAACGAGACTTACACATCGACTGTTAACAACGTGGCCGTGATTCGTCAACCGTGTTACCCTGCTGTCAGATCAAATCACTGTCGCGGCAATGTTCAAAATATTGAAGAATCAGCACATCAACTAGCTGGCTTCCCCAGCGAACAAAAAACGCAGCAACTAAACTATTTATCACACGATTGGTACCACCAATCGGGCGTGAGCGACATCCCATTCGGCATTCATACCGTCCCTGCGACCGTAGTGTCAAGGATATGGCAATTATAAAGTTCTTAGAAGGTCCTTGTTCTTCAACAAGCTTCAACACAAAAAAACACGCAATAGCTGAAGCACTGAAACAGATTGAGAAACCAATAAGAGGTATGAGAGTAAGCCGGTCAGGGAACAACGCGCCAAAATCATCCTGCGTTTCATAGTCACTTGATACACATGCGTCAAAGGCGCTTTCAAAAGAATGAACAACGTCAGAATGAACAACGTCTTCAATTTCTTGGTGCCCGAGCATCAAGTTGCTCCACCGATGTTAAGACATTATTCCACCGATCCATGTTCAAGCTTCGCTCGCCACGGCTTATGCTCAGCAAGCGCGCCATCTGCATTGAAATCAAAGCAATAGTAGGGCTGACTAGCAGTAACAAGCTTAACTCACTTTGCGCAGATGGAGTGTGTGATTGAATGTACACGTAGCAACAAAGCGTTCATTTGCTTGGACAAGGAACGCTAAAGCATCAATTATTTGGAAATTGACCCAAAGTCGTTATTGCAAATTGAGGCACCCTAGAGCAGCATGCAAAGCACTTGCTCCCTTAAATAAAAACCCGCTCACCGTCAGTCTTTCCGAAAACTTTTCTGGGGAAAAGGTGCGGTCCTCTCTGCGGGCTGCAATGAACTCGTCCTGGAGCTGCTCTGCCATGTCCTCGCTCAAAACGTACGGTAGTTGCTTGGCAGCAGCCACGTAGGTGCGGATGCTGTTGAGGGTGTCTGAGCCCAGAGCAGTCACAGCTGAGCTGACCTGCCATTGAGCAAACGTGTATGCTCGAATGCTTTTGGAGAACATCAATGATCAAAGCGCCTCCATCGGCAATCTAAATGACGAGTGTGCAGTTGGGAATTCTGTACTTCGGTGGTCTTGTGTCTCGAACGAGGATTTATTGCCAAAAGGTTCACCCAATCCTTCAACGGTATGGGATCAACCTTTTTTCACCTAGCTTGAAGCTTAATCTGGGAACAATACTTATTGCGTCTTAGGTATCAAAGAACAGGAAGGACGGTTTTTGATCCAAAGGTACATTTTAAAATTGACATTGTTTGTGTGCAGTTGTGTCAGTACAGTCAGTACAGCACCGTTTGTGACAAAACTTTTTTACGCACACAGGAGGCATTTCAAAATAATGTTTAAATATTCCATCTTCCAAGGCACATAACATGAACGGCACTTGGCACCAAAGTGGCTCCATTCCCTTGTCTAGTATGGGGAGGGTTTCGGCTGCCTGTATCGATTCTCTTACTCTTAGTTACCTGTTCTATGGTTGGCAAGTCTTGGGTTGGTTTTAAATACAAGCGGATGGGGAGGTTTGCGTGCATCACAGAGCGCCCTTTACTCAAAACAACGGGGATGATATTGACGGGCACGGGCTGTTTGTAAAACTGGTAGTCATATAAGAGGGCCTGTGTGTGTGTGAGAGAGTGTGTGTGTGTGCGTGTGTGTGGATGTGTGTGTACGTGCGTGTGTGTGTTTGTGTGTACGTGTGTGTGGATGTGTGTACGTGTGATCAGACATAGGTAGCTTATAAACGCAATAATTACGAGCAGCACATGCGTGCTTGTCGGTTGGTTGTGTGTGTGTGTGTGTGTGTGTGTGTGTGTGTGTGTGTGTGTGGTGGGAAGGCTGGCAGTTGCACGGGAGGGACTACTTTTTATGCTTGTATTGCGTGTGAGAGAGAAGAGTGTTTAGTGTTCAGTATTAAAAGCAGGCTAATAGTGTCCCCAGAGCTGTAAAAACGAATGCGCATTTCTGTACGTGCATGTGTTAGTACGAGGGGAGGTTACTGAGTTACTGAGAACCGAACTGGATCTTTACAGTTGGGAGTTTGAATCACAATTTCGAGCGTGCCGTTCTTTTGTATAACAATAGCAGAACATTGTACATTGTACATGGCTGCATATGCGAGGAGCCAATGATTGGGACCCTGTGCTAACTTGCTGAATGAAGGAATGGCTAAGGAGTGTGAGTCCTAAAAAGTCTGCGCTCAAGCACAAGATCTGCATTCCTTACAGGCATAGTTGCAATGCTTTTTGTCATGAATGAATCACAGTTACAAAGTTACATATCATGCATTATTCGTGGCAGCAAGCCTCGGCTTGCTGTCCCCTTTTTTTCTTGCACCACACACAAGCGCACACACATACACACACAAACATCTGTTAGACCATGGTGAATTAAAGCTTCAGACCGCATCACACCTGCTGCTCAACCATACACACACACAAACACACACACTCACACATACAAACAGACATCTGCTAGACCTTCGTGAAATAAAGCTTCAGACCGCATCACACCTGCTGCTCAACCATACACACACACACACACACACACACACAGACACACACACACATATACACACACACATAAACACACACACTCACACATACAAACATACAAACAGA
>Ga0307947_1002631_pt1 | contig 14403 bp, 13 predicted proteins | sample OrgLakmetagen232_FD_201840 | JGI IMG/M metagenome (GOLD analysis project Ga0307947, IMG submission 201840) | Saline water microbial communities from Organic Lake, Antarctica - #232 | ecosystem: Environmental > Aquatic > Non-marine Saline and Alkaline > Saline | place: Antarctica: Organic Lake...
AGGGGTATAACATAGGGGTATAACATAACATAGGGGCCGGAAATGTATGTGCACATTGCATCGACCTTATGTGGGTTATGTACATGGAGAGTGTCCTGCTATGAACTCTGTGTACGTACCATCCTATACACACACACATGGTAGAAATTGCACATACATGCGACCATGCACACCCTGCATTCATTCAGTTCTGGTGAACCCTATCTGTATGGATGTCAGCGGGAGTACTGTATGACCAGGAAATGGCTTTGAGGGAATCTGATCAGGCCCGTGATGATGCCGTGCACCCCCTGGCAGTGCTGTGTCAGTAGCCTCCTGGTGGTGTTTGACCAAAGGTTTGTAGAGCTGGCCAGAACCGTACATACATGCATGGTGGGTAGTGGGTATACATATACACATACATACACAGACACTTCAGCAGAAAACGTACAAATGTACAGTCATTCATAATGTACACATATGGTTCTGGCCAGCCCTATAAAGGTGTGATATGTGTGATATGTAGGTGTGACATGTGTGATATGTAGGTGTGATATGTGTGATATGCATGATGTATACAGGATCATACAAACATGCGACGGTTTGGACAGAGAAACCTCCAAAGATACAATATCAGACACCACGCGTAAAGACAGTTTTAAACAGCCACGCTAGCTTGCGAGGCGTCCACATGTGCGTGATGTATGTGTGTGAGTGTGTGAGTGTGGGTGTGTGGGTGTGAGTGTGTGTGTGTATGTGTGTGTGATGTGTATGTGTGTGTGTGATGTGTATGTGTGTGTGCTATTTGCCCAAAGTCCACGACAAACTGACGTTACATTGCTTGAATGACCGATGTATCATTGACCAGTTCAGATGATCCATCGGCTTTCATTTCAGTTCAGTTTACTGTTTACAGTCATCTGTTCAATTAATCTTGATTCCATTTCTTCTTTTGTACCATACCATACACAGCAAATGGCAGTCCCCATGTCTGAATGTCAATTGCAGTGTTCACCCAATAAATGTCAAGTGTCGGTCCCTGTTAAGCAGTATTCAAATGCTCTAAAGCACAGCTCATCTACAGCCTCCACCACTGTCTTTGGCCTCCTCATCGTCTTGTGACTGTTGTCTGATGACCGTCGTCTGATGACCGTTGTCTGATGTCTGCCGTCTGATGGCTGTCGTCTGATGTCCGTCGTCTGATGGCAGAGTGCTTATTACCGTGAGTACACTTCTTTTGTTCTAACATGTTCCAACAGCCTTCTCTGAATCTCAGTCCGTATACTAACCCCGTGCAAGCTTATTATACTCATCATTGCACCAACAACGTTATTTATGCTACAGTGTCAGCCGTGGAGATCTTGCATACCGCTTATTAGGCCTGTGCATGACAATCGCTGTAGAATGATAAGCTGACTGTGTCTCAGTGTCAGCTGCAGTGAATCTGTTGAGCTCTTTCAGACCTGTGCTAGCTCTCTGCTCCACAGCGTCATGTATAGGGTTGGCCAGAATCGTATATATATATACGGTGTACATACGGTGTTTTTGGCAGGGAAATCACCAAATATACGGTCGTATACGGTGTTTATATACGGTTCTGACCAAACCTAGTCATGTAGTAAGCTGACTGTGTCTCAGTGTCAGCTGCGGTGAATCTGTTGAGAACTTTCAAATCTGTGCTGTCTGTGAGTGGATCCATTGAGTACTTTCAGATCTGTGCTGTCTGTGAGTGGATCCATTGAGTACATTCAGATATGTGCTGTCTGTGAGGTCAATACCGTTCATGTTTCATTTTGTTCCTACACTACCCTCGTACCAGCACTGGACACACACACTCACACACACACGCTTACACTCACACAGACGCACAGACACACACACACTCACACACAAGCACACACACGCGCACCTTGGTAGACGCTGCTGGCATGTCAGCATACGATGGCACAGGGCTAGCGGTGTCGGGACGGACAAGGGGCATGTCCACCTTTGGGCTTGGAGTGTCCCACCGCCCGCCCCCCCTTGCTGCCCCCTCTACTGTTTGCCCCCCACTTTGCTGCAGATGCGGTGCTGCTGCTGCGCTGCTGCCAAAACCACTGTGCGGTAGTTGCTGCATATGCTGGCGGTGCTGGGGGTGGTGGTGCGGTGGTGCTGCTGCGCTGCTGCTCAAGCCACTGAGCTGCGGTTGCTGCAAATGCTGGCCGTGCTGGAGGTGGGGGTGGGGTGGTGCTGCTGCGCTGCTGCTCAAGCCACTGTGCTGAGGTTGCTGCAGATGCTGGCCGTGCTGGAGGTGGGAGTGGGGTGGTGCCTCTTGCTGCGGGTGAGGCACTCCTTGTTGCGAGTGTGGACCCGTCCCTTGTTGCCCCCCTTGCTGCTGTGCGTGTGGGTCCTTCTGAAAGTGTGATTCGCCTTGCTGTAAGTTCGGCTCCTTTTGGGGCTGTAGCTGTGGCTGTCTGGCCTGGGGGCTGCTGCTGCTTTTGTGGTGGTGGTGATGGTGGTGGTGGTGGCTGGCAGGCACAGTCGAAGAGATGGACCACTCACTGTGCGTGTGTTGTGTGTGGGTGACCACTCACTGTGTGCGTTGGGTGGATGTATGTTGTGTGTGAGTATATATAGTACTTACTATGTAACTTTCTGTGTATAAATATTACTTGCTTGCAGTACGCGCATTTGTCAGTGTGCGTGTGCATTCATGTGTGTGCATATGTGGGCACGTGTGTGTGATGCAAAAGCAAATCCAAAAGCTTCGCATGTGCACCTTCCTGTGCGTGCTTTTACCTCAAGGTTTCCTGTGGGTAGGCAGTATTCCCGTAGGGGGCTGTGAGAGGAGCCAATTGGTGGGGCGGTGGGAAATGGGCGGTGTTATAGTGCGGGAGAGGAAGGCCGGGGCCTTCTTCTGCATCGTCTTGCTCAAGGGTGTCCTGGAGATGCGAGTGAGTAGAGTGCAGTAGACTAATTGGGCACGTGTCTTATTTCTTAGCTTTGTTACATGACCTGGTTCTTCTGCATTGTCATGCTCAAGGGTGTCCTGGAGGTGCAAGTGAGTAGAGTGCAGTGGACGAATTGGGTACGTGTCCTAGTTTTACTTGTTTACATGACTTGGTTCGTTTGCATTGTCTTGCTCAAAGGTGTCCTGGAGGTGCGAGTGAGTAGAGTCCGGTAGACCATTTAGGCGTATATCCTTTTTTGCACTTGAAGCTGATCATCGCCTTTGATTAAGGAAGTTTTGGGAGATGCGAGTGAGTAGAATTCAGTGGACCATACGGGCATGAATCTTATTTCATACGTAACTATTTATTTCTGCATCGTCTTGTTTGAGGGATTCCTGGAAGATGCAAGTAGAGTCCACCAGGCTATTTGGGCACGAGTCCTATTCCATACGAAAATCCGGCAGTCTTATTTTATACGTAGATTTGGCAATGCCTTGTTCAAGGGAGTCCTGGGGCAAATAGATTTAGCCAGATTATTTCGCTATAAGCATCACACATAAGTATGGCCAGGTATCCAAACTGAACTGTAGAACAAATATAAGCAAGCAAGGAAAGGAAAAGGAAGGGTAAACTGTTGCAACCTAGGAAACAGATAGATATGCTTTCCAGTGCACAAACAGATGTTTTTGTAGTCAAATGGATAGGGTTGGCCAGAACCGTATATATACACCGTATATGACCGTGTATTTGGTGATTTCCCTGCCAAAAATATCGTATATACACCGTATATATATGGTTCTGGCCAACCCTACAAATGGAGTGATAATCATCTGCCTGCATCTCTCTGTTGTCTTTCCGTACCAGAGGCACTCTTTCAGTTCCAATCATTCTATATTCATCTCATGGACGGATGCCACAGAAGAAGGAAAGAGCAAAGGAGACGAGGCAGCAGCACCAAGGAGTGAGTGTGTGAGGCAAGGCTTCTTAAACAACGTGGTGTTCCTAGGGTTGGCCAGAACCGTACATGTACACCGTACATGTAATTTGTAATTTCCCCTGCCAAGATTTCCGTATGATGTACTGTGCTTTTAGTTTGCGAGGTGTCAAAATAATTAGAATAATTTATTTGCGAGCGTAGAGCTCTTGCGAGGTCCTTCAAAGTTGGGAAATTTTGCGAGATTTGTGATCTTTTAGGGTGTTACTGGGCTTCCTCCCTTATTCTGGGTGCCTCTGGAAGTTTCTGCTTGTGCTGCTTGTACCGCTGCTGGAGGATGGCTGCAAGCACACCGAGCTCCAGGAGTTTGCACCTGAGACAGCAGCAGCTCTGTTTTCACAATTTTCTCCAGGAGAAGCTTGAACCCCCATAGGAGGCTGAGTACGGGTCTGCCCAAAGTCCAAATGGGGCAGGAAAGATACTTGCTGGTCAGCAGCAGGTGCTTGCAAGCTTGCTCAGGGCAATGACATCCTCAGAAGCTCGCAAGGCTTAACCACGTCACAGGGTGCAACTCGGCCATAATGATGATGGCTGCCCCTGAAAATGTTGGGGGTCCTTTGCGGAGCCCAGAATCATCCCCACTGGAAAGTCAATTTTGCGAGGTCCGGAAATGTTTTGAATTTTTTTGGCCTGACTTAATGCGAGGGGCACAAATTATTTATTTATTTGCAAAGCAACCAAGCGCAGTACGGTACACACTATACATATGGTTCTGATCAAGCCTGGGTGTTCCCTGGTACTGCCTTTTCTCTGGGGGGATAGGCTGGAACAGGTGCCCTGTCGCCACCATTTTTAGGGCCAATTATCTCCCTAAATCTCCCTAGGGCCAATTATCTCCCATACATCTCCGAAGGGCCAATTATCTCCCTAGATCTCCCTAGATCCCTAGGGCCAAATTTTCCTTCCTTCTTCACAATTTTCCTGTGCTGTTACCTGATCTATAGGATTGGCAAGAACCATACATACATACGGTGTATGTACGGTAATTTTGGCAGAAATTTCACCAGATACACGGTCATTTACGGTGTCACATAAATGTAAGGTTCTGGCCAACCCTACTGATCTGTCCTACTGGAAGCACAAGGTTTAGGTAGGGTTAGTCAGAACTGTGTATATACACACCGCACACTGTTTGTATGGAGTTTTCCCTGCTAAAAGTAGTGTGTAATTGAATTTGCATAGCTCCAACCAACTTCAGGGAAAAGATGAGATCACACATAAGAAGACATGTAAACACACACTCACAAACGTTTCTTAAGCCCCCATCTCTAAAGGCCTAGGTACAAGCAGATAGTGAGATGCAGGGCTAACTCTACAAAGTTGTGTGGCAATGTGCACATCACATACACACAGACGCCCAAACACATTGGTAACACACTATAATTGCGCCCATGAGCATATGTCTACCCAGCCCTACCATACCCACACATGCACACACACACTTGACAAATGAAGCAACATGTGCACCTGGGTCACATAGACCGTCTCTCCTTCCCAGTTCAAATACTCCGTAGGCGGCTGCTGCTGCTGCTGTGGCGGCGCATGAAGTGATCCATAGTTCGTCGTAGGCATAGCAGCAGATGCGGAGGCTGCAGCGGAGTATATGCCACTGCCACTTAGGCCTGTAGGAAGCGTGTGAAGAAAGCCATTTGAGCCTGCAGAAAGCGAATGAAGAAAGGCATCTAAGCCTGCAGAAAGCGTGTGTAAAATTCCATTAAAGTCTGTAAAAAGTGTGAAGAACAGCAAGGGTTGTGCCAGCTGCGTCGTTCACTTTTTTAAGGGAAATATCGCAACCCCAATCATCAAGCTTGTGGCACAAGCTTTGCAACTGACAGGAGGATAAGAAGAGACTTGCAGCACTGTTATCATGTGTAGGTCTCATTTGCTTGCAACCTCAGGCTTACAGATAAGGGAAGAGAGCGTCACTGCCCCACGCCATTGTTCTTGTGTGCGTGAAACTGTCATCTCCATGTGAGCATAAAGGGAGACGCACGTGCCACTCACCCACACCACAAGCAGACAAGCGCGTCACTCCCCCACGCCACTTTTCTTGTGTGCGTGAAACTGCCATCTCCATGTGAGCATAAAGGCAGACGCGCATGCCACTCACCCACACAACAGGCAGACGTGCATGCCACTCATCCACACCACAAGCAGACAAGCGCGTCACTCCCCCACGCCACTTTTCTTGTGTGCGTCACACTGCCATCCCCACGTGAGCATACAGGCAGACGCGTGTGCCACTCATCCACACCACAGGCAGACGTGCATGCCACTCACCAACATCGCTGCTGTGTGCAGGCGCGGTGCCTGTGCTGCCTTCTCTTGGCAAGGAACCAGCCTCAGGTCCGAGTGTACTGCTGGCATGCAACCGAGAGAGGGAGGCCCCACTCCCCTCCAAATTTCCACTTCCTGTTGCACATACCATACAGAAAAACAGCCTGTCGGTGTATACAAGCACGCAAACATCATGTTGTAAACTTGAGAGAGCCTCCACGGCCCCCTAGGAAAATACTCCCTGCAGTACGCACACAAGATGCAACCACAATGATGTGGCAATGATGTAATAATGTCCTTTCTGCACGCTCACACTAGATACATCAGACATAATCACATCACAACATTAATCTAGCCATGCACATTGGCTAACACACACGCACACACACAGTCATACACACACACAACCCCCAGACACAATCACAGACACAATCACCTCACAGCGTCAAACAAGGCAATGCACATTGGCACTGGCATACAAGCGTAAAAAATTACATACTCACTGGCACTGGCATACAATGCACATTGGCAGTGGCATACACGCGTAAAAAACACATACTCTTGTTCAAGGCTGCACCTCCCTCAAAGTTCCATCTCCCTGGTGCACGCTCGTACGCTCGTAGGTATTGAGGAAGGTCAACCAAATCGCGAATATGTGGTGGGATTATTTACGGAGCTCTTATTAGGATGGGAGCCTTCAAACATGACCGCACACGATACATTATACCAAACAGCAAAGAGCAAATGTGTAAGGACCAGACACAAATATTTCCCCTCCCTTGCCACTTACTGATTATAGGCACACGCACATCCAAACAAATATACATACACGTGCCTGCTGTAACCCTGTGGCCTACCTCCCAAGATGCTGCTCAAGCCAAGGCCATTGCCCCCTTCAAAACAAAACATTTGCATTCGGCCACGTGCGTGCTGTAACCCAGTGGCCTACCTCCCAAGATGCTGCTCAAGCCAAGGCCACTGCCTCTATCAAAGCAAGCGTCGGTGCTGTCTGCTGCCTGCTGTTGCTGCTGCTGCTGCTCTTGCTGCTGCTGCTTATTCCTCCCTCCTGCTGGGCTGTTCCACCTGGGACTGGGCAGGCTGGAGTACAGCAGGTCCTGTGAAGAGATGTGTGTAAGAGACAAGGTGTACGTGTGTGTGTGCGTGTGTGTGTGAGTGTGTGCGCGTGACAGCATACGTCCTTAGCACCAATTGCATGGAACTGCAAAAGCAGCCTTTTTCAAGAAATGCATGTCAATATACATACATATATATAAAGTGCATGGCTGACTGCTCCTTTTCAACCTGCTGATTCCTCGTGCTGGTCATCCAGTTGCTGCTATAATTAAGCGTACCAAACCACATTTGTGCATAGTTCTGTCATTTACCACCAAAGAGCATGATGTACAAAGCGATTGCAGTTTCTAAGCAGAAAATGCCTCTGCGGCTGATGCATTTTATTTTCTTCCTTTCATCAATTTTTCTATAAGCAAGCCCCTCCAGACTTCTGCGTACGCCAACCCCCCTTAATGCTCCTCTTTGCCTGTCCTCCATAGACTCATAAAAAGCTGTATACTGCTGCAGGCCCCTCCAGACTTCCTTATGCCAACCTCCCATATATGCATATTCCTTTTACCTGTCCTCCTTTGCCTACCTGAAAGTTGCTGGTCAGCTTTTTAGTTTTTCCACTTTCTTCTGATCATTTTTGTACAATCAAGCAATGATGGAAACCAGCATACCCTTGACCAGTTGTGTCCCTCACAACTCTGCTTCACCCATTCTACAACGCATCTGCGTGGCGTGTGTGCTGTGTGCAATGTACAATGTATAAGCAGGGACGAGAGAGAGAGAGAGAGAGAGAGAGAGAGAGAGAGAGAGAGAGACAGAGAGAGAGACAGAGAGAGAGAGAGAGAGAGAGAGAGAGAGAGAGAGAGAGAGAGAGAGACAGAGAGAGAGAGAGAGAAAGGATTGAGAGCTGTCATCAAGCTAATTTTGACCAGCCGTATTTGGCATGTTTTACTTCCAATTTCTTCTTTTAAGAGAAGAGCAGCAGTGACTAACAATTGCGAATATCCCTCTACATAGTTCAGTTTTGGATTTTCAACCTTTTGATCAAGGACGCCAACTGCTACTTCAAGACCCTGCCTCTCCATCCAATTAACTCTTTAAATTCTACATGGAAGGTTTGCTGACCATTGCTATGTTTGCCCTCCGCACGCTCCCTGCTTCACGGTGAGTTTTTACCTTTTCACTAGGGTTGGCCAGAACCGTATATATACACCGTATATGACCGTATATTTGGTGATATGCCAAAAATACCGTATATACACCGTATATATATGGTTCTGGCCAACTCAACTTTTCACCGATGACGCCGCCTCCTCTACATCACACTGCATCACTTGCCATTCCTCGGCTGCTAATTAGCACGTGGACTAAAACAGATTGAGGAGGCTGTATTTATCATAACTTCTTGGCACATGTCACATGTCAATTGAAATATGAATTAAATATTAGGAATTAACGTCGAGAGGTATCGATTGGTATATAAATGAGACGATTCTGAGGGGGTCGTGTGGGTCGGGGAATTTTGGGGGGGTGCTCCAGAATTTCACTGGGCCACTTTTGCAAAATATTTTGGTTCTTCAGCTTGAGCCCGTGCACCTTTGCAAAGTGCTTTGATTAAAGGGAGGATCTTGGTGCCTGGTCACAGAAATGCATGGAATGCCCCCAAGTAAAGCGCAGGGGTGCGTTCAGGCGAATGACCAGCATTTTGATTCCAAACTTGCAATTCACGTATTGTATTATGCAAAAGCTGCATGGATGAAGTAAAAAAGTGGGCTTTGGCAAAGGTTTTGGCTGGATTTGTGCACTAAACAGGTGGTCAGCGCAAGAGCGTGCGCACAGCAGTTTTTGCTCTATAACTCTTCAGGTATTAATTTATTCGGCAAGAGAACTCTGCAGGCAGATAGCTCCTGCATTCCGAGCAGATTGACACCCGTTTTATAAGCGTGGGGGGTCAGGAAGGGGGGTTTTGTGGGGGGGGTCATTTCGGCCCGGAGGCCCAAATTTACCGTGACTGTCAGGAATTGTTTACAACATTGTGATTTGAAGGGCATCACACCTGCGAGTCTTCAATTGCTATTGCACGTAGAATAGTACAGATCCAAACCCTGGCAACAAAATTTGAAGAGCAACACACCTGTGAGTCCTCGGCTGCTATCGCACGTGGACTGGATGGTTTGAGAGGAGCGAGGTGCTGCTGCTGCTGCGCTGCCACTGCAGCTGCATTTGTAGGTCCTCCCCCAGAATTCATCTCCCAAGGTGTACTGCTCATGGCCGAGTCGTTTGGCATTCCATGCGATTGTTGCTGCTGCTGTAGTTCGAGCTGGTGCTGCTGCATGTGGTGCTCCATTGTCAACTGTAGCTGGTGCTGCTCAGCCAGAAGTTGCTGCTGGATGTGTTGCTGCTGCTGGTGCGAGGGCAGGTGTCCGAGGGAGAAGGAGGGCTCGGAGACTTGGGGGTGGCTGGACTGCTGCATTTGACTTTGGGAGTTGCCGCTGAGGGGCAATGCAGAGAGGGGAGAGGGGGCAGGGGGCGACAAGGGGTTACCTGGGATATTTATAGGGTGATTGAGGAAGGGTGACGTGGGCGGTCTGTCAGCGGATGCGGGTTCTTGAGGAGAAGCAGATGAGCGAGGGGAGAGGCACCCATTCTCCATTTGCACTAAGCTGCCTGTGTATGTGTGTGTGTGTGCGTGTGTATGTGTATGCGTGTGTGCGCGCGTGTGTGCGTGTGTGTGCACGTGTGTATGTGTGTTTGTGCGTGTGTGTGTGAGTGTGTGTATGTGTGTGTGAGTGTGTGCGTGTGAGTGTGTGTGTGCGTGCGTGTGTGTGTGTGTATGTGTGTGTGTGTGTGTGTGTAAGTGTGTGTGTGAGTGTGTGTGTGCGTTAGTGTGTGTGTGTGTGTGTGTGTGTGTGTGTGTGCGTGTGTGTATGTGTGTGTGCGTGTGTGTGTGTGTGTGTGTGTGTGTGCGTGCATGTGCATGCGTGATTGTGTGTTCTTGCCTGGGCTGACAAAATCAGTGCTAGCTGCCAATTGGTCATCGAGGGACAAAGAAAGATCCATATCCGTTTTACACGCTAACCCAAATCGTTGCCAAAATGAGACCATTCGTTTATTTGGTTTTTCAAGAATTTCACATTAACATTAACAAAATTGTTTTTGGTCAACGTTGACTGAAGCCGAACATTTGACTGAAGGAAATTGAAGTGGACGCCGCTTCTACAATCGTATGGCTCAGCACTGCGTATCTAGTGAAGCTGGACGTAGATCCGGGTCGTGTTTGACGCTGATGACCTCCAGTGGCTGCTGCTCTCCCGCGCGCCTGACTTCAAGGGTGGAAACTCAGCCGTGTTCCCCTCATGGTCTAGCATAGTCACGCTCAGCATGTCTCCTCGCCCGCAGCTCGATATGTTCCCTGCCAGCGCATCATTGATAGCCCTGCAACAGAATACAGAGGAGGGAGAAAAAGGCTGTAGGTTATTAATAGGTGCTTAAAGCTTATAGCTTAAAATACAGGCAGGGTAGTACAGCGAGCCGGTCACATGCTCCAGGCGATTGTAAAGAGGAGTCCTTTCTGTACACAAGACAGCTACCATGCCTATAATGAGCTTTGTGATGATGTTGTGTGCAGTTGCTGCTGTCATTAGAAATTGAGAACCTGCCTGGCACACAGAATAGCGCTTACGCAGCAATACCTGTGAGCTGTATCAACAGCTACTTACATTGCCAAGTTGACGCGGGTACTGAGGCTGTCTGGCGCAAGATTGATGCCCCACCTTATCCCAGCCATGAAGCACTTGATCCTCCGCCCTGCGTGAGCAACAGTGTCAGTGCAGTCGACTTGTTGGCATCACAGCAAAGGATGCGCACAAGGCTGAGGAAGGTTGCCTGTTTTACTGCTTTACAAGCATGGCGCCATTTTGTTACAGTAGGAGAGTGTGCTGAAGTATAATGTAAAGGAAGAAATTGTGAAGGTTCAGTGGTGGGTCTGCGGGTGCATAGAGGGCACTCGCTATTCTGCGTGTACATTACTCACACACACACACACACACTCACGCACACACACATACACACACACATACTGTAGCGACATGTTTAGGGTTTGCCAGAACCGTGCACAGTGCACATGCGCATTGTGCATACCCATACATTGAAGGATTTCATGCCAACAACAACGTAGTACATGCATTTGATCCTGGCCAAACAAATGTGTACGTAAATGTATGTTCCTGGCCGAACACTCGTGTACATAAAAATATGTTCCTGGCCAAACATTCGTGTACATAGACACATGCTTCTGGCCAACTTGAGACATGTAGCGTTACCGGGAGTCGGCCGATTAAGCCACACATTTCTGAGCTTACCTGTGTTCTACCCCATGTTCAAATATAACCCCGCTTGCTATAATTTCATCACTACACCTCTATATTTGCCAGCGTATCGCACCCTGTTAAATCTGCCTGTAATCAATCACCCCCATGCAAGTTCAATAATAGTAACTTGCCTTCATCATTCAAGCCTGGCGCCTGCCTGGCCCGCGCTTGTGTCGCTGCCCCTGCTGCATGCGATGCCTCCTCCAACGCGGACACAGCTGGTAGCTCTGGCTGGGACGCCCCTTTATCTTCATCCTTTTGATTTCCTTCCTGATGTATAGCAGTGGCAGAAAAGGACTTCTTTGTATCTGAGCTTATGAATTTCCGCTTGGCTGGCCGAGGCCGGCCAGCAGCCAAACAGCCACTGACCTTGCTGTAGGCTGTAAGACACCCCCAGGTGCAACCATATTGTGAGAATCCTGACGCACATTTGCCTAATACCTGAGGGGCTCGTTTCTGGATTGGCAGAACTGTTAGCATACCCACATCAAACGCTGGATTGCCTGCATATGAAGGCAACTACGCTCAATATTTTGGCCGTACGCTAAACGTATAGCTCCCAACAGTTGGCAAAGACACTCATTCTCTCATTCCATTAAGATTGATGTGGGGAGTGGCTTCAAATGCCTGCGTACTCTACCTCTGTAATGGTGACTGAGCATTCGGTGAATTTGACTGAGTTATGCGATACTCGCTAGAAATGCAAGGCATTGGTGTTGGCCCTGTGGTGGCGCATGGCCTTGTGCGCAAGTGAGTCTGCTGTTCGACAGTGTAGCTGCTGCTGCAACTTGCAACAGTAAAAGAACACACTGGACAAGACACTGAGCGTGTCTTGTCCGTCATGCACCAGTGCATCTTTTTTACCCTGCGTGTGTGGGACTACCCGCACAGCTAAGGCACCAGAGACACACCAGCCAAGCTTACTTAACTTGCTGTGGACTAATAAGTGCACGACTGTTGTTTGCATGGAACAGGCTCTGCAGATCCTCGTCCATACCTGCTTTGGGCGCTGCCTGCTCCCCTCTGGGACCTTTCTTTGAGACTGCGGCTCCGCTTTTACGACACTCCCAAGCTGGTGCCCTTTGCTTCCAGTAATAGGTGCTTCTTGGGCATCTGTACAGCGATTCAAGGAGGGACACATTTCAGTGAGCACCTGCGCAGTGTTACACAGAGCTTTGCATGCAGACTAATTGACCAGCCATGCCTTGTGGATATCATCATGGAACTGAAGAAATGGGGTGCGATACTCAAGCCACAAGCCACGCATGTAAATACGTGCACGCGCATGCACGCACGCGCATACACACACATACACATACCACACCTCGTTTTTTCCTCTTGGTCTCACTCTTCTCTGCACTACCCCTGCTTGGGCCCTCCTCCTCGTTGCACCCTGCATCTCTTTTCCTCTCTTGCCCTGAGTAACTCTCCTCCTCGGTCTCATGCGGGGGCGGTGTGCGCTGCTGCTGCTGCTGCTGTTGTTGTTGTTGCTGGGCTGCTGCTGCTGCCTGCTTTGCAGCTGCTTTCTGACGTACGACCTCTAGAGCTTTTTCATGGCCGTGGTTTGGCTCCCTGCGCCCGCGCCTCAGCCCATTCAGCGCTGCATGCAATTCCAGAGCGGCTTTAAGGTCATCCTCGCTGGACATGCCGTCGTAGCCTGCTGCTGCGCCTTTGAAAGTTAAGAGAGCGCCGCGACTTGTTGTTGCAGGCTAACTAGGCTGCTGCTGCCGGAAGACCGGCTCTGAAAGTGAGCAATGGTTTGGCAGAGGCGTGCAAACTTAGAAACCTAGGTATGTGCGTTTGTGAGAGTGTGTGTGTGTGTGAGTGTGTGTGTGTGTGTGTGTGTGTGTGTGTGTGTGTGTGTGTGTGCATGCGTGCGTGCGTGCGTGCGTGCGTGCGTGCGTGCATGCGTGCGTGCGTACGTGCGTGCGTGCGTGCGTGCGTGCGTGCGTGCGTGCGTGTGTGTGTGTGCGTGCGTGTCCAGGTGCGTGCGTGTGATGCGTGCGTGCTTGTGCATGCACACGTGTGTGCCTGCATGTGCGTGTGCGTGTATGTGGGCTTACTTGGGAGTTGCTATGAATACAAAATAAATTAATTGGCAACCTTTTCATCCGCATAATAGATACCGCGCAGCTGAATCCCGATACGTGGCCTTATTTGCCGAGACCATTATTTTAAGTAAGGGGAGGTGAGATGACGCCACCCATCTGGCAACTGCCATAACTGCAAATGCCAGGACAGGCCACACAGCGCACCTTAGAAGGTATTTCCAAGTCGGTTAAGCTGCTGTATTACCACTCTAATGGTGTGCCGATTTCCAGGGCATGCCGCGAAGGCACTAGTGCCTGTTTGTCCCTGTTGATCATCTTCGACTCCTTGTCGCTAAACTAAACATATAGTTAATAAATGTACTATTTACCTGATTTAACAACGAAAAGCGGTGCTCAAATTTGGAGCTCAGCACTCAGCAAATTCCCCTGCCCTTGCTCGATAATGCTTTAGTGACCACAAAAACTACGTAGGTCCAAATTTGGTGATCTTCTATGCTCGTGTGCTGTGCAATCAGCTGAAGAAAGCAATCTGTAGCTAGTATTACTTCCTGGCTGGTATGCGGGCATGCTGCTTGATAGAAGGATAAATCCGAAGATAGCTGAGGAACATGTGCGGCCTTACATGGCTGCACAGAGCAGGATTTCTGAGTTTGCCAAGAGTTACGATTTAAAAAGCAGGCCTCATGCTATGCTCTGGTTGTCTAAGGTGTATGGTATTCCTGCTGGGATGTATGCGA
>Ga0307947_1002632_pt1 | contig 14402 bp, 19 predicted proteins | sample OrgLakmetagen232_FD_201840 | JGI IMG/M metagenome (GOLD analysis project Ga0307947, IMG submission 201840) | Saline water microbial communities from Organic Lake, Antarctica - #232 | ecosystem: Environmental > Aquatic > Non-marine Saline and Alkaline > Saline | place: Antarctica: Organic Lake...
TCTTTTTCTGGTGTCTTGTTCAGTCTGGCCTCCTTCTCTTCTTGAAGCTGCCTTTTTTTTTGCTATAGCTCAACTGCCCTCGCTGGCGGATATAGCTGTGTAACCCTTACCCTTACCCTTACCTTACCTAGGCCAAGTTCAGCTAACCTTGTGAACCTTTTTCTTCGTAAACCTTGTAAACCTTTTGTTCTCTAATACTAGTAATTTTTCATGAAGCGGCCAGGCCAAGTTTAGCTAATAATTGTTTCCCATTGTGTTGCTCGTGATCCTCGTATTCTTCTTGGTGTAACAGCTCAGGCTTGCAGGTGTGAACTCACAATGATGACTTTATCAGATGCATGAGACGATTCCTCTTACATTTCTGCAAATGTATAACCTCACAAATACTCAAGATCACTTCTAGGAAGTAGTACGTTATAAACAAATGAAATGAAATATGCATTCTTCTTGTGTAGCACTGCACTACTTCTAAGTGTAATGTAACGCTAAAATGTAACAACGCCTTTGCTGTACATATAAATAGACATCTAGTATGGTGGGCTGAAAGCCTTTTTGTAGTGTGCCATTGCTATTCTTAGGTGATGACAGTGGGCTTGTCACGGCCGGTGAGCTGGGGCAGCTGCGATGCTTCCAAGGCCAGCTGCGCGCATCAGGAAAGAAGATGGTAGTAAACACTTGGTGCGAGGTGAAACAGATGTTAATCATCTGTCAGACGCGAATGAGGCATTGTGGACACAGCAGTTGCACAACAATAAGATCCAGGCACAGAAGCATCACCTGCAGCAATCAATCAGCGAGGAAAAGGACCAGAACTCATCCATCATATGGAGGAAGGAAGACAGAGTCAGCAGGTACGAGGTAAGCGGCAGGCTGGGCCTGAAAGCGACAGTGCTGTCATTCTCGCCTGTCCTCTGCTTGTTGGCGTGGAATGCAAAAACGACCCCCGAACCCAACCCTGCTTATTCTCCCTCCTATCAAACAAAGCACACGTAAACCTAGTCACGCATCAATATTGTTGGCGTGGAATGCAAAAACGGCCCCTGAACCCCACCCTGCTTATTCCCCCTCCCGCCAAACAAAGCACGTAAACCTAGTCACACAACAATATGCGCGCACCTATCCGATGGAACTCTTTTTCACATATTCAAACAGCACACACAAACTTACACACATACACACCTTGATGATGGGGTCTAGGGCCTTCTGGGCATCTTCCTCGTACTTGGAGGGGTCGCTGCTGTACTGCTCAATATACATACGGATGGTGGCGCCCGACGATCCGGTGCCAGATAGGCGGAAGATGATACGGGAGCCGTCTGCGTATGTGGCGCGTTTAAAGTGTGTGTATATTCATGAGTGTGTGTGTGTGTGTGTGTGTGTGTGCATGCGCACGTGCAAGCCAGTTGCAAGCTAGGTGCATGGGTGTCAGTGCCTGTGTGAAAAAGGCACCTTGTCAAAAGGAAAAGGCTGCACCCTATACATATACCATATATGACCGTGTATTTAGTATTTCCCTGCCAAGAATGCTGTATATACACCGTATTCATATGGTTCTGGCCAGCCCTTCACATTCGTCAGGGCAACAATGAATGAAAGTTACACCACCAGTGGATATGAAAAGAGAAATAAGAGGGGAAAGACGTCAGCAGACAGGGGAACAAGAGGAGAAAGACAGCAGTGGACAGGAAAAAGTAGCACCCAAAATAATGCCCACCAGTGAATACGAAGCGAAGCCCCTGCTTGGAAGCCTTGCTGCCATCAATGGGGTCCACATACTCAAAGTTGTCGGCAAAATCTGTGGGGTCGTAAGTGTGTGTATGTGTGTGTGTGTGTGTGTGCGCGCGCACGAGCACGTACTATGCATTCCAAGTGCATACGCATGCTGCATGCCTACTAGCACTTGGCACATTAAACACCGAGGACTTGGCCTTACCTAATGTGAAGGTGCCCATCTTGGTGCCCTTGGGGGATTTGCTGATGACGTCAGTGACTTGGGCCATGACCTTGTTCGCGGCATCAGTGGCAACCTCTTCGTAATCGTAGCGGCTGTATGTGTGAGTGTGTGTGGGCTTGTGTGTTTGCATGGCATTGTGGATGACGTCAGTCACTGGGGTCTTGACTTGTGGTGCAGCGTCGGCATCCTCCTTGTGATGTAGCGGCTGCATGTGCGAGTGTGTGTGGGCTTGTATGCTTGTGTGTATCTGTGGGCTTATGGAGCAATGGGTGATAACAATCACTTAGACCTTGACTTGCGGCGCATCGTCGGTGGCACCCTGCTTGTAACCGTAGCAGCTGCATGCCAGCGCGTGCCTTGCCAACCAGAAGAGCCACCATCACCCCTTTTCCACACACCCTGACAAATATGAAAAAGGTCACATTCCCTGCACAACCATAACTGACAGTGCTCGTCCCCCACTTTTTCAATTTCACTGGCACAACCATAACTGACAGTGCTCGTCCCCCACTTTTTCAATTCCACACACATTCTTAATGTCCATGCCAAAGTTCTAGCACCACCGTTGATGCACTGCACCCCCCCTTGCCCCCTCGCCCCCACTCTCTTGACTCCTGGCACATTCTCCCCCGCACCTAAGAAAATTGCAGCTTCCAATACCCCGCCACCACATGACAATGCACCCCCTCCCTTTCTGAGCCCCCTTCACAACATCCTCCCGCGCACCTGAAGAAGTTTCGGCCGTACTTGTTCCAGTGTTCCATGGCCACGTCTTTCACGCCCACCAGCTTGCCCCCGTCCGGCACACTTGCGTTCTTGGACGCCAAGATGGACAGCCACGCCAGCACCTGTGACGTGTGAGTTGTGTGTGCATCTGCATGTTGGCACACTTGCGTTCTTGGACGCCAAGATGGACAGCCACGCCAGCACCTGTGACGTGTGTGTTGTGTGCATCTGCATGTTGGCACACTTGTGTTCTTGGACGCCAAGATGGACAGCCACGCCAGCGCCTGTGATGTGTGAGTTGTGTGTGTATCTGCATGTTCTCACACCCTTACACTTTAGATGGGTATAAAATCAAGGCGAGATACTTACGTGCAATTCACAGATCTTTAGCCAGAAGGAAAGGAATCAACAAGGGGCAGGCCGTGCGGGAAGTTGCCTCATTTGTAGGGTTGGCCAGAGCCATACATATATACGTATATACAATGTATACCGTCTTGCGCTTTTAGTATTGCGAGGCCTACTTTTTGCGAGGTGCCGAAATAATTAGAATAATTAATTTGCGAGCATTAAGCTTTTGCGAGGCCCCTGAAAAGTTAAGGAAATTTGCGAACTTGGGGATTTCTTGTGCTCTCCTCTCTGTATCTATTCAGTGTTGGTTTACGTCAAAGTCTGACGCTGCTGCTATTGCTGTGAAGTGCAGATGCAAGCGCACCTGATGCTCCCCCCCACTCCACCTGAGTTGCAGCTGTGCCCACACATGCCTCTCCTGGAGGGGCTTGCACCCCCAATGGTGCAAGCACCTTGGGCCTCCCCACAGGCCTCTTAACTGGGGCAGGGCGGGATGCTATGCTGGCTATCCCTGGCTGCTACTGCCTGCTGCACATCAGGCCTGAGGCGGATGATGAGCTCCCGAGTGGGACCATCGTCCTCTGTGCGCTTCCGTTCGGTGCAACCTAGGTCAAATAGTGATGTCCTTAGGGCGATGGGGTTCCATTGGGGGAACCCAAAAACTACCGCATTAAAAAGTCCAAGTGTTGCGAGGTCTGAAAAAACTTTATTTATTTTCGGCTTGACTTATTGCGAGGGGCCTCAATAATTATTTAATTACTCGCAAAACAACCAAGCGCAGTACGGTATACGGTATTTTAAGCGGAGGAATCACATACATACGGTCATATACGGTGTGCATATACGGTTCTGGCCAACCCTACTCATTTGTAAGGCACTCCTTCCCCTGGCAGGTCGTGCAGAGCGCTCAGGCCTTCCTTGCAACGCAATCTTACATCAAGTTCAAGAGCAGAATGCACATGAAAATAAATAGGGTTGGCCAGAACCGTATATGCACACCGTATATGACTGAATGTATGGTGATTTTCCTGCTTAAATTACCGTATGTACACCGTAGATATGTATATGTATGGTTCAGGTCAACCCTTAAAATAAAGGGCTACATAATGAAAGCTTGATGTCAGATCTAAGTAACAATCTTGCACCAAGTTCAAGAGCAGAATGCAAGAAAGAAAATAAAGGGCTACATAATGAAAGCTTGATGTCAGATCAAGTCTCCCCTTCTGATGCGTAGGGTGCTGCTTCAGTCATTCCAAGTCAATCACACTGCTGATTGGCTAGGAATGCTGTGCTTCCCCTTCTCCCCTTTGATAAGGCAAACAAATTAAGGGGACACACTAGACACTGATATTGCGCATGCACTCAGCTCAGGTCCTGTTTGACACACGAGCTTGCACACGGCCAACGTCATATGAAGTTATGTGCCTCTTAACCCCACATCATCAAGTGCCCCAGATCAAAGTGCAGATGACGCTCTGGCTGGTGTACGCACTAGTTTAAAGTATCCACCATTTCTTGAGGCATGCTGGGACTGATAGTTTGCAGCATAGACAGCCTCTTACAAAGGATAAGGGGGAAGATGTGGCTGTGCACAAGTCTCGTCCCATATTGTGTTGTTGGGATCCCAACTCAGAGCAGACCAGTAATATGATAGATATACTCAATCCTCTTTTTTCCCACTGATTGCACTTGTTTTGCCACTCAGGCTGTGACTCAGAGCATGGGGGTGCAGGCAATGAGCCTTGACTGCACTGACAGTCCATTAGCCTGAAAGATCTTATGCTGGGATTCTTACTTAGACCAGACCAGTTATAATTTCAATCAGAGTTACCTGGACGAAAAAAACCTCACGCAGATGAAAAAGAGTTCAATATGCCTTCCCTGTGGTTTATCTTGTGTGTGTATCAGGCAGCACGACTCTCATTCACATACACACACTCACACACACTCTCACCGCAAAGATGCCGTCCTTCTCCCGGATGTGGTCACCGCCAGTTCCGAAGGACTCCTCTCCACAGATGGAGCACTTGCCTGCATGCAGTCGTACATGGCACGTGCACGTGAGTCAGAGAGTAAACTTGTGAGTATTGACACGCATGCGTGAGTTCCTGCTGGTCAGTACGAGCACACCATGGTGCTTACAACAAAATTAAACCTCGAAACATACAAGACGCGTCGGGTAAACGGTGGGCTAGGTTCTGTTGAGAACAGCAGGTTCATGACGAGGAGTGAGCAAGATCTGTACTCTTTGGTTGGCTGGAATTTGCTGTGCACAGAAAAGTGATGAGAGCACCGTGACAAGCACTGACCGGCATTATTGCGCGCACCAGTGCAAGGCAAAACACACACAGGCACACATACAGGCACACACACACACACCACCACACACACAAACACACACACACTCCTCCGACTGCACACCTGCGTCCATGAGGTTGCAGAAGAACTTCCACCCAGTAGGGGTCTCAAAAAAGGGCAGGCCCAGGCCCTTGGCCACACGGTCCAGGGCGGCAGAAGTAGGCATGGAGCGAGCCACACCCTATGAACACACACGCGTTTAAAAGGTGCCAGCACATGAGCAGGGCGTACAGGCTTTGTAAAGCATTCCACACTTGGCCACACGGTCCAGGGCGGCAGAAGTAGGCATGGAGCGAGCCACAACCTATGAACACACACGCGTTTAAAAGGTGCCAGCACATGAGCAGGGCGTACAGGCTTTGTAAAGCATTCCACACTTGGCCACACGGTCCAGGGCGGCAGAAGTAGGCATGGAGCGAGCCACACCCTATGAACACACACGCGTTTAAAAGGTGCCAGCACATGAGCAGGGCGTACAGGCTTTGTAAAGCATTCCACACTTGGCCACACGGTCCAGGGCGGCAGAAGTAGGCATGGAGCGAGCCACAACCTATGAACACACACGCGTTTAAAAGGTGCCAGCACATGAGCAGGGCGTACAGGCTTTGTAAAGCATTCCACACTTGGCCACACGGTCCAGGGCGGCAGAAGTAGGCTTGGAGCGAGCCACAACCTATGAACACACACGCGTTAAAAAGGTGCCAGCACATGGGCAGGGCGTACAGGTTTTGTGAAGCATTCCACACTAAGTGATGGTAGGATATGTGAAAGCAAAGGCGTGGAGCAAGTCTGTTATGCTGCATGCGCACACACACAACACACACACACACACTTGTGGATCCCACAAACAAACGCGGGGACATTTGAAGGTTTGTGCAATAGCAGGTGGGCATTGGGCAATATCAGGTGAGCATTTATGCAATAGCAGGTGGACGTAAACACTGGAGGTAGAAAACTGAGGCAATTGACGCCTAACAGCGCTGTTTTTTTTGCGTGCATTGATGTACGTTTCTCTACCCATTCAAACTGACAGGCGTAGATGCGTGGATGCAGTCCACAGAACGGAGCAAATGGAACCTGCAGAACAGCACACCCTCTAAGCTCGAATCCTCCACAAAAGGCTGCACCCTTTCTAACCTCTCTTCCTCTTTAACACCATCCCCCTCAAGGGTACCCGTCTTAAATGCCACACCTTCTCAATTTGACATCCACGCAACATGCACCCTTTTCAAAGGTTATTGTGCAACGAAATGCATTTCCAAGTGACGGACGTAGGGAGCCGCACTCACACACACACACACACACACACACATACGCAAGGAAAGGGGGCCATGCAATGGGCTCATAGCTCACATAGCAGAAATTAAGCGCTTTCTACTCAAAGGCGCACAAGCAGATAGAGGAACTGAAATGTAGGCTATGGACACATGCTGAGGCTGATAGGTTTCAATGGGCTTTAAGTAAGAGGGACGAGCAAGCCTAGTCACACTTGAACGCAGGGGCTTAATTTAGAAGATCTTGGGAATTTCACTACATTCCCACACCTCAAATCAACGTGTACCCTCAGATCGCCCTTTATGAAATTGTCAAAAAAGCCTTTTAAACAAATGAGCAAACACGTTCTGTCAAGGGTGCAGCCCACACTTGCAAGCAAAACACACACACACACGTTTTCAGGGAACACAAAAAAACCTAATGCAAGCACGCCCACACAAATACATGCACGCATGCACGAACACGCATGCACACATCCACACACCTTCAGGCCGCTCTGGAAGTAGGGAACGCATGCATGCACACACACGCACACGCACACACATTCACACACCTTCAGGCCGCTCTTGAAGTAGGGAATGCAATCCGCGTTAGCTGCGATCATGGCCACAGAGTCCGAGGGCGTGATGAAGAAGCCACTGCCCAAGATCATGTTGCGGTCACCATCACCGTCTGACGCCGCGCCAAAGGTGGGCGCGTTCGCACCCCACATGATGTCTACGAGCTCGTGTGCGTACGTGAGGTTGGGGTCAGGGTGGCCGCCGTTGAAGTCTGGAGAGGCGATGCCGTCCTTGACGGCATCGGCGGGAGCACCCAGCTCCTGTGTGTGTATGTGTGTGGGTCATGTGAGTTGCGTGGTCACGAATTAGGGGAGAAGATGCCATCCTTGACGGCATTGGCGGGAACGCCCAGCTCCTGTGTGTGTATGTGTGTGGGTCATGTGAGCTGCGTGGTCACGAATTAGGGGAGAAGATGCCATCCTTGACGGCATTGGGGGGAGCGCCCAGCTCCTGCGTGCGTAGGTTTTGGGTCGTGTGAGTTGCGAGTTCACAGTTCTGGGGAGGCGATGCCGTTCTTGACAGCATCAGCGGGAGCGCTTAGCTCCTGCGTGCGTAGGTTTTACTTCTTCTTCTGTGAGTTGCGTGGTCACGATTCAGGGGGGAGAAGATGCCGTCTTTGACAGCATGGCAAGAGCGCCCAACTCCTGCCTGCTTGTGTGTGCAGATTGTGTAAGTTGCGTGGTCACAATCTAAGGAGGGGATGCAGGTCTTGACTGCATTGCGGGGGACACCCACCTCCTGCGTAAATGTGTGTTGTGGGGTGTTTGTGTTGTTATGCAGTTGGCATATATGAAGGTGCGTATACCAAGAAACGCTGATGCCTGTACAATTGAGCAAGTAATGAAGCACGAGGGATAGGGTCCACACAATCTATGATTCTGAGTGAGTACATACAATTGCTGCATTTCAGTCCCTGTTGCAGTACTGAGCTTCTGGTGCTTCTGGTCTCAGCAGAGCTGGCTAAGAGGGGCCAAGGGTCACGCTGGACCAATAACGAGGACAAGAAGCAATTAGGAATGCAGTCAAGGCCACACACACACACACACACATACACACACACGGGGGCGGAAGTTGTGAGGAGCGTGTCGCTCACGTGCAGCCTCGGCTTGCCTCAAGCCTGGCAGATCCACTACACAGGAATTCAGCCATAATTGTCCTGTTTGGCTCCTCGTGCACAGGCACAGAGCAGCGTGCGTGTGTTTCATAGCTGCTCTGAGCACGCGCATCATGGACTTGCAAGCCACATTGGCGCGGTTCAGGATGCGCCGCTTGCTCAAGGCCGTCATTGTGCATGGCTACGTTGTGCATGTCAGGAAGACACACACACACACACATACACACACACACAAACAAACACACCCAAAGAGACGCACAAACACACACCTGCACCAAAATGCGCTTGGCGTAGGGGCCGGTGACGGCATGCATGGCGTCAAACACCATTCTGAAGTCCTTGCGGCTCAGGAACTTCTTGAGGGCCTCAAAGTCAAACACCTGCGTGCACGCCACATATGCGTGTTGTGTTGTGTTCTCTGGCGCCAGCGTTTCTTGTGTGTGTGTGTGTGTGTGTGTGTGTGTGTGTGTGTGTGTGTGTGTGTGTGTGTGCACGTGCGTGCGCGTACAAGGCTGTGCAATATGTGTTGAGTATGGACTATGCAGCCTGCAACAACAAAGTTAGCTTCCTTCGGTGGAAGGTGTGTGATTAAGTAACAATGGTTTACGCATCCCCCATCGTCCACCTCTCTTGGTGCAAGCAAATGACTAGGGTTGGCCAAATATATACGGAGCATATACGGTACCTTTGGCTGAGAAATCACCAGATATACGGTCACATATGGTGCATAAGCACAGTTCTGGCCAACCCTACAAATGACATTGCTTCACAGGCTAAAATCGCACCCCTCACATCCTTCAATTATTAGAATGACCACAGGTGACCTTCATCCGCACCTCCTTCAGTGTGGCCATGTAGTCAGCCACGGGGTCAATAACTTCCAGCTCAAAGTCTCCAAACTTGGAGCTGCCAATCTGCATATGCCACATGTCACATGTCACATGTGTGGACGGCTTCATGCACACAGTGAAGGAAGCTAGGACTAGTGCTCCCTGAAGCTTTTAAAATAGGACTACACAGCATTTTACAAATGTGCGTGCGTGCTTGCACACACAGGCACAGACACAAACATACGCAGGCACAGACACAAACAAACGCACACATAAACACATATACATATACACACACGGGGGGTACCTTGCTAAGATCGACCTCAGGCAGGTCTGCCATCTTGAGGGCAGCCACCTTCTGGGTCTCTCCGTAAATCTTGTCCGTGATGCTCTCTGGGGCAGGCTCACCTGTATGGCCACACATACCGGGGGAAGATGTCATGTTGCCAGGCATGTAAGCATACGAGCAACCGCTGCTCACAAAACACAAGCATACACACGTACACACACATAGGCGCACACACCACACTCACATACACACACGTACACACATAGATACACACACCACACACTCATACGTACACAAACACCAAACAATTTATTGTAAGCAACACACACCTCCACTGTAGTTGAACTTGATACCGAAATCGTTCTCTGGGCCTCCAGGGTTGTGACTGGCACTCATGATGATGCCGCCTGTGTTTGTATATGCATGTGTGTGTGCGTGTGTGTGTATGTTTGTCTCTCTGCGTGTGTGTGTGTGTGTGTGTGTGTGTTCAAGCATGCACACACTCTGCACAATGAGCACGTTACAGTGAAGGCACACAGTAGACACACATACATGTTTAAGGGGTAACAACTTGCACAAAGAGTGTACCCCTCACCGTAGAACTTGCGCCTGCGAATGAGGGCGGACATGGCGGGGGTGGCCATGATGGCATCCTGACCCACCACCACCTTGCTGAAGCCGTTGCCTGCTGCCAGCTTGATGATGATCTGGGAGGCTTCCTTGCCGAAGTAGCGGCCATCACCTCCCAAGCACAGGGTCTTGCCCTGCGCCTCGGCGCCTAGGGCGTTGAAGAGGGACTGCACCCAGTTGGCTAGGTAGTTGGGGCTCATGAACTCCTGTTTTGTAGTATAATGTGTGTGAAGGTACATGAGTTTGGGTTTGCGGCTGAGTGTGGAGAGCAAAAAGATTGTGTTGTAAGAGGGGTGATGAGGAAAACACAGGGTGATCTCTCTTCTCTGCTACCAACCTTGGTTTTCTTGCGCAGGCCGCTGGTGCCAGTCTTCTGGCCCTCAATGGGCTTGGTGGGAACATCCTTGACCTGTTTGGAGTTGATATTGGTGGGAGAGTGAGTCCCTGCGAATTTCGCACGGGGGGTTTGTCCCCGTCCCTCAGGTTACTCACAGTGGCCATGGTGATTGGGGATGTTCTGCTGCCAGTACTAGGTGCAACGTGCTTGGGGAGGAGAGGAGATCCGCGTGGCTTGCTAGTCAAGCTGGTCTTGGTGGTAGCAGAGTTCCTGTGTGAATGTGTGGGGTAAGGCGATATTTTTTTGCACTCTAGTCTCGCAACACTTCAAGAATGTTCCCGCAGGATGCATTCGAACACGAAGGGGCGCGAAGGGGCGCGAAGAACGGGAAAGGGATAGAAAGGGAGCTTCTTCAGAACCCACCTGTTGATGGAACCTAGCTGCTTAGACGTGGAGTGCAGCATGATAAATATCTAATTTAAAGTGCTTGCATGTTTGGCTCTTTCCTCTGGGTTGAAGTTGAGCCAGATTCATTTATATTGCACTTAAGGGTGATACTTACAATGCAGCTCCTGCACTCTACCGCAGCTCACCCAACGATCCTGAAGTGCCCACGGCAAAAGGTGTGTGGGATAAGGAACAGGTTCTTCCATTGAAAACACATTGCATCCCTGAATCTCCTTCATTGTTATTTCAGGTGGCAGGAATTCAATCCCCAGGTGTGTGTGGGTGTGTGTGTATGAGTGTGTGCGTGCGTTGCACCTGCGCGTACAATACGTGCCTATTACACACAACAGCTGCATACATACATTATATGTCACACTGCGCTGCAAATGTTAGTGTCATATTTCCGCTCTGCTGCACACTTGAAAGTCACTTAGTCACGAGAGTGGAGCCAGTCCACGAATATAATCCAAGCTAGTGCTGCACACCTCTTGTAGGTAAAGCTCCTATATAAAGCTCTACGATGCCTGAATCAAACCCGACTCGCGCAAACATAGGTGTTACCGTCTGCCAAAGGCGACAGCATCAATGGCGCTCAAGAGTGTCCCTCGCTGCAGCTACGGATGATGAGATGACCTCTGCAGACGTTAAGGAGCTTGCAAACTTCATATCTGCTCAGCCCATGGAAGAAGAACGTGAGCCCTGAGTGTATTTGTGCTTGATATTGTGCTACGTAACCAGGGATGCTGAATAGGCCTATTTCAGTGATGAAAGCCATCTGTGGGCTCGTTGTCAAAAAGTGTTTGGTCGGGGCCCAGAGCCAACTTACTTGGCAATCTAGTAATTTAGGCTGGGAAAGCATGCTCGATATGGTGTGCATCTGATTCGCTCGTAACCAAACAAACAGCCTTTTTGAGTGGATGCACGCTTCTCCACTGCATTACAAATTTGCTAATTTACAATCTGGGGGACTTGCACGCCTCTCTTCGCTCACTGTTTCTTCACCACGCGCGCAGAGAGGGCGTCTTTCAGCGGCCTCGCCAACGTGTTGCAAGTACCCCTGTCCACCATTAAGAACATGGCGTATAAGAAGAAGGCATTTGCCAACATCACGCCGAGTGAGCTTGAGGACAAGATTAAGATAATTGCCCGTGTTGTGGAGGTGGGTTTGGAGCATTACATAGTGTGATGATTTTTGGGTATTGCATGTCGCTTAGGAACACTGGCTCAGTTTGGTTCCCAGACACGTGCATGTCTTATGATCCAAGCTCGCTCTTAAATGAGATGTTTAAATAGTTTGATGCGACTTGAGCAATTATCTTGTTGCTACTTGCAAGCGACAAATATTTAATGTGTCGTGTTATGCAGCTTCAAGCTGTTTGCATTATGCACAATAAATTGTTATAGCTGTTTACAGGAATAAACTGATACCGGCAAGGGAAAGTACCTTGTCATGCACACTGCACAAGTGCCCCAAGCGATTGTTTTGCTGTCGCTTGCCTCCAACTCCTTTGTGCAAACTGCAGGTCACTGAGGATAAGGCCCGGCAGATGGTCATCATCCAGCCGGCTCTGTGTTTTGACACCGATAAGCAGGCAGAAACACTTAAGTTTGGCATTCAAACCATATGCTGGGAACTGGAGGCCAGCAAGGAAGAGGTGAGCCCGTGCTGCCGGGGAAATTACGTGGGGGGAGGAACAGTTGCGGAGCTTCAGTCATTGCATGCAGAAGATAAACGTTGGTCAAAGGCGTAATGAAGCTCCACCGTAGCAAGGTTGTAATGCAAATAAGTTAGATGGGAGAAAATACGGCAGAATGTACCGATGATGGGTCATCAATGTAAGCTCGCCACCAAAGTAAGCAGTGTGTACAGGCTCTTAAGTTCGCTCACGAAAAATTCCTTAACACGATTGTTAGTATTTTATCTTTTACACGCTAGGTAAATGGCTCTTTCACTTGCACTCGTAAAATTTCACTGCGGTGAGAGCGTCTCCCCACAGCTTGTATCTAGCCATATTGGATCCTTACAAGATGGCGGGTAAGGGCTTTTCATAAAGATGGCTAGGACCATACCATACATGATACGTATCCACAGTTTATGACCGTTACTCTTTGAGGTCCCCCCTTCAGAGACTTTTACGTGTACCGTATGTGCTCACCTCTATATTTATACCTGTGTGAATAGTAGCAGTGGAAACCCTTCTCTTGCTCATTTTGCGCCAACCTACGAAGAGTAAAAGTAAAAGTTTACACTAGAAGTCACCAGCGTGCATTAAGGAAAGGCTCCCAAATTGTGCTCGCACTAGCCGAAGCCCCACCGAAAGACGAAAAAGATAAACAACAGAGACTAATGAGGATCCGGCGGGTTGTCAGCCATGCAATCCGGCCTGCGCCTAGCCCTCCTGAAGCCAGCCGCTCTACCAGTAACCCCCCTTCCAGAACCCCCATTATCACTAATGCTGTTGTTAAAGTGTTTTTTGTGTCTTGTTTTTGTAGTCTTGTTTAAGCTTTTTATTGCATGGCAGTGTAGTTTAGTGCTGCACTTTGTGCGTGGGGACGCTTTAAGTTTATTAGAGGAATTATGGTGTACTGATTGTAGATTGTGCCCCCGACTCCAAGAAGTATAACATGAAGTGTGACTGATGCATGTTTTTTGCTTTGCAGGTGGTGGACCTCATACTAGAGAACCAGAGCGTGTTGCACGGCCGCAAGCTGCATTTATCTGTTGCTGACATTGCCTCGCTAGCCATGATGAGGGAGCCAAAGGGCCGTGTAGTTTAAGGTTAAATGTGCTTCATTTCCCGCCCCCGAGGGAAGAACAGGGGCTGTTCTTGTCTGACTTTATGTGTAGCTTGTAATTGTACCAAGAATTTCCTGTTATTTTTGTGCAAATAATCCAAACTGTTTAAAATCCGCCTAACCTCTTTATTCAGATTCAGAGGAGCAGCTTGTATTGTAATATTGCTCCATGCCAATGTACAGGCCAATTTGGTGACGCTGAGCTGTGGCATACAATGTGCAAACAAACAAGCGGTGCACTAGTTTAAGACAAGTCACTGATACTTGGATTTTTTCAACAGTATAAAATCAGCACGTCAGCTAATGACCCATTGTTGGTTTGATCAAATAAGGGATAGTATATAATGATATAAGCCGTGTCACGCCCAATCGTTGGCAGCGACGAATCGTGTGACGGAGCAGTTAAATTGGTTGACAATTGAGAGTTTCTATACGTCTTGTTCAATAAGCTGGATGGCCAGTCTAATTGATAACCTTTATCTTCTGGGTTTGATAGTTTTGGTAATCAATTGACAACATGTGAACTCTAAGGGGTACCATTAGAGGGGATCCTCAAGAGACCCTGTACCGTGCAAGGTCTCCGATTCTATTTGTTCGTTCGTTTAGCGATGTTAATATGTATAACCACATTGAGGCCGAGAGGTCCGTCTGAGTCATGGGTCCCAGCTCCGGGAAGGAGCAGCAGTGTGGCAGCCACGCAAAGCTGAGTAGACACAGATACATGTGTGCAAAGAGCGC
>Ga0307947_1002633_pt1 | contig 14397 bp, 13 predicted proteins | sample OrgLakmetagen232_FD_201840 | JGI IMG/M metagenome (GOLD analysis project Ga0307947, IMG submission 201840) | Saline water microbial communities from Organic Lake, Antarctica - #232 | ecosystem: Environmental > Aquatic > Non-marine Saline and Alkaline > Saline | place: Antarctica: Organic Lake...
GGACTTTGGGTTGGCCAAAACTGCAGAGGACTTTGGGTTGGCCAGAACTGCAGAGTACTTTGGGTTAACCAGAACTGCAGAGTACATTGGGCAGAACTGCAGAGTACTTTTTGGGCTAGCCAGAACTCAGAGTACTCTAGGTTAACCAGAACTGCAGAGTACTTTTTGGGTTGGCCAGATATGCAGAGCACTTTGGGTTGGTCAGAACTGCAGAGTACTTTGAATTGGCCAGAACTGCAGAGTACTTTTTGGGTTGGCCAGAACTGCAGAGTATTCTAGGTTGGCCAGAACTGCAGAGTAGTTTTTGGATTGGCCAGAACTGCAGAAACTTTGGGTTGGTCAGAACTGCAGAGTATTTTGGGTTGGTCAGAACTGCAGAGTACTTTGGGTTAACCAGAACTGCAGAGTACATTGGGCAGAACTGCAGAGTACTTTTTGGGCTAGCCAGAACTGCAGAGTACTCTAGGTTGGCCAGAATTGCAGAGTACTTTTTAGGCTGGCTAGAACTGCAGAAATTTTGGGTTGGCCAGAACTGCAGAGTACTTTGGGTTGGCCAGAACTGCAGAGTAATTTTTGGGTTGGCCAGAACTGCAGAGTACATTGGCCAGAACTGCAGAGTACTTTTTGGGTTGGCCAGAACTGCAGATTACTCTGCAGCATGCAGATGGTTGACCAAGTGTAAATTCCCCTCTAACATTCGGTGGAACCTAGCCGGAGTAGAATCATGAAAACAAGTAAATATAAAATCATTTCCAACAGAAACTACGTGGCGCACGATCAACAGGTGTGAATATGGTCACGGTTTGACTAAGTCAAAGCAGCTCCTGATCATTGATCATCAAAGTGGGGAGTGGTTCGCACTGCATGCGCATTTTTTCCTTCCTTTTAATTGTTGTCATTCCTTTACCTCTTGACCTGATCTACAATTCTGGCCGTCCCTCAAAGCAGGAATTCCAGCATTCCAGACCCTCCACACTGCAGCGAGCAGAGCTGCCACTCTCTTCTGGAGTGAATTTACATTTAATCATTACCATCCCATGTTTTGCTGCACCTGTGCTTTCAGAAAACCACACGATGGTGTGCCCACTCACTGCAAAAACGCAGTGGACGTTATAGTAAACAAGTGCGCGTACCTGTCCCACGACCTCCTCTGTTGCTTCCCCTCCCTCCCCTTGCACCCAAAGACCTGCACGCGTGTGTCAAGGCATATGCTTGTCAGTGTGTGTGTATGTGTGTGCGCGTGTGTGTATGTGTGTGAGCGTGTTTGCGTGTGGGCGCGTGTGTGTGCGTCTGTGTGTGTCTGTGTGTGCGTGAGAGAGTGTGCAGTGTGTATTTGAGTGAGTGTGAGTTGATGTGCTTGTATTTGCATGTATGTGAAAATTGTGAATGCATAGCGTGCATGCATATCTGCACATGTCATGTGTGTAAGGCCCTACTCCCAGGAGTGCGAGTGCATTCCAAAAGACATTATTACAGCCGACCTGGTCCGTTTGCCTTAGCAATTGAATGTATAGGTAAACCTAATAAGGAATATCAGGCAACAAACACCTGAACAAAGTTGCATAAATGGATGAGCTAGCCAAACTTTAGAGGCAAATGGAGAAAGAAAAGAGATGCTTTCACAATATGCAAGTTATACCTGGCCTCATTATTTTCTTCACTCCCCTCTCCCGCTTCCTCTTCCTCCTCTCCTAACAGCCCTGAGGCCCCTGAGCTCTCCCCATCCTCTTCTTGAACAAAGTCTGGATCACCGCTGCTGCTGCTGTTGCTGCTACTGGCACTGCTGCTGCTGCTGCTGCTGCTACTTGCATTGCGCTTGCGCCTTCCTACTGCCGGGTTCCTGAGCTTTTTCTTCTTTTTCCTTACACCTGAAAAGGTCAGCAGGACATCAGCAGTTTCCTTTGTGGTGGCTTGCTCTGTCCTTATTGCCAAACCATGCCCTTTAAAGCATGTGGCCTTAGCCAACATGCAGGTACTTGCATGTGTATGACCAGAGCCTTGGCTTGGCTTGTGAGCGAAAGGACACAGGATTGGAATTATTTGGGGTAAGGACTCAACTGTTTTTGTCTGTTTGCTTGTCGTGGCGAGGCCAGTCTTTGGTACTTCCGTCCCTTCCTCCGTGCTTGGTTCCTTACCTTCTATGACGCCTTTACGAGCCCTCTTAGCATCAGGCTGGTCCTCTTTCGCGCTACGTGTGCCATGCTGCACGTGCACAACAACCGAACATCCGGTTTGTGGGAATCAAATCAATTGCTGAAGCAAACATGCACTAAAAGACGCATCTCACCTGCTGCGTGTTTTGTGACCTGTGCGCACGTGTTGCGTGGGCGAGAGAAGTGCAAGGTGATGTTTACAGCGTTGGTTGGGACAACACGAAAGTGAGGATAAAACTTGCCTGGTTTTTCTCTTCAGTGACACCTTGTCCTGCTGCTGCTCAGGGTCTGATAGGGGGACAAAGTCATCGTTGGCTGATTTTTTAGGTGCCTTCTGCTTCCGTCTTGACATTTTCTAATTTCTTCTCTTACTGTCTAAACCTTTTGGTTCCGGGTGATGGCCAAATTCACCCTTAAGGGCACTTCAACTTCTAATTGTTTTTTTGTTTGAATCGGTAGATTTCACTGATTCGATTGACATTCTTAAAGCGGGGGGTTGTCCCGAACACACCCGCCCGGCGGTTACTGGCTCAGCACTAACAAAAATTGCAAAAATTGAGCTCCCAGGCCCAAATTTTAACTTCATAGATTTATCTAAAATTTTGTGTGTTGGGAAATAAGGGTATTTTGAGAACATCTGCAAGCTCAGATTTATGTATGTTGGAGTAAATTGGTGTTGTGCAGGCTGAGCTGCCTGTTCTGGGCCCTTGAAAAGCACCCTAAATGGCCAAAAGTGTGCACTCGAAACTTTGTGTATTGGGTTTTATGTATTAGGAGTGTTTTAAGATCATCTGCAAGCTCAGATTTATGTAATTTGGTCCTACTGGTGTTTTGCAGGCCAAGCTGCCTGTTCTGGGCCCTTAAAAAGCACCCTGAATGGCCAAAAGTTTGCACTCCACACATTTTTAAAACTTTGTGTGTTGGGTATTAGGGGTAATTTAAGATCATCTGCAAGCTCGGATTTAAGTAATTGGGTCCTACTGGTGTTTTGCAGGCTGAGCTGCCTGTCCTGGGCCCTTGAAAAGTACCCTAAATGGCCAAAAGTTTGCACTCCACACATTCTTGATACTTTGTGTGTTGGGTATTAATGGTTGTTTCCTTTAGCTTTCACACTGCACATCACACAGTTCTCCGGCTAGTTATAACATGTAATAACAAAATTGGCCAAAGACCATAGTCAGTAGAAAGAAGATGTAGCTTATTGTTGCAGAAGATTGGATTGAGTTCGGAACTAAACATATTTTTTACCCGTGCCAAATTGTTCCGAATTGTGGTAATTAAACAGTCGGTTTGACCAGTGACAGACTATCAAACAAACTATGGGCATGGAGGGCTCTTGGTCCAGGATGTTGCTCTGTACTGTTCTTTGCTCCTAAGTTCATGGGGATGCCTGGGAGGGACGTATGCATGCATGCAAGGTTGGAAATGAGCTTCCCGAGCAGGAGAGGGCAAGGGGAGAGAAGAGAGGTATAAAATGGGGGGATTTTGGGTGGAAATTGAAGGTCAATTGCAGGGAGGACAAACTCGGAACTGGTTCAGATAGAAAAATACCTTCGTATGTCTGTGTGTGCAACGGGGAAAAACTTGCTTGGACCATTTTCCCCGGCTTAAGAGTTCACTTTGGGGCTCTAGCGGGCGGCCCGACATTCTGCATCAATGGATGAGCCAATTGATTGATAAGCAAACGAGATGTTGTCTGTTGCTGCCGAAAGCTCGGATTCTGGACCTGGTGCTAGCTAGCTTGTCGTGCACCCTACGGGCGGCGGCGGGGTGCCGGCCGGCAGGTAGGGAGGGCCCTCCAATCAAGCAGACGTTTGCGTCGACGCGTCTAAGCTCTCTGCAGAGCCAGCTGGTTTTGTATACATACTGGATTTTGTATATCGTAGTGCAATTCTAAAGATGTATTGCTCTGGAAAACTGACTTTTAGGCGTTTCTAAATGTGTGCTCATTGTCTAAGAAATAAAAGGAGTGTTTCAATCATTATTTGGGGGGAAGAAGGGCAACGAAGTTGTTCAGCAGTTAACTGACAACCGCGCCAAGATTGGGGACTATGTTATGCTTCGTTTCTAATGGGAATGTTATATGAAAGCATCCAGTGCATGTGCTCAACATTTAGAGTGTGAGTCTTTTAGTCCACAAAAGTCCTGTCCTGTGCTTTAATGCCATTTTTAAAGCAGCCTAAAAATAAGGTAGGTTGTATTGAACTAAAAGCAAAGTACTTGCTCAGTGCTGACTGTCTAATTACATGTTCGCCAAGACTTAGACGACATACATACAACGCAGCATCTTTGGATCTACCCAGATCTTATCTACCCCTCCTTTTTCATGCTCTCGTAGACCTTCTGGACAAAGTGTGTGGCTCATAGCCTCAATGTGCCATTAAATACATGTGAAAGGCCCTAGTTTTTTTGCAAATGTTTCTGGTTGACCTCTTGCTAACTATGTATATGATTTGGCCTTTACTAATGTGAAGCAATGAGCATTTTGCTTGAAATACTTTCTGGGACTTTGTCATGTCTGGATTAGAGAGCTGCGTGCAGACATCTAGAGCATCACCATCCTTACAAAAAAACAACATGCTCAAGAAATTCTGACCCAGACTTCACCTCTTAGTTTACAGTACACCGCGGTCAGCCAGGCTAGCAGGGAAAGGTTCACACATCAAAAGCGCATGCATATGCTCTTATGTACATGCATGTAAATGGACAAATACAGAAAAATGCAAGCAGATCACACAAAATAGGAGCACATGCAGGAATAAGCAACCGAAACATAATTAAGCACGAACACAATAAAAATGAAAAGCCTTGCATCTGTGAAACGCAGAGTTACGAGTATCAAGCGTTGGACTTTATTTAATCGCCAGCAACACTCCTCTTTACAACCTTGTAATCTGCAACTGCCATCCTGTCTTAGCAACTGCCTGCAATGTAACAAACAAACGTTTCCATTATAAGGCCTGCATATCAGAGGTCTTCTTCCTTCCAAACGCGCTTGCAAATCGTCATCACCTCTGTACATGCATTTTCGTTCTGCTGTGCTTTTATAGCAACGATCGGATGTTCATTAGAGCGAACGACCTTTCCAGAAAATAAAACACTATCATAGGGCAGTCGCATGGAACTCTTTCATACCTTACACACAAGATGTGGATCAAAAGAAATATTGGGTCATCATTGTGACCTCAACCCGTGCAATAAACACTCTTGATACTGCAAGAAGTCTGTCATTGTAACTGTGCAAGCACACGTTCTTTTTGATTGCCTTTGAGGGGCAAACAACACCCTAAGTATTCCCATCTAAACCTCACTTTCCCAACTGGACCCACTATTCGACGCCATGGCCTGGAAAGGGCCCCTGCAGACGACTGCTCTACCACATTCAAATCTGTGCACCATAATTTCCTGGCTTAAAGAGCTGTGCGACAGCTTCCCAATGCCAGCAGCGCGGTTCAGACAGGATCCTCTTGCAGCTTCACCAAACCTCTTTTAGATCAACCCCAACCCCCTAAGGGTTATACTATGTCTTGGTCATACGATATGCCCCGGCAGGATCTAGAACCAAACACTGTGCCGTTGATATGGCACAGCCAGGATTGAGATTTGGCAGACACCACGACTTGGACAGCATAAACCATCCCATCATGGCATCACCACCAGCACCAGCGCCAGCTCAAGTACCCCTTGTTATCAAGACTGCCACATCCGTGCTGTCTCACCTGCTGCACCCTCTACCGCACCATCTCCAAAAACAGCTGCTGCAGCTGCTGCAGCAGCAGCAGCAGCGTCCGCAGCAGAAGGTGCTGCAGCCCCCTCAGCATTGAGGAAGCCGTCTTGCTGCTGCTGAGGATGGGGTGGCAGAGGAAAACAGCCGTAGGGAGGTCCGCTGGCCGGAGGCATGGAAACCGTCGGCATGCCTTTGTGCGCAAGGAAAGCCAAAAGTTGCAGTGGACAGCACATATTGTGAAAGCAAACTCGTGAACAATTATAAGAGTGGGTCATGCTGGTTAACAAGCAGGGTTCAATTTACCATGGGTGGTCAACTGGGGAAATGTCCAAATATGTGCCCTATTTGCACTCGGAAGCCAGCCATCCACTGCCCTTTTATCCGATTGGTACCATTTTTGCTTTAGATTGAATCTGGAATTATGAGTCACACGAGGATGTGCTTAAATTCATGTGGGTAACTCTGTGTGCAAATCGGCAGGGCTGAAAGCCCACAGTGACCAACAAAACTTTAGGACGGTGGTTTTGCATGGGAAAACAGCATATATTGTTGGCTTTCATCCCCAACTAGTTGACCGTTTCACTCCATTTCTTGCCATGATGTTTGTTTATTATAAGGACTCTATAACACCAAAAATCATGTGATTTGGTAATGTGGGTGGTCTGCTATGGAGATTTTGTGGTGAAAAATAGGGTTCATGCCGCAGGCAATCAGACATTTTTGCCGGGACTGGCAACATTCAAGCTCAGGTGCTATCAGCAGATACCTCTGGGAACTGAGCTTGATTGTTGCCAGTCCCGGCCACCGTTCTCAATTCACATTTCAAAAGTACCCGTGTTTGGGGCCTCAGATGACCACCTCTGTCAATTTACGTACACAGGGGTCATCAATCCTCACAAACAATGATAACTTATAGATAGGGTGACCTTCTGCCAGGTTGACCTCGTATACATGGGAGGCTACACTTAGTCCTCCTCGTGGTAAGCTGAGGATTTGTGAGTGGTTAAAAAGTGAGTAATTTGTCAGATCAAATCACCGTCACTGCATAATATAAGACAGCACATCTACTAATCTACTAACGCCGATTGGGAGTGATAAATTAAAATAATATGTTACCTGTGTATGCAGCACCACTGCCAACTCCCCCTCCCTCCTCAAACTGCTTCATGACAGCTGCCACGGCTGCCTCTGCAGAGAGAGTTGGTCATAACCCAACATACGGTGTGAAGGTCAAGGCTGGGCACGGAAGCGTTCATACAGTATATGCAGCCAAATACGACAATTTTTATTTACCCAGTGTAAGATGATGTGTGATGGACCAGCAAAATTTAGGTGAACGTACGCAAGAGCCTTCCACTATCCAGGTTTTCACAATTTTGATCATGCAAAAAGCACTACCGCAAAATTTAAGTGAAGTACCGTATGTAAGTGCCTTTTCCCTAGCCAGGTTTTCACAAGTTTGATCGTGCAAAAAGCACTCTCAAGGCCACTTTCCACGAATCAGTACAAGATGGGTGGGCAGTGTGTCCAAGATTCATTGCACACCAACAGATACAGCATTCAGTAGGGTGGCAGGTACATTGCATAACCATGTTAAAGCAGGCAAGCATGTGGGCGTTTTTGTGTGTGCTTGAGTGGAAATGGAGTCCCTCTACCACAATAGAGTACACAAGTACTCCTCCACCAGATCTCGCTTGCAATAATTACTGCACCATACAACTTAAACAGCTGTGCAAGGCCTATATTTTACAACAGTTCACGCATGCACTAGATTTTTAACACAGCAGTTGTGGGGTGGGTGGATCAATGTATGCCCAATCCATTATTGAAGTTATGCATCGTGTTATACATTTTGTTATGCATCTCGTTGTACATCACGTTATAAACTAACGTCATGTAAAACCCAAGGTCAGATTAGGCCAAGTATCAGACGAGCTCTAAGGCATATTCAATGCTCTTGTAAACGTTATTGGGTGCATCATGCGCCACAAAAGGCAGCAACATAATAGGCAGCAAGTTAATGGTAGCAACCTGATCAGCAGGAACTGAAGAGCAGCACCTTTAAGCTAGAAACTGAAGGGCAATAAACTGAAAGGCAGCAATCGAAGGGCAATAAACTGCAGGGCGGAGAATAAAGGGCAGCGGCAACTGAAGGGCAGCGACTCAAGTGAATAGCTAAAGAGCAATTAACTGAAAGGCAGCAACTTAATCAGTGTGATCCTCACCCGCAGCAGCTGCATCCATGAGGGGGCCTCCTGAGGCGTCTGATGCACCAAATCCAGGCAGATGGAATGTTGAAAGGTCAATGTGTGGCGCGGGCATAGCACAGTTGAAGCTGTTGGCGGCATTGGTGGTGGCAGCAATAAACTCCTCTCCCTGCACGATCATAATAAAAGATAAGCCATGAGAAGAGGCACGATCATAAAGGGGCATGAAAGCCTGCTGTACCATTTGCAGAAATGTAGACCCTTATAACTTTCCATTGTTGCAACTACCTCTGTTGGCGGTTCGTTCCCTGCGCGTTTTTTTCATGATGCAATCGCTCGTAGTTCAGGCCTTTGCTTTTATTTGTGGAAACTGTCATTCCCATATTGATGTTGGGCACCTTACAACCCCCGCCACACTGCCACACCTCACTGCCACACCTCACAGATGCACCTCACAGATACACCTCACAGATACACCTCGCAGATACACCTCACAGATACCTCACAGATACACCTCACAGATACACCTCACAGATGCACCTCACAGATACACCTCACAGATACACCTCACAGATACACCTCATCACTATGCTGCCACAAACAGAACGTGCACAAGTGCACAACAAAGTGCACAACAGGTACGTGCACAAAAAAGTGCACAACAAAGCAGTTGTGCACAACAAAGTGCACAACAAGTACGTGCACAACAAGTACGTGCACATCAAGAACGTGCACAACAAAGCAGTTGTGCACAACAAAGTGTACAAACGTGCACAAGTGCACAACAAAGCAGTAAGGCAAAACTTTAAATCAGCTGACAGCCAGCCACATCTCTTTGGCATCATGCAAAATAATGAAGCAAAAGTTCACAACTGCGATCTGCCTCCTTTGTCAGCATGCCAATCTTTGTTCTGGCGACCTGCTACATCCCATGATCAACCAAGCGTCCCTGCCATCTCACCTGTCCTCCAGCTTGGCCGTCAGATGCTTCTAGGTCGATGCTACAATATCAAATGTGTGCCTTGCGGTGATCAAGCGTGGGGCCCAGAACAGGGCCCAGAATTCAAATCGCACGGTTTACGCCGTTGCCATGCACACAGGGCCCAGAATTCAGATTGCATGGTTTACGTTGTTGCCATGATTCCATACACAGCCGCATCTGCTAGTCATGGCTTCTAAGGTTAGGTCCAGACTCAGCAAATAGGTTGCAAATAATCACCTGTGGAATATATCCAGACTCAGCAAATAGGTTGCAAATAATCACCTGTGGAATATATCCAGACTCAGCAGTATGTATCCAGACTCAGCACTGGAATATATCCAGAATCAGCAAATAGGCAAATAGGTTGCAAATAATCACCTGTGGAATTTGAGTGGAAAAGGCTGACAGGTCCAGGCCCCCTTTGTCATCCTCCTCCTCTTCCTCTCCTTGTGTGTGACCATTTTTCACCCAGTTCTCGTAGTCTTTGCAAGACAAAATGTTCTCTAGTGCTTGGCCGGACTGAGTCGAATGAGCCTGCGCATTTGACAGTACAAGCGAGGCACTTGACAGTTTACTCAAAAGCTTGCGTGCTATTCCTATCAGGTCCCTCCACTAGACAAAGACGTGTCACCTCAGTCCTTATACAGTACACACCAAACAGGACATTGATTGCCTGCATTGTAAGATGCCTGCGTTGTAAGATGCCTGTGGTAAGATGCCTGCGTTGTAAGAAGCCTGTTGTAAGATGCCTCGCCTCAGTCTTTATACAGTACACACCAAACAGGACATTGATTGCCTGTGTTGTAAGATTGATTTCCTGTGTCGTAAGATTAATTCCCTGTGTCGTAAGATAGACTTCCTGCGTTGTAAAATTGATTTCCTGCGTTGTAAAATTGATTGCCTGCGTTGTAAGATTGATTTCCTGCGTTGCAGGATTGATTGCCTGTGTTGTAAGATTGATTGCCTGTGTTGTAAGATGCCTGTGCAGCACGGCAGCAGCAACTTCACTCCATTGGTTGTTGCCAAAACGCCAAGAAACTTAATTATAACGCCTTGAGGTGACCAACTCCCTTTGCGAGCCTCACTTGGTGCTCCCTCACCTCTGCTGAATACCTGAAGCCTGCAATCAAGGCTGCAGCAAGTACAACAAAAGAACGCCTTTGCCTTTCTTCGTGTTCATCGTCATCCTGACCTGCGCTTGCTGGTGCTCCATCATCTCCCTGCCGTAATCGCTCAGTGCACAATTGGTGGCAGCATTTACGCCCCGGAGTCGAACCAAGGCACGGTCGTACGCGCTTGCTGCCTCTTTCTCATCATTAAACAGGCCTGCATGAGGCAGTATCAGCACTGAATCGTATGCAAACTATGAACCTGAACAAAGACAAGAAGACAAGGGGGTAGCGTCACAACAAAAACCACTCATCTAGGTACACGTGCTTGGATCCAGGCACACCGATGCGGCTCTCCATCTACCACTGGGATGCAAGGGGTAGCGTCACAAAGAAATCACTTACCCAGGTACACGTGCTTGGATCCAGGCACACCGATGCGGCTCTCCCATCTACCACTAGGATGCGAGGTTACACCTCGATACGTGGAGGATCCGCGAGAAAAGCCCTGCACGCAGGAAAGAAACGAGTAGGGTGTGTTAATCATTAGTTGGAAAGCTAGATACTACGTCATGGGGTCACGAATGGAAAGCTGTAGGAGCCATGGAGGAAGTCCTGTACATGGATTCGAGCGAGGCAAGCAGAAAAATGTGTACACATTCATGAGGATTAAAATTTCCTTGTTAGGCAGGGAGCCACTGGAGGAGCATGTGAAAGCACAAGTGAGAGCATGTGAGAGCATGCTCGCCCGCTCTGTGGTGCTCTCAGGTGAGAGACCACTATAACATTGCACAACACGTGCTGCTCAAGTGGGATGTAAAGGGGAGCAGGAAACAGACCTGTGAGCAGGAGAGAATTATCCATTTTAAACGCGTCTAGCACAAACCTGTTTATTTATGCGCACAGGTCTTGAGTTAGAGGTCACGGCACGTGGGTGTTGAATTTCCGCAGAAGTGAAGCTCTGTACAATGTATTGCAAGTAGTACGGACGTGCGCTGAAAGTTATTCAAGAGTGTTCAGTGTGGTGGGGGGGTAAAGAATGCTTGGCGGGGCATGAGCCTTAGGAACTTAAGGGGACTGGAGAGGCAACATTTCCCTTCTTTTGATACCAGAATGCAAGAAGAATGCAGGCTTTCTAATGAGTTAGCCAAGCCCTATGCCTGCGCCCGTAGCGACCTTGAGAGTGATACTTTACAGTGTGCTAAGAGATCAGAGGGACTATGGAGGAATTATGGAGGGATTATGATGTACGACCTTGTGAGAGCCAAATGTTACAGTGTGCTAGGAGATCAGAGAGAAGGAGGGATCATAATGGACAACTCTATGACAGTCAAATGCTCCAGTGTTCTAGGATATCAGAGGGAAAGGGGGATTATGATACACTACCTTGTGAGAGTCCAATGTCACAGTGTGCTAGGTGCTGGGTAATTGGAGGGAAGGAGGGATTATTAATTATGATGCACAACCTTGGGCATCAGCATTCCATCCATCTGGCACTCAGCACAACAACACAAGGTCTATAGACAAGGTCTATTTACATTGTGGCATGTGACTAGCCGCGGCATTAAAGTTATGTGCTTAATTGGAAGACAAATGGAAACTGTAAGGGAAGGACCTCGTAATTATGCAACAGGTAGTATTGTAATTATGCAATAAGTAGTATTACCTTCCCTGCTCATGATGACCCAGGCGCATGAGCAGAGTTTTAACCTTCAGTCTGTTCAACTATACCCTGCTAAACTTCTCGTACAGACGCGCTCTTTTCAAAACCATTATCAACAACTCTCATCAGGAGCCGGTATGAAGCCAAGTCTACAACCCTAATTACTTTGGTGGAGTTTGGCGGCACCCGGTACCAAGGCAGCTCTTCTTCCTTAATTTACGTGGGGAAGTGCTTTCACGGCTCGTGTAATTTTCTTTGCTTTTTTTTTTTCAATCTGTTAGCTGGAAATCTGGAGCCCTTGAAAAAAAATGCGCCTGAGGTGATGATGTTGAGTCACACAGAAAAAGTGTGGGAATGGCAATCAAATAACAATTGCTGAGGGAGTTGCCAAAGTTTACCTGACCACGATTCTATGATATTTGGGAATTAAACAAGCTATTCTAATTGCAACCTCACTTATCAAGGTCACACTTATGGCTGGATGAAGGTGAAGTGCCCAGAATCTGGTGATTCATTTTTCAGGAGTAAGGCCAGCCAAGCTAGCAGAACTACCGGCATGCCTTTGCATCAGCTCGAATTTACTTATTTTTAGTGATGTCCATTTGCAAGGCACCACCATCAAAATATACAATCGTGTCTGTCGTTTGATTTTGCACACCAATATTGTATTGAATTGATCGGCAGAACCCATGTTATTCGGCAATACCCACCAATAGGCTACTACAACAAATATCTGACATCTTGCCTGTGTACAGAGCAGAAACTCAGGCACTAAGTTCTGCTCAAGGATCTCAGCTTGTTTCTGTTTGCATACAACACTTAAATTATTAGCCCTTGCCTGAATTGGAGTCCACACAAGTAAATATTTTTCTTACATATACTCGCAACACACAAATTTTGACACAAGGCAAACATTCACCTGGCTCTGTCTGCGCACTGCCATCACAAGCTCCTCCATGGATATGGAGTCCATGCAGCCCATAAGTCCTTGGTACCGCTCCACCCCAAAGTTGGTATGTGAGTTTTTCCCCTTGGTCTTCAGAGCCGCGACATCAAAAGCCTCCGCAGCATGGTCCTCATGCTCATATCCTCCTAGACACAAAAGAAATGTTCAAAGTGGCTGTGTGAGCTCTGGACCTTAATCTTTAGGGCCGCGACATCAAAATCCTCTGCAGCATGGTCCTCGTGCTCATACCCTCCTACACACGAAAAGAATGACAAAAGTGAATGTGTGAGCTCTGGCTTTTCATCTTTAGGGCCTCAACATTAGAAGCCTCTGCAGCATGGTCCTCGTGCTCATTTCCTCCTAGACACGAAAAAAATTTGGATTTTGCGTGTTTACATAGTCAAGGGGATATAGAAAACTCCCTACTACAAGGATGAAAAGAAACCGAAAGGTACGAAATAAAATAATGACAAAAGTGGTAGCTAAGCTCTGGCCCTTGATCTTTAGGGTTGCAACATTACGTTTGTTTGCGATAGTAGAAGTTCTATACTTTGCAGTGACAGTGATTTGATCTGACAGCCTTCATCGAAATCTCCTTCTGCTTATTGCGTACCTAAGAGCCAACGTCTGACAAACGCCTCCCCACTTTTGTAGGCACATTTCCAGTACCGGTAAGGGGGTTGAGGTATTCTTTTCAATTTAACCCTAACATCCTATACTAGTTTTACCTTTACACCAGAGCCCCACCCGGTTGTAGCAGACAGGTGAGGCAAAGAAGTTGCAATAATTGCTAAGCAGGATTGGTCATTGTATTGTTGTGTGGAGGCAGAGCGCTACAACTCGTCCTGACCTGTGGGCTACTACCGCAAGATGTATTAACTCTAACGAAAAGTAGACATTTTTAAGGAAATTTTATCCCCCACCCCAACACACTCACCCAGGTACACTTGCTTCTTCTGCTCCTTGATCCAGATGTGAGCCTCCCAGCGACCGCTACGCGTCGATTTGTGCAAATATGGAGAAGTCATGCATATCGCTTTTGAAAATGGGACTCTCCTCATATGACAAGGCTGAGGCTTCGTCTGACTGCATGTGTTCTGCTCGATAAGGCATCACTGTTTATGTGCAGCTGCATCTTTGATGCGTGAGACATCAGACACTTGGCCCCCAAATAACCCATGCATGTATCCCCATAATTGAAGCGGAGCACAGAGGTAAACGTGCTAAGACTGGTAATCATTGTTTGGTGTTGACATCATAGAAAGATTAAGGCGTTAAAAGCATGTGAGCACCGACCTGCGCTTGTGCCTGGTGACGCCTCGGAACTTGGACGTGCGCTTTTCGCCATCACCTTCAGCACCCTGCGTGCGTGCGTACTTGTATTTTGTGTATGCGTATGTGTATGCGTATGCGTATGCGTACTATGCGTATGCGTATGCGTATGCGTATGCGTACTATGCGTATGCGTATGCGTATGCGTATGCGTATGCGTATGCATATGCATATGCGTATGCGTATGCGTATGCGTATGCGTATGCGTATGCGTATGCGTATGCGTATGCGTATGCGTATGCGTATGCGTATGCGTATGCGTATGCGTATGCGTATGC
>Ga0307947_1002637_pt1 | contig 14386 bp, 10 predicted proteins | sample OrgLakmetagen232_FD_201840 | JGI IMG/M metagenome (GOLD analysis project Ga0307947, IMG submission 201840) | Saline water microbial communities from Organic Lake, Antarctica - #232 | ecosystem: Environmental > Aquatic > Non-marine Saline and Alkaline > Saline | place: Antarctica: Organic Lake...
CCCACTGCACTGACTCACTCCCCCACTGCCCTCACTCCCTCCCACACTGACTCATGCCCACACAGTGTACTCCGTTCCTCTCAAACTGCACTCCCTCTCTCACACACTGTGCTCCCTCCCTCCCTTCCAAACTGCACCACCTCACTCCCTCACCACAAAAACCCACCAACAGGTGCCCTCCAGCCTCGTAGAAAACATTTGCACGGATCCCAACTCCCCACCAATCGGCTCATTCTTCTCGGAATGGCTGGACAAGAACACAGAGGAATACGACGTGGTGGTGGTGGGAGGGGGCATGGCCGGCACTGCTGCGAGCTACTGGTAAGTGGACACGACAGAGAAAGAGGTTGCGTGTGGCACGTTGGAATGCGAGATGCTTCATGCGTAGGTGCTTGCAATAAGCGTCTGAGCTTGTCTCACACCACCACAGGGATTAGGGGCATGGTTTAAATTGTTGCCGGATCATACTGGTAGGTTGCAGTGGCTGCATCTTGCGTACGTGTTACTAACAAATGCTTCCTTGTCTGTTTTTGGGTGGGTGTGCGTATCGTCATCGCGTTGGCGACTTGCGCGTTCGAATCGTGTTCTGATCCTCGCCAAACAAATAGAGTGTGTGGTGAGTGGAAGATGACAGGAACCGTGACGCTACTCTAGCAAGTTGGGTGTGGGCCGACTTTCTGGTTTAACAAGGAGAAGAGTATGATTGGGGAGGTGAAATAGGGACTTTGTAGGTCCTCTGCAATTTTTAACAATTTGCTATAATAATAATTTCATTTCATTTCTATAATAATAATTTGCTATACGCCTATTGCAAAACTAATCACGAGTATCAGATTTGGCAGGGAAATCTTGAAGTCAGGCCGTATGCAATTAATGAACATGGTTCTGGCCAACCCTGTATGTGTGTATGTATGTGTGTGCGTGCGCGCTTGGCGTGCGTGCACAGCACACTGCTTTATGAAATCCAACCGTGCCTTGGGCTGCGCATCTTTCCTTTAAAAAGCGGCTCTGTGGTCGCTGCTTCATAATCACCTCAGCACGGTTCATAATGTGGTCGCTGCTTCATAATGTGGTCGCTACTTCATAATGCTGCTTCATAATGTGGTCACTGCTTCATAATGTTAATAATGTGGTCGTTGCTTCATAATCACCTCAGCACTCCGCCCTGTGCCAGCATCACACTCACATGCACCTGTTAGACTCCTGCCCTGTTTCAGCATCACACTCACATCCATCTGTTACGATCCTGCCCTGTGTCAGCATCACACTCACATCCATCTGTTACACTCCTGCCCTGTTTCAACATCACACTCACATCCATCTGTTACACTCCTGCCCTGTTTCAACATCACACTCACATGCACCTGTTACACTCCCGCCCTGTGTCAGCATCGCACTCACATCCATCTGTTACAATCCTGCCCTGTTTCAACATCACACTCACATGCACCTGTTACACTCCTGCCCTGTGTCACAGGCTCTCAAAGCTGGCCCCAGAGATGAAGGGCGTTGTACTAGAGAGTAAATCAGTGGCACATAAGGGGGGGAGCTCGTACGGTGACTCACGCATGTATAGGTGGGAATGAAATTGCATTGTGTGATTTTGACCATTTGTTTTCAGCGCTCTAATTTCTCAGGTGGACTCCTTGTAAGTTTGTAAGCAACAAATGCAGAAGGGAGTCTTGCTTGACTGAACAGGGTTATGAAACCAATCAAGTGCTCGTTCAAATGCTTAAACCATAACCAGCAAGGCCTTTGACGCAGAGGACCAAACCATTCCATGTAGTATTGTACGGCCTCCCTTCCCTTCCAAAGTTCCTTTTAGTCTAGCAGCTCATCCCGCGAGTCCGATGCTATCTAGCTCCCTCAAAACCGACTTATTTTGAATAACCACGGCACCAAGATGTGCCAATGGGTGAGCACGTGCCACATAACAAATACCACTCTTTTGTCCCCACAGGCAAATGTACAGCCAAGAGTACTTTAGTCGGATGCAGACCACCGCCTTAGGCATGTGGGACGAGTTGGAAAAGGAGACAGGGGTGAAGCTCCTCACCCCCAATGGCCTCCTTTTCTACGGAGAGACAGACACAGGTGAGTGATCATTGATCCCGTGCTGTTATGGATGTGGCTGGGTGTGTGCACCTGTGTGCTTGAGTGTGTATGTGTGAATGTACGTGTGTGTGCGAGGGAGAGAGAGAGAGAGAGAGAGAGAGAGAGAGAGAGAGATTTTATGTTGTGCGTGCTAGCCCCATGATGCGTTTTCCTTGGTGTGCGTGATGTGGAGTGCAGAAGATAAGTCCGATGGCACAAACACGCACACACACATATACAAACACACACAGTGGCATCTGAATATGGACTATGTGCCTTACAAATATCTTGCGTGCAGGCGAGACTGTGGAGGGCAGTGTGCGCGGCGTGCAGGAGACATGCGCCCAGCTAGGCTTGGAGCACGAATACTACGCAGACCCCGCAGGCATGCGTGAAAAGTGGGCTCAGGTAATAGACAGGTTGACCTAAGAAGGCGGGAAATGTGAGAGCCAGGAGCTTCAGACCCCTTTTTGATCAAAGGAGCAGGATTGCGCAAAATAACGCCGTGGCACTTAAAGGAAACGAGCCGTAACAAAAAGGCCATTCTACGTCGGGGGCAGGAGGCAAAGTCAACGCAACAGGCAGCAGGTCTGCACATAGCAGCCCTGGTCTGTCTGCCAAGGGGTCTATTTTCCCTCTTTTTGAAGAGAGAGACTGGTTGCCTTCATTTAAGGATGCCAGTGTAGAGCACAAAGAACAGGTTAATCGTAAAGAACAAGGTTGAAAGTGTGTACGATTCTTAGATTTTTGAATGGTAAATTCACATTGATCACACTGGAGCAGATCAAATCGATAACAACAGTTAATGAGCTCCAGCTCACCTGCATTTCAAATTGCTGTGCAATGAGTATCCCGATCAAGCATGTCAAATGCACACACCATTGCTCAATGAACTGCAGCTCACCTGCAATTTATTTTGCTGTGCAATGAGTATCCTGATCAAGCATGTCAAATGCACACAACATCGCTCAATGAGCTGCAGCTCACCTGCATTTAAAATTGATGTACAACTGGATTACATCAAGAGCGTGGTCGCATCAAGAGCGTTACCTGCACACGAAAAGATACCTACCTTTTTAGTTACACAAGCTTTTGATTACGACCCTTGCTTTCTTCATGCGCACAAGCCCGCGCACGCTTGCGTGACAGCTTCCTGCTCGCTCTTGCCTTTTACAACACTCAAGAACTTGCACATACTTGCGCATACAGATCGAGCCAGGATCCAAGTACGAGGGCGTGTACGAGGCCACAGCTGGCTCTGTGAACGCAAGCCTGTCGTGCGCGACCATGATGAGCCAGGCCCAAAAACAGGGATGGCAGTTGTTGGAACATACAAGGGTGAGTGCCGAAAGGGTGGAGGAACTTGTTGCTTCCTGAAGGGGCATAATGCAAGGGGGTTGCTGCCACCAGTAAGGGGTGTCGTGAAAAACTGCTGGCTTGCGCAGGCATTCCTACAAAGTTGGTGCACGTGCCAGTCATCAAACTTTGGAACAAGTGTGTATGATGCTTGCACCAACTTCTGTGTAATGAGAGGAATCTCTGTAGTTACGACCCTAGTCATTACGCGTAGCTGGCGTTGGCTACAATCTTGATGTATACATGGCTTACAATGATATTACATTGGATTACGGACATGAAACGGCCTTCAGTCAAGGCAAATCTGACTGCTAGCCTGCGTGTAGCTAGGGTTGGCCACACCCGTACGTACACACCATTTATGACCGTATGTATGGCGACTTCTCAGCTGGAAACACCGTATATGCACCGTGTATGTGTATGTATGTATGTATGTATGTATGGTGTTCACCAACCGTTTTTGATGCCAGCAAGGGGGTGACCCTGGCACCAGCACCAAGATCACTATCCAGGTGAATCTCATAACCATCGCACATTTCATCATTGAGGTAAGGATTTGTTTTCAACTCTGCCACCTACAGACTTAGTGTACCACATCTGTTGTTCCAAGAGTCAGATTCTTTGTACCTTGTTCCTCTTTGGCATTCGCATCCAGATCCAGAACTCTGGGCAGTAATCTTCGGTGATCTTGAGCGTCACAGCGAAACTCAGAATCGTTTGTGGCACCCATATCATTTTGCGCCTGCTTCGCTTGAAGGTGGAGGGTTTACCTAATCAGCCCTTTACCAGGTGCTAATCACACGTTTTAAATGGGTCCCACCCCTGCTTCACTTACTTCTAGGTGGAGGACATTCACATTCCAGAGCCAGGCCAAGTGCAGCTCCTAACGCACGGTGGGAAACGGATCAAGGTACGGCTTGCTTTCCTTGCCTTGATGGCTGGCACTGCGTATATGCCGTGCATGGTGCCTGAATGCCGCGTTATCTTTTCGTCAACCTGACACTGCGATGGTGGTTGGAGATACATGCTTGCCGCATTTGCCACTTGGGCTGGAATCTGCACATGCTTTAAGAACAGTGGAGCTGTTTAGACAGGTTTTCTGTGTGTGTGTGTGTTTGTGTGTGTGTGTGTCCCAAAAGCCCGTCGGGATAGAGCAGTTGTTTGCGTAACTCGCATGCTAAAAGCACTTAAAATCTGCAATTCATGGCATGACATTTGAGTGCAAGGAATGCACGCATGCATACAGGGTGGCCGGCATTGATCAGAACCTAAGCATTCTTTGCATGCCATCTTATCGAGATCAGCATGCCAGCTCTGTGTCGCTGCACGCTTGAACATTTTATCATACAGGCTTGCTGCACCTCATGCATGTGCCAGTCAGGGCTTGCGCACTTGCTGGTTCGAGGCCTGTGTGCTCCTTACATACAGAGCTGTCGCAGTGCAATATAGGTGCTACATCAGGGCTACAAGAGGCACGCCTGTGCGCGCGTGCATGTGCATGTGCGTGTGTGTACTGCAAGAGGCGCGCCCATGCGCGCGTGCATGTGCATGTGTGTGTGCACTGCAAGAGGCACGTCCGTGCGTGCATGTGCATGTGCATGTGCGTGTGTGCACGTGTGCAGCTCCGTGCCTGATCTGCAAAGGGTGCACCGCTATTGATGGCCAACAGGGGCACCTTTCAAACAGGCATACACTCCTACAGACATACACTCCTGGCCAAACCATCAGCGTGCTTTGGCATGTACGCAGCTTCTTTGTGTGCGACTTGAAAAATGGCAGGCTGCTGCGGCTCTTCCTTGCGCCCCGTACTCATTTGCGCTTGTAGGGCATCTAATGATGAGTCTTTCTTACCCCCTCTCCTACCTAACACCCCAACACGCGTGGAAGGGAACGGGTCAGCACTGATCGTTTGCTACCTAGACATGTCAAATACAAATGCATGAAGGCATTTGCGCCACAACAGTAGCAAGTGCAGCGTGTTGTTGAAGAGCGTAGCAAGTGCAGCGTGTTGTTGAAGAGCGTAGCAAGTGCAGCGTGTTATTGAAGAGCGTAGCAAGTGCAGCGTGAATTGAAGAGCGTAGCAAGTGCAGCGTGTTGTTGAAGAGCGTAGCAAGTGCAGCGTGTTATTGAAGAGCGTAGCAAATGCAGCGTGTATTGAAGAGCGTAGCAAATGCAGCATGTATTGAAGAGCGTAGCAAGTGCAGCGTGTTGTTGAAGAGCGTAGCAAGTGCAGCATGTATTAAAGAGCGTAGCAAATGCAGCGTGTTGTTGAAGAGCGTAGCAAGTGCAGCGTGCTATTGAAGAGCGTAGCAAGTGCAGCGTGTTGATGAAGAGCGTAGCAAGTGCAGCATGTATTGAAGGTTTTGCCTGTCGGCGCACACTTCCTGTTGATGCATGTACTGAACAGTGGTCTGCCTAACCCAGTGCTGGCCATCTGTCAAAATGCATGCTACACAAACTCAAAGCCTTTGCAAGGGCTGCATGCCCAACACACGATATATCCATGCATGCATCCTATCTAAAGGTAGCACATTCCTGAAAGTGAAAAGGCACAACATGGCATAAAATGGCTCAAAGCGACTGAAGGCGTGACTGTGTAGGAGTAGGGCTAGTTGGGCCTACATATCCGTGTACTTGCGAAATTGCCTGTTACAAACACCGCACATGCACGGCAAGTGTTTGGTCCTAGCCAACTCTAACTAAGCGTGACTATACCATGCAATATGCGTATTGGTCAAGCCAGCCTTTGTTTTACAGCACGTGCCCCAACCACGTCACCACCCTGATTAGAAACATGGGAAAAGAGCATGTCTGTGTGTGTGTTTGTGTGTGTGTGTGTGTGTGTGTGAGCGTAAACGCTGCATGCACACTGAATAGTGGCCTGGCTTACTCTGTGCTGGCCATCTATCAAAGTGCTTGCTACAGCAACCTCAAGCCTGTTGCAAGGGCTGCACGCACTTTATCCCCCACGTGTGCATCCCATCTGATGGTAGTACATCTTGTTGGCAAAGCTGCAATGTCAGCTTCCCCTTTGGGTGCCAAACATGCCCTCCTCCACTCGCACGAATTGGCTTCCATATACAAAATATATGCATGCATCAGAATATATGCATGTATGCATTCACAAGCAAGCACACATGCATATCATCATTGCACAGAAAGTGCATAAGGAATTATTACACAACGCCAGATGGCCGAGGCCCAATCCTCCAGAGCAAAGAGGTGGGGTGGTAATCGGAGACAGGTAATCAAAATTGGCGAACATGAAACCCATACTACCGTGGCACCCTGACGCGCTTGGGGTGCTGAGAGCCGTAGCACCGCGAGTGAAGGGGTGCCGCACATCATTAAACCGTCTGCATGCATGTACATACTGTTATTATCATGCATGTACACACATGCAAACATACCTTTCCCTTGTCTCTCTCTCTCTCTCTCTCCCCCTCTCTCTCTCTCTCTCTCTCTCTCTCTCCCTCTCTCTCTCTCTCTCTCTCTCTCTCCCTCTCTCTCCCTGTCTCTCTCTCTCTCTCTCTCTCTCTCTCTCTCTCTCTCTCTCTCTCTCTCTCTCTCTCTCTCTGCCAGTGCAAGGAATGCACGCATGCATACAGGGTGGCCGGCATTGATCAGAACCTAAGCATTCTTTGCAAGCCATCTTATCAAGATCAGCATGCCAGCTCTGTGTCGCTGCACGCTTGAACATTTTAATCATACAGGCTTGCTGCACCTCATGCATGTGCCAGTCAGGGCTTGCGCACTTGCTGGCTCGAGGCCTGTCTGCTCCTTACATACAGAGCTGTCGCAGTGCAATATAGGTGCTACATCAGGGCTACAAGAGGCACGCCTGTGCGCGCGTGCATGTGCATGTGCGTGTGTGTACTGCAAGAGGCACGCCCATGCGCGCGTGCATGTGCATGTGTGTGTGCACTGCAAGAGGCACGTCCGTGCGTGCATGTGCATGTGCATGTGCGTGTGTGCACGTGTGCAGCTCCGTGCCTGATCTGCAAAGGGTGCACCGCTATTGATGGCCAACAGGGGCACCTTTCAAACAGGCATACACTCCTACAGACATACACTCCTGGCCAAACCATCAGCGTGCTTTGGCATGTACGCAGCTTCTTTGTGTGCGACTTGAAAAATGGCAGGCTGCTGCGGCTCTTCCTTGCGCCCCGTACTCATTTGCGCTTGTAGGGCATCTAATGATGAGTCTTTCTTACCCCCTCTCCTACCTAACACCCCAACACGCGTGGAAGGGAACGGGTCAGCACTGATCGTTTGCTACCTAGACATGTCAAATACAAATGCATGAAGGCATTTGCGCCACAACAGTAGCAAGTGCAGCGTGTTGTTGAAGAGCGTAGCAAGTGCAGCATGTTATTGAAGAGCGTAGCAAATGTAGCGTGTTGTTGAAGAGCGTAGCAAGTGCAGCGTGTTGTTGAAGAGCGTAGCAAGTACAGCGTGTATTAAAGATTTTGCCTGTCAGCGCACACTTCCTCTTGATGCATGTACTGAACAGTGGTCTGCCTAACCCAGTGCTGGCCATCTGTCAAAATGCATGCTACACAAACTCAAAGCCTTTGCAAGGGCTGCATGCCCAACACACGATATATCCATGCATGCATCCTATCTAAAGGTGGCACATTCCTAAAAGTGAAAAGGCACAACATGGCAAAGAATGGCTCAAAGCGACTGAAGGCGTGACTGTGTAGGAGTAGGGCTAGTTGGGCCTACATATCCGTGTACTTACGAAATTGCCTGTTACAAACACCGCACATGCACGGCAAGTGTCTGGTCCTAGCCAACTCTAACTAAGCGTGACTACCATGCAATATGCGTATTGGTCAAGCCAGCCTTTGTTTTACAGCACGTGCCCCAACCACGTCACCACCCTGATTAGGAACATGGGAAAAGAGCATGTCTGTGTGTGTTTGTGTGTTTGTGTGTGTGTGTGTGTGTGTGTGTGAGCGTAAACGCTGCATGCACACTGAATAGTGGCCTGGCTTACTCTGTGCTGGCCATCTATCAAAGTGCATGCTACAGCAACCCCAAGCCTGTTGCAAGGGCTGCACGCACTTTATCCCCCACGTGTGCATCCCATCTGATGGTAGTACATCTTGTTGGCAAAGCTGCCATGTCAGCTTGCCCTCTGGGTGCCAAACATGCCCTCCTCCACTCGCACGAATTGGCTTCCATATACAAAATATATGCATGCATCCAGAAGATATGTATGTATGCATTCACAAGCAAGCACACACGCATATCATCATTAGGAGTTATTACACAACGCCAGATGGCCGAGGCCCAATCCTCCAGAGCAAAGAGGTGGGGTGGTAATCGGAGATAGGTAATAAAAATTGGCGAACATGAAACCCAAACTACCGTGGCACCCTGACGCGCTTGGGGTGCTGAGAGCCGTAGCACCGCAAGTGAAGGAGTGCCGCACATCATTAAACCGTCTGCGTGCATGTACATACTGTTATTATCATGCATGTACACACATTCAAACATACCTTTCCCTTGTCTCTCTCTCTCTCTCTCTCTCTCTCTCTCTCTCTCTCTCTCTCTCTCTCTCTTCCTTCTTCGCCCTAATGCTAAGTCAGATCATTGAAAGAAAAGTTCACGGGTGCTGCTCCTGATGTCTCACTGTTGTGTGGCTTACACGCACACAGATACAAACACACACGTGAGCTTACAAGCACATACACATACACACACAGGCCAAGAAGATGGTGCTGTGCGCTGGAGCTTGGACAAACGATGTGCTAAAAAAAATGGGCGCAGAAGAGATGGAGCTTGAGGTGAGGCAATTGTGGAGGTTGCTGGGTACAACTACGTATGAGTAAGGGAAGTGGAGGGCACAGACAGACAGACGTGAGTGAGTGAGTGAGTGAGTGAGTGAGTGAGGTCAAGAGGTCTGGCGCAAGATGGAAGGGGGAAGCAGGAGAGGGAAGCAGACGAAAAACAAAGTAGCAGGAGAGGAACAGGTGTAAGCAGATGGTTTGGACGGGTGCTGAGTGGACAGGTGTCGAAGACAAAGCGAGGATTAGGCAGAATGAAGTGCAACACTCCTTCATGAAACTCCTGCGCAGGTGTGGAATGTGCACTGGGGCCATTACAAGGTCTCACCTGAAGTGGCTAAAACCCTCCCCCAATGGTTCTGCTTCCAAAAGGAGCAAGAAGGGTCATGGGACGGAGGCCTGTACTACGGCTTTCCATCGGAGGACAAAAACAGCGCAGACCCTGTCATCAAGGTGCATTGAGGGTTTGGTGGACTTGATGCGCGTGCCTTGTAAATGTCTGAGGCAGCTCTTGTGCTGAACAGGAATCGCAGGACATGTCATTAGTCATTAGGGTGTGTGGAGCAGTGTATCGTGCATGCAAAATTGCATGGTTGCGTCTATGTTTGGTCTGTTTAAATTTCCGCGCAACTGCTAAGGCGCAGCAGTCCGTCTTATGGGATTGTCAGATAAAAAATGGAAGTATTTGCTCAGGCGGCAAGCAAGGCGCAAAACTAGACTGGATTGCTGCATACAGCATCCATGTTTGTGACTATTGACACACATTTACATTTGACAGACATGTACACATGCATACACACGCGTACACATATATACACACACGCGTACACACTGACACGCTAGCACACATACGCACACACTGACACACACACGCACACACACAATGAAGGTGGGCATTGACTTTACGCCAGATGACCCCAAGTTTCGTACCCCAGGCATGGAGACCTTTGCGTATGATGCTGATCAACGGGTCACCAGCTTGATTGATGCCTTTGTCAAGCAAAACTGGAGCGGCGTTGGCGAGCGCAGGTGGGCTTTGCGGGGGGATGGGGGGTGCGTGCGAGAGTGTGTGTGGGTTTTGGTGCGTGTGGGTGACACGTGTATGTGGGTTAATGCAGAGGGGCCATCTGGTGAAGCATTTACAATTGTACCCTTTGTAACTTAGGGACAGCCTTATGTGCAGCCTAAGGAATAGTCATACAAACAGCCTTAGGAACAGTCTTGTGTACAGCCTAAGGAACAGCCTTACTAACAGTCTTGCAAATAGCCTTACAAACAGCCTTACAAACAGTCTTATTAACAGCCTTACAAACAGTCTTGCAAACAGCCTTACAAACAGCCTTGCAAACAGCCTTACAAACAGCCTTGCAAACAGTCTTACAAACAGCCTAAGGAACAGCCTTGCCAACAGCCTTACAAACTGCCTTGCAAACAGCCTTGCAAACAGCCTTGCAAACAGCCTTACAAACAGCCTACAGAACAGTATTACAAACAGCCTAAGGAACAGCCTAACGAACGGCCCAAGGAACAGCAAGCCACATATGAGCCATACTCAGGTCCCCGGGCCGTTATAAACGAGTGCATGCTCGTGGGTATGTCACAGAGGCGCCCAAGAGGTCGACTGGGGCACTTCTGGCAATAATTATAAGCCCTCTGAGCATGAATATGTGCAAAGGGCTCTTTGCTTTGATGCAGCTCAACTCCAATTTTCGGCCCTGGAGGTAGGCCCTCATACTTCACAGGCACGTGACCAAGCACACACGTGTACTCACACGAGCGACTATTTGCACATACACACAGGGACATGCAGGCCAGCCCCTACACCATGACCAAGGACGGCTACTTTGTGCTGGACAAGCTGCCAGGCCATCCTGAGGTCTGTATGTTCACCGGGGGCAGTGGCAGGGCCTTCAAGTTTGCTCCCCTCATTGGCAGGTACGCTACACCATCAATGTGCTTGCTGGTGTGTGTGTGTGTTTGCTTGTGTGTGTGTGTGTTTGCTTGTGATTGTGAGTATAAGTGCGCTTGCTGGTGTGTATGTGTGCGTGTGTGTGTGTGTGCTAACTAGATTCAGTGCTGTCCTCTCGCTATTTATGACGTGCGTGTTTGTGTTACAACAAGTGGGCAGGTGGTCGAGCTGGCCTTGTCTATTTGTATAAGCATGCACTGGCTGTTTCTGCAGAACTGAGCACGCTCCTAGTGTTTTTTGTGTCAAGGCAAGCTGCTGCAAGTGCTGCGTTTTGTTGCAGCTGAATTCCTTAACGTGCCTCAAAATCTGTAAACCTCTGCTCACTTCTTTTTCAATGCTTGGTCATCGATCCATGTGTTGGGCACAGATCCACTCTTGTCCCATCCCCTCTATTCACTGCCCTCAATTCATAATATAACCCCAACATGCACATACGCTCAACTGGTTTCTTTCCTCTTTGGCTGCTTCCATGTTCACCCCAGTTTGGCGCTTTAGCTTCTAAGCTTATTTTGCTGCGCATTTCAAAGCTGGTCTCCATTTGTAGCCGCCTTTTTTTGTAACAGACTGCCCCGCTGGTGACGTGAAGGGTATTTACCTGGCAGTTTGATATTACGCAGCCATCCTAGACCTGAGTGACCAACCACTCAATCTTTACTTCCCAAACCTCTGCAGGTGCCTAGCTGACCTAGTGCTGGACCTGCCTCCCTCCTATGACCTCACCCCCTTGTCAGCGGTGCGAGAAGCCGTGCTGACGCAGCAAGCCCAGGCTGCTGCTGCCGCAGATGCTTCAGCCTCCGAGCACAGCAGGTTGGTTTGTAATGAGGGGATTTGGCCTCCTGTGCTTGATGCAGTTGCTGGTGTTTATTAATCTTACCTAGTTATTGTCAGTCATCCATTCCGTTTGGTTACTACGTGTGGGTGGGTGGGTGAGTCCGCTGCCAGCGCTGTTTCCTGTTTTTTATTCTCTGCTTCCTCTCCTGGTGCCTGCCTAATCTGTAATGTCTGCAGGCATCTTTAAGCTGCTGCGTATGCGCAGCCGTTTTCATGTGCTAACTTAACTGCTCATGTAACTCCTTGGGCTCAGCTCTGACCTCTTAAGTCGCCGATAGCTTTGCCACATGCATGTGTGCCGAGCTCTGCTTTATAAACTCTAATCAACTGGCAATATTGCGACCCACCCCCTAAGAGCCTCTACCTGTGTGATCATTCCCCGCAGCACTAACGGCAACGGCTGCAGCAATGGGAACGGAAGCAATGGGAGTCAAGCACATAAGATGGATCAGGTGGATGTGAGTATGGCTGCAGCAAAAGCGGCAGTGGGGCAGGCTCAGCGTAACCTTGAGGCAGCACTGCCGAAGTGAGAGTGTGGTGTGCTCGAATAAGCGGGACGAGGTGTGAGGGGATGAAGAGGTTTGCCAAAGCTTTTATTGAGTGGGTGTACAAAGCGCACAGGAGCTGAAATGAAGAATAGCATAGATGGTGGAAGGTGGGCTGCAATGTTGCTGAATAACAGAGGTCATGCATCGTGCATGATGGCATTTCATTCAAGAGCAATTCCTGCATCTGCGTGCGTCAGCGATCATGTTCAGGCCTGTGACAGGGAATTTGGTCATTTACTTCCAAAATTACATCTGGGACAAACAAGGGTGGCTTTCGAAATCTTGGGCTTTGGATTGTGTGTAAATACCTGGGGGCTGTGACAATCGTATGCATGATTCATACCTTTCAAGAATACTAGAAAGCTAGGAATACAGGCATTTCAGCAAGTCTGCTGTCAGCCGCCGATCTGTCTATTTTGCTGTGTTGTGGCAATTGTGTGGAGTGGATGCAGAAACGATTGTCTGAGTTCTTTGCTATTGATTTTAAATGCCCAGTGCACAATGTAAATCTGTTACACGTCCTCAGTTGATGTGGAGTTACCTTTTGCATTCATTGCCTGTTTTCAACATTTGAGGGTATTTTCATGGTGTTGTTCTTTCTGTTCTTTCATTTTAGTGGCTTGGTTTCATCAAACAAAAACTGATACTAGCTTTTACCGTCACGTTACTGTATTTCTGACCTTTGTTTAAATACAGCCCATGCAATCTTAGATTAATGTCCGCCTTGTCAGGCAGCAACAGTGCTCTAAGTATGAGGAACCCTCTACAGTATGGAATTGCCGCGATGAATCCAGACAGGCTACGAGGCTTGAGTTACTTCTAGCACCTGGTGTGCACCAAAGAAGACTACTGAAGACTGTCACAGGGAAAAAAGGAAGCCCATTGCTTCCTCACAATAATTAGTGAGGAGGGTGGTAAACATGACGGAGCTTGTAAGATTGATCACTTAAGATGATTTTGACCTGCAAGGCTGTTCTTCCAAAGTGCGAGCGTTGTAATTGATGCTACAGACTTTACGGATAAAGCCACGTAAATGATGCTACATAGAAGTGCACCGATAATTTAAGGTTGAGAGAGGCAGATATAGTAGAGGCTCCATTACGGGTAGCTGCCCTGAAAGCCTAATGGTCCGTGGTCAGGCCAGATTCTTCGGGTTAGAATCCGCCTGGTAGCGCGAGTACTTCGCTGCCTGACAGCTCCGGCCCTGGTTCCTTAATCCATGCTTGTGGTGTTACCACCCCTTGTATAATTTGTTTTAACAGGTGGCGCACTTGTTTATGCTGCTCTTTGAGGGCCTGCTTGGAAGCTGCTGGTGTTTTCACAATCCAAGATCTTTAGGTAGATTTTCACCTTGCACACATCAGCACCTAGCCTCACAGAGGAACAGCATCTGTAGCACTATATCAACACTACATTTTGAGCTGCGCGCTGCCCTGCACTTGAACACTACACGCCACCAACATGTTCGTAGTTTTGAGGCACAGACTCAGTTCTAGGTGACTTTTTTTTTTTTTGGGTGGTGTTACAGCTACGGCCCCCAGCAGGGACCTGACAGACAACAAAAAAAAGAGGAGAGAGGGCTCAAGCAGAGGAGAAAGCAAAAGGAAGCTGCTCAAGGAGACCCAGAACCAAAGAAAGGAAACCAGGAAAAAGAAAAAAAAATCATGTAGAGTACAGAGTTGAGGGAGCGCAGGACAGAAGACGCAGAAGAAAACCAGGAGGATGGAAGGAGACGCCAAACACACGAAAAAAAGGGGGGGAGACGCACAAAGTTGCAGTTGTTGAGACAAGAG
>Ga0307947_1002644_pt1 | contig 14376 bp, 21 predicted proteins | sample OrgLakmetagen232_FD_201840 | JGI IMG/M metagenome (GOLD analysis project Ga0307947, IMG submission 201840) | Saline water microbial communities from Organic Lake, Antarctica - #232 | ecosystem: Environmental > Aquatic > Non-marine Saline and Alkaline > Saline | place: Antarctica: Organic Lake...
GTGCAGCAGTTGGATGTGCTGTGGGAGGCGGGGCTGCCGCCGCTGGTTGCGAAGGTGGTGGTGGCGCTTGACTAGTAGGTTTTGGAGGTGGGGGGGGTGGAGGGATAACTGCGGCTCCTGTGAGTACCCAAGCGGAAGACTTGACGTTAACACCTCATGTGTTGACGTTGGTGTGTGTATGTGTGTGTGTGTCGCAGCGCGCATTTGATTTGTTGTTAATAACAACTTGTTATGCTGTACAAATGGAAAGGTCAGGAGCCTTTCCCTCATCTACCAGTTCAGAGCTTGAGGAGGGGTTGAAGAGTGGCCGGGGCAGCAGAAGGAGAGCAGGTAGTACTTGAGAGTGAGGAGTAAGCGTACTTTGCAGCGTGCAAATAGCAGGGGTGTAAAATAACCATAGGACAGAGTGGCCATAGGACAACCATAGGACAACCACAGGACAACCATAGGACAACCATAGGACAGAGGGGTGTAAAACAACCATAGGAAAGAGTGGCCTGGCCCCAAAACTGACCCCAAAACTGACAACGCCCACACTTTTGGAGTTGGACATATGTTTGTGAGAATGATTATAATGCTCAGGAAAGGCAGTGGGGTTCATTGGTAAGGCAAAGAGGTAAGCAGAACCATTTGGGGGCTGCCAACCGTGGGGGCAGCCAGCAGTAGAAGCCATGCAGAAGCAATTGTCAGTAGGAATATGCCCACCTCTGAACAATTGATGAGGGAGGCAGGAGCAGCATCAGCATTGAGGGGCGTGCTGCAGGTTTGTGCTGCGCTAGCTACTGCAGTGTGTATGCCTTGCGTGTGTCATGCGATGCAGCATTGAGGGGCGTGCTGCAGGTTTGTGCTGCGCTAGCTTCTACAGTGTGTATGCCTTGCGTGTGTCATGCGATGCAGCATTGAGGGGCGTGCTGCAGGTTTGTGCTGCGCTAGCTTCTACAGTGTGTATGCCTTGCGTGTGTCATGCGATGCAGCATTGAGGGGCGTGTGCAGGTTTGTGCTGCGCTAGCTTCTACAGTGTGTATGCCTTGCGTGTGTCATGCGATGCAGCATTGAGGGGCGTGCTGCAGATTTGTGCTGTGCTAGCTATACTGCAGTGTGTGTGTGTTTTGCATGTGTCATGCGATGCCCCACCTCTTATCGGTTGAAGAGGAGCGGCAGGGGCTGAGAGTGGCGTGCTGGAGGCCTGTGCTGCGGCTGATGCAGTACCAGGGAGAGTAGGTGGGGGTCCAGCTTGGACAGGTCCTGGTGCAGAAAGGGAGGCCTGGTTGCCCTCGTGCTTCTGTTTCTCGGTCTGCAGCAAGTTGTGATTGAAAGGGAGGTGTGTGTAATTTGCAGGGACGTGTCATACGGTCATTTGGGACGTTCAATACGGTAAAATACACGTTAAATACGGAATACGCGTATAACACGATTGTATATTTAAGCAAATTCGGAAGTGCCGATTTTTGACCCAAAATGGACCTGATTCGCCCCAAATTCACCAAACACGTTCCCAATTCTTATCCAATTAATTATATGTTATAATTATATTATATAATAGCATTGGAAGCTCTGAGAAACCGTTGCTGGGAGGGAATTTGCCTAAAAAGGCAAAAAAACGGCAAAAAAGGCAGAATTTGGGATCGTATAATACGGCCCAATTTGTTCAATACGGTAAAATACAAATTAAATACCGCATTATACGAACACGCCATTTGACAAATCCCTGGTATTTTGTGTGTGTTGTAGAGGGAGAGGGGGGCCAGAGGGGCCCCTAGCAAGCATCATGAAGGCAAGCACGCCTGACGCAACATTAAACCATAAGCAGTGCTTATTAAGCACATAGCGTCAGAAACACAGACCTGCAGTGCGTCGTACAGAGACAGTAGACTCTTCTCAGGGTTGCGCTTCAGAAACTCGACCACGTTGGGCACGGTTGCTGGTCGCTTAACGCAGGCCTCCATCACACACACCGCAACGGACTGGAGGGAGGGGTTGGACAGCATGACTTGCACTATGATGTGCATGACCTGAGGAGGCATCCAATAATAAGGAATGAATGTGTGCGTGTGTGTGTTTGCTTGTGCGTGTGTGTGTGTGCGTATGTGTGTTCGTGTGTGCATATGTGTGTGTGTGTGTGCGTGTGCGTGTGCGTGTGCGTGTGCGTGTGCGTGTGCGAGTTTTTGAATAATGTGTGTGTGCAATTTCTTGTGCATACATGTTTGAGTGAACTGCAGAGAACGCTTTCTGGCAAACAAATGTACATATTGTATGAGGATTTCTAAAACTGATACAAATACAATATACAGCCAAGAGCACGCAGAAAGCAAAAATGCACGATATTGGCAAATGCATTGGCAGATGATGCCGTAAAAAGTAACAATTTGCGTCACACATATATTCACATATACAACCAAAAATACACGCTACACGCTACACACACACGCACACACACATTCACAGATATATATACGCACACGTACACAGTTATTCAGTACAATCTCACATATCCAAACATAATCAAATGCACACGTCACACGCACACACAGATCTTCACACGCACGCACATGGAACAGGGGCGGGTTAGCTGACGCCAGCTGCGCCAGCTGTGCGGGGGCGGACTTGATCACTGTGCCTTCAGAGTTGGTCAAAGCCCCACCTCCCAGCGTCAGGCTCAGCAAAGACGTCAGCATGGTTTCTGTGATGCTGTTGCGGTTGCTTGGACCGGTGGGTAAAGCCTGTGTGTGTATGTTTGTGTGTGTGTTTATGTGTATGTTTGTCAGTGTGAACGCAGTGAAGCTGTTGCGGTTGCTTGGACCGGTGGGTAAAGCCTGTGTGTATGTGTTTGTGTTTTTGTGTTCGTGTGTGTGTGTGTGTGTTTTTGTGCGTGTGTGTGTATGTGTGTGTGTATGTATGTGTGTGTGTGTATTCCTGTGCATTTGTGCCAGAGTGGTCGCAGTGAAGCTGTTGCCGTTGCTTGGACCGGAAGGTAGCGTATGTATGCGTGTGTGTGAGCATGAGTGTGCATTGGTGCGTGTGCGTATGTCGCTGCTCGTTTGTTAGCATGGTGTTTGTGATGCTGTTGTTGTTGTTGTGTGTGTGTGTGTGTGTTGCGTGTGCGTATGTCACTGCTCGTTTGTTAGCATGGTGTTTGTGATGCTGTTGTTGTTGTTGTTGTTGTGTGTGTGTGTGTGCGTGTGTGTGTGTGTGTGCGTATGTCACTGCTCGTTTGTTAGCATGGTGTTTGTGATGCTGTTGTTGTTGTTGTTGTGTGTGTGTGTGTGTGTGTGTGTGTGTGTGTGTGTGTGTGTGTGTGTGTGTGTGTGTATGTGTGTGTGGTGCGTGTGCGTATGTCACTGCTCGTTTGTTAGCATGGTGTTTGTGATGCTGTTGCTATGGCTGGTAGAAGGGTTGAAGCACGTGACAAATGTGCGGGTTTGAGAGTTTGTTAGCATGGTATTTGTGATGCTGTTGCTATGGCTGGTAGAAGGGTCGAAGTACGTGACAAATGTGCGGGTTTTGAGTGTTTGTTAGCATGGTATTTGTGATGCTGTTGCTATGGCTGGTAGAAGGGTTGAAGCACGTGACAAATGTGTGGGTTTGAGTGTTTGTTAGCATGGTGTTTGTGATGCTGTTGCTATGGCTGGTAGAAGGGTTAAAGTACGTGACACATGTGCGGGTTTGAGTGTGCCTTTTGGGCACAAAGACTGCTCTTTACCTATAATCAAGAGCGCGCGTAATTTAGAGTTCAAGGGGATCAGGCATTTAGCCTTTATGGCATCATAGCCTATATTCAGAAGGTATTTCAGCATTCAACCCTAAAAAGTGAACCTAGCAGCTCACCGCACACACGTCCACACCCATTGTTGCACATTAGCACAGATGTTTTGGAGTATGTTGCCAGCAACCACACCCACACCCGCGCACACCCCAAAACACAAGCACACATATATGAGCACCCTCCCACCCAGCCCACCCCCCTCCCTGTCAATCACACCCACACATTCACACACACCTCTGGCAGGCCAATTCCCCCTGCTAGGCCCTTCGTGGGTGCTCCAGCACTAGAAACAGAGGGAGGGCGCACGGGCTGCTGCTGCTGCTGCTGCTGCTGCTGCTGCTGGTCTGCATGTGCTTTGCGACGAGGGTCCTCTGGACGAATCGCCTGCTGCTCGCCTGCTGTGCCACTCTCTGCTGCGCTCCCCTGTTGTCCTGTCCCCTGTAAGAGAGGACAAGCATGACATTCTGTGTGTTGCCAGCACCCACCCCTCTTTAAAAAAGGCTCACACCACTACAAGGCTTGCCCCTCAAATGCACCACCCGGGTGATGCCATGCTCCCTCCCTACCGTATACAAACTCCCACCATCTCCTATCCACACCCACCTCGCCCTATCCTACTCTTCCTTAGACACACAAACACACACGTACACATACACACATGTACCCCTCCTCTGCACCACACACCTGGGCAGGCTGCGACGGCTGCTGCTGCTGTTGCTGCTGCTGTGCAGTTGCCCGTGGGTCCTTGGGCTTCAGGGACACTGCAGGAAGCAAGGACTGCTGGGGGGGAGGGGGGGCTGCTGGGGGGGCAGCAGGAGGAACAAGGAGGGCAGGGGGGGCCACAAATTCCCCTTGTGGGTCCTCAGGAAACACAGCCATGGCAGCGACGTTGGGGCGAGGCATGCCGTAGGTACCGGTCCAGGCTGGGTCCTGTTCAAGTGAGACACAAAGTAGCATGTTAGGCAAGAAGGGACGCAGCCGTGGCAGCGACATTAGGGCAGAGCGTGGCATAGGTGCCGGTCCAGGCTGGGTCCTGTTTGGGTTAGACATTAATTAGCATGTTAGGTGAGAGGGAGCGCAGCCGTGGCAGCGACATTGGGGCAAAGCGTGCTGTAGGTGCAGGTCCAGGCTGGGTCCTGTTTAGGTTAGACATAAATTAGCATGTTAGGCAAGAGGGGGCGCAGCTGTGGCAGCGACATTGAGGCAGAGCGTGCCATAGGTGCCGGTCCAGGCTGTGTCCTGTTTAGGTTAGACATAAATTAGCATGTTAGGCAAGAGGGGGCGCAGCCGTGGCAGCGACATTGAGGCAGAGCGTGCCATAGGTGCCGGTCCAGGCTGGGTCCTGTTTAGGTTAGACATAAATTAGCATGTTAGGCGAGAAGGGACGCAGCCGTGGCAGCGACATTAGGGCAGAGCGTGGCATAGGTGCCGGTCCAGGCTGGGTCCTGTTTGGGTTAGACATTAATTAGCATGTTAGGTGAGAGGGAGCGCAGCCGTGGCAGCGACATTGGGGCAAAGCGTGCTGTAGGTGCAGGTCCAGGCTGGGTCCTGTTTAGGTTAGACATAAATTAGCATGTTAGGCGAGAGGGAGCGCAGCCGTGGCAGCGACATTGGGGCAAAGCGTGCTGTAGGTGCAGGTCCAGGCTGGGTCCTGTTTACATGACGTACAAGATATGAGGCAGAGGAATGCATAGGGGACAAAACCTTTCCAACTGTAAATGCCAAATACAAGCCACAAGCACATGTATGACCTCAAAAAAGTGACGAGGCACACTCAGAATACATTTTGGAAACTCCACAGCTATGTTTCAGTTCGACGCATGGAGATCAGCAACAACAACAGCACACACACACACAACAGCACACAATACAGGTAAAACATTAGCTACGCAACAGGATGAGAACTGGATCAGAAACAACCACATTTTCTGGTTCTGTTCTCTGACCTGGAGTAGGGCAGGCACACTGAGCAGTGGAGGTAGCAGGCTCGCCATCTCCTCTTTTTGTGCGTGGGGTGCTCCTCTGGCAGCAAACGTGTCCATGGCCGGTCGTACACGCTGATCGATGCACTGGTACACCTCACCGCGCAGCTGTGTGTGAGTGGTGTATGTATGTGCATGTGTGTACGTGTGTGTATGTGTATGTGTGTGTAAAATGTGTACACGTGTGTGTGTGTGTGTGTGTGTGTGTGTGCGGTGTATGTATGTGCACGTGTGTACGTGTGTGGTGTATAAATGTGCATGTGTGTATGCTAAGTGTGTGTGTGTGGTGTGTTTATGTGCATGTGCATGTGTGTGAAATGTGTACGTGTGTGTGTGTGTGTGCGTGTGCATACCAGCACGCTAGTTGATACTATGGTCACCACAGCAAGCCACTGCAGTTGCAATGAGATCCAGACGTCTGTCTATTTTGTCAAGCAGGAAATTGCGCTTGGCATTGCACCGGTGAATTTTCCTGCAACTGGAGTGTGAGATCTTGGCTCGTGCCATGAAGGAGTGGGAGAGGAGGCCTAAGGAGCGCGCTGGTTTCAATGACCCGCCAGCAGATTGCATGTCGTTCACAATCCTCAGAACCGTAAGTCCAATACGCTATCATGATGAAGTTTCCTGCAACTGTTGGCCACGTTAAGGTTCTGGCCGGCCCTTTTAGAAGCTACAAGCAGAAGGCTGCACCGCTCTCTTACGGATGATGCAAAGACTTACCTACATTCGCATTGCAATGCAAATTAATACACCAAGCATTTTTTACCTGCACCAATCTAAGCTTTATGCTATATGCTACAATATACACGCGTGCGCTCACATACACACAAAATAGCTGAAAAACAAACTTAAATGGGGGTCATTTTTCATATGAACACAAGAATAAATATGAACTGCAAAAGTACACACGTGTCACACACACACACGCACACACACACCTGCAAAACAGCAGTGCGCACACGTGCCAGCTCCCTCTCGCTTGCAGCTGCCACCTGCGTGTTGGCTTTGGTGATGCGGGCAGCCTCGTCGCGGTAGTACATCCAAGGCAAGACCTGCAGGAATGCCACATATGCGATATACACGAGTTGTTGAACATGAGAGCATGCAGGGACACCACATATGCGATGTACACGAGTTGTTGAACATGAGAGCATGGGTGTGGAACTTTTAATTTTGGTTAGGTCGACCATTTTTTTGTCTTTGGCATTTTTGTCATTGGCACAAGTGCAAGAACAATAAGGCACTCACAGTCAGCCGCTTCAACTGAATTTCCTTCTGGAAAACCCTTTTTATTCAAGACAGCCTCGTGCAAGCTCGAAGAATTAACACCGTCAGTGGTGTTATAAGCAGTAACAAAAAAAGGTATCTCGTTGAGTGTGCGCGGCGTGTGTCTTACGGAATGCCACCATCTGGGCGTGACAACAATACGTACAAAGTAAGTGATAAATGACTTGGATAGACATGCACACCTGAAGGATGTGGGGCTGGCTGGCCTCCTCCCAGACTTCCGTGCGGTCGTCCACTACCACAGACAGGGGAAGCTGCTTGGAAGCTGCGCGTGCACCCAGACAAGATGGATGAGTGACGTATGAAGAGCAGGGCCGGAAAAGGAAAGTGATCGCATAATTCCATACTGCACATGGCAGTAATTGCACGTCTGCTTGATCGCGATTAGTTCAACAATCAAGGCAGGCCGAGCCCTTCAGCTGAACCTCAACCCTGGCTCTGCTTGTTTGAAACAAAGAACCCGCACACCTGCTCAGGACCTTAGGGAACGTTGACAGAGACTCGTGGCTTGCAGGTTGCTTGCCTTTTGCCTTCCTTTTGTCCTTTTGCCTTCCTTTTGTGCACTGGCGCGGCAGAAACAATACTAGCACACCCTTGTGCTCTGACGCGGCAGAAATGATGCTAGCACACCTTTTGTACACTGACACGGCAGAAATAGTACTAGCACACCTTTGTGCTGGCTTAATGATATCCAAGCAAGACACTGCTCAAGTACTTCGGCTGGGTAGCACTTGACGCATTGCTTCAATGGCCCATTGCTTCAATGGCCCATTGCTTCAATGGCCCAAAGGGTCACCCTGGATGTTTAAAAGCAATCTGGCTGAGCCCTCAGCAAAAAATCATCAGCCTCATGTACCTACAGGTCACCCATCCCTGTTGTAGACCCTTTTCGAAGCGCAACAGCCTAAATCATCAGCAAAAAAGACGGCAACAAATAATAACAAGCACTTGACCCTCGGATTTTCAACCCATACACTCGTCTCCCTGCAGAGTGACGGCCTTGGTAGCTCTCCCCCCCCCTCCCCCTCAAAAACCACCATCCAAAACCGTCTTAAATTAATAGAGGCACTAAATGCTTTGCTGACCAGCCTGTGAACCCGTCTTCCTGCAGAGCTATGGCCTCAGCCCTGCTCCATGGGCATCCTCCAGAAACTACCAAAAACAACAAACAGCTGGGGTTGGCCAGAACCGTATAACATACACCGTATATGACTGTAAATTTGGTGAATTTCCAGCCAAAAAAAACGTATGTACACCGTATACATACTCTGGCCAGCCACTCTGGCCAGCCCTACAAATAGCAGCTCACTCTTCATCACAAACCTGTGGACTCGTCTCCGTGCAGAGCAATGGCCTTGTTTGCAGCACGGCTGCTCAGGACCCCCAGTGAGTGCAGCAGCGTCTTCTTGCGGCCACCAGACACGTTCACGATGCGCTGCTGGCGCTGGTCTTTGGGGATGATCGCTCCACCGGTATCCAGCAGCCGCCACACCTCCAGGGCGTACTGCCGCTCAGCAGCGGTGCACACGTACACGTCAAACCTGGATGCGCACAATTTTGCAGATGTAGCCGGTTAATTAATTAATTGGCTATTTATAACTTGGGGAGTGATCTCGCTTACATGAGCAGCTGTGCCAGGCTGGAGGCTGATGTCTCACAAGTAGGGTTGGCCAGAACCATATATGTACGGTGTATATACGGTTTTTGTGGCAGGGAATTCACCAAATATACGGTCATATACGGTGTAGATATACGGTTCTGGCCAACCCTACTCACAAGTGACAAGCCAAGCAAAGGTACAATAAATTTGTATGCGGGGTCACAATGTGGCAACGAGAGACGGAGAGGGGGCAGGCACTTCCGTGCACCTGAGTGTGTTGTTTCCTACCTAGGCACTACCAAGCTTGCAATGTGCAGCTCACTGGCCAGAACACATAGTTTGTAGGGCCTGGCTCTTCTAGAGGCCTGCTGCAGGTCTGGTACAACCTACAGACCCAAACCTCAACAAATTCCCTCCTTGGCGCACTTTCCCTACGGCGCACTTTCCCTACGGCGCACTTACCCTAAGCCGCACTTTCCCTAAGGTGCACTTTCCCTAAGGAAGGCACACTTTCTATACCTCTGTTTGTTGTCCACCTCCCCAGCCAGAAATGCGCGCAGCTCGTTCCAGCCAGGCCGTACGCGCAGCAGCATGCTAGTCTTGGAGTTCAGGGGGTCAATACGGGTGAGGATGATGAGGCCGTTTGGCAGCCTAATCACAGGTCTTTGAACGGTGTTTCCATCCTCAAGCTCAGCGTTCTCCATCCTGTGTGCGCATACACAGCATGACAATGGGCTATAGATATCACAAGCCAAACTTTGTCGAACGTCCATGCCTGCTTAAGATTGGCATACATGTCATTGCCGGCTGGAGTCAATATACGGCTCAGTGAATCTCAATGTAGAGTATGTACACACATAGGGTTGACCATGACCATGCATTTATAGATATACACGGTTATTTTCAGCAGGGGAATCACCATACATACGGTCATATACGGTGCAGATATACGGTTCTGGCCAAGCCTATATATACACAATAACAAGATTGCTCACTCCCTGCATACATTTCCAACCTAAAACCAACGAGCAAAACTCAACTCAACCACCATGCACGATTTGGATAAGCAGCCCTGCACACAGTTGGCAAGGCTCGCACAGAATAAAGCAAGACCTGCTGATAAAATCACAATGTATGCAAAGTGGCGTTACAAACGCCTTATGCCGGCTTAGGCAATTAGGCCACCCAGCATGACCAATGTTGTCTATGGTCAGCCTGACCATAGAGTAGTTTGCAAGAAACCGCAAAACAAATTGCTAATCCATACAGCCATAAACCTGATATTTTTGGTGTTGCCTCTTTTGTAGCTAAGTGCCTAACCCTGTTCCCTTGATTTTTCTAGCGTTTTTTGGTTTGGTTACAGGCTTTTTTCCAAGCTTCCGCTCACATGCCCACCAAAGGCATATATGGCGATGTAACCTTACCTTACCTAATCCATAAAGGAGCCCCACATGTATCTTACGGGGCTCTCAGGATTTGAACTTATTTATGATAAAGAGATCAAACACCTTGCCTCTCTCTCCTAAATCCTCGAACTTCGTACTGCATGAAAACCCATGTCTATTTCTCTAGCGCAACAAAGCAGCACAGAAATTGAGCAGCGTAGAACAGGCAGGCCTATCATTTGTGGAAGCAGTTTTACGAGTTAAAACACAAGTATAAAAGCTGCACACACATGTGACACATGGGGGAACATACAGATTACGCATGCTGAATATTGGTGTGAACAGGTTTGTACCTGTAGTTGAAAAGTAGCTATAATACTTTAAGGATACAAGCAAGCACTAAAGCAACCACCATTCATGACCCCGGGGCGCTTTTTTGGCACTGATGCTTTAATTCCGCTGGAACTTAACAAGCAGCCTCAGAACTACGCATGTATAAAACAGACTACTTGTAGCTGAAACCATGCAGGCACATAAAAACTTGGTGCGACTCTAATATGACTTGGAGGGGAGCCGTGGGAGGGGGTATGTGGCCCCTAAGAAAGGCCCTGTTTGATGCACTTATATGGGTGAACAAGATTTCTTCCAGCACCCATCTGATCAAAGCATTTCAGGTATCCATCAATGAAGGGCCTGACAGAAAGAACTTGAGGGAAAAGAGTCTCTTGTAGTTGCAATATTGCATCAAGAGACCAGCAAAAAAGCCCGTCATTTGGACATTTCTGGCTACCGCTTGCCCCTTGTGACCCCTTCGATTGCACCACGGTTTTAAACGATTCAGCTATCCAAGCAAAACCTTTTTCGCAAACAACAAGGGCCAGAGGCTGCACGGGGTAATATAAGTTTTACGAGTTTTTTCGTTAGGTGCAACAACCTCCCCGTCAAAAAACGTCATCAAGTTGGGATGTGCCTCCCAATCATCCCAAATTGATCATATTTATTGCAAATTTGACAGTGTACGAAAGTTTGACATTGTACAAATGGGAGGGCAGGCATCATACCTACATCATATCTATGCGAGCTTGACATTGTACAGAATACAAGTGGGAGGACGGGTATGGAGGGTAAGGCAGGCAACCCCAATTGGTTGTGCAAAATTTAAAGGGCGTTAGAAAACAAAATTTTTAGTTTAACAAAGCACATGTAATGATGCAGACATCATCTATGCAGCAAGCATGTAATGATGCAGACATCATCTATGCAGCCCACGTTGATGCCACAGATTGGCACATATTCTGTGATTATGGGTTGAGCAGCCACGCCGGGCTGGAGGCCTTAACAAACCATAACTCAACCATTCTATTCCGTGAAGCTTGTCTTACCTGCTGCCACAGCGCACCTTGACTAATTTCACATAGCAATCATGTGCAAAATGACACTGAAGCAATGCATCACCTAAACACACAAATAACACTCAGCTCCTTTACTGGAACAGATCTCTCACTTGCTTTCTAAATTAAGGCACGCTCAAGACACATAATAAAGATCAGGCAAGTACCAACGCACAGATCAAAACGCTAAACACACAATTTTCTATCTCAAACAGGTCTAAAAACATCATTTTTAATGCGTGCCCGATCGAATAGGATGTGGCGCCGCTTGCATTCGCGGAAATTGCGCCAGCATTGGAGCGTCGCGTCGATGGTCCATGTCGCAAATCAAAGAGGCTCTCGAATTTTCTCCCTATTTCTCCCTAGGAGCTTCCTTTTCAGCAATTTCAGGGGGAGCTACAACAAAATGCATGCAAGCCAAGTACACTGAAAGCAATCAGGAAAATTATAAATATGTCCACGATGTTGGCTGGAGAAAGAGAGGCGGCCTGCCCCTTCCAGGATTCACACGAGGTCCTGTCAGTTGTGACTGTCAGAAAATGGAGGCAAGCAAGCAACAGTGCAAAGCAGGTCAGGCGCACATAAAATGCTGCAAACAAAGCGTGTTTGTGCAGTTGTATCGCAGTGCATCAAGGAAAACGCACCTAGAAGAATATAACTTGCCGTCCACACGAACGCTGTTGGTGCTGGCAAATTGTCGGATCAACCCTGCATCACTCTTAAGAAGCTCGACCTCTTTTTGAAGAGAACTAGCTGTCAGCATCAAGCGCTCCCTGTGCACGAAAGGCCGGTAGAATGTGCAAGGGTGTTTTAAATTTTACAGCAGTGCTAGGATGGATGCAAGCCAGAAATAGAAGCAAGTGACTAGCGCACCTTTCTGATGGTGCCACATCTGTTTCCTCAAGGCTTTCCAACATTTGTGTTCTGTGTACAAGAGACAAATGTGCGTTATGTGTTATGCTGGTCCAACCTAGGCGTTGAATTCGAGGCAAAGGCTGCTTTACAAAGAGGCATGACTCCAGGCAGCACCTGGCCCTGAGACAGCTCTCCACACGCCCCTCTGCAGTGCTGACTGAGTGGGCCACAAGCAGCGTCTCGTCCAAGTCGAAGATCAGGCCCATCTGCGATCTGTCCAGCATGGCGCAGACCAAAGTGGGGATGCCAGGTGCCAGTAGCCAGCCCCAATACACAGGCACCGTGGTGCCATCATCTGTACGGAAGAACAGATGTCAGTTAGGAGAGAAAAAGGGGAAGTACCTCACAGACGAAATCTTGACAGGTCAACCCACCCTGCACTGACTCCACAGGCCCTAGGCACAGCTCCTGCGCTTCGTTGATGCGAATGACGAGGGCCTGGTGGCCTCGCATGCACTCGGAATGGAAGCGCTTGAACTCGCTGCACACAAAATACGAGGGCATTAAAACACACTTCGATACGGACACGGCACGCCACAATCGAGTCGAGAATTCAATTTATGCGACTTAAATTCGATTAAAAACACACCTGACCGGTGACCCGTCATCGGCGGGGAGAACACGCAGGGCAGGACCTCCTGTGTGTTGGGAGAGAGTGAGATCACACACTCAAAAGGGAGACCCACACACATACACACACACCCACCCACCCACAAACACACACACACACACACAGGAAACGTAGCCAGGCACAGAGAAAGTGTTATTGGTGGCTGAATGCTGGCTGTAACGGAAAAAGGGACACACACACACACACACGCATTGACAGAATCACACAAAAAACTCACCTCCGTGTGCAACATGCAGCACATGCAGCACGTTGACGTCTTGCCGGTTGCCCCTACAAAGTTTTACAATTCAGGGTCAGGGAAAAGGGGGGGGGGTAGATACAGAAGAGGGGGAAAGGAGAGAGGAAAGGGGAGGGAGTCAACAAGCCTCCTGACATGAGCCTGTTTCTGCATGGTCAGGTGACTGCTTGCCCCCTTACGACTCACAGACATCACAGACAGCAGCAAGATTGTTAAAAGAGCACAGAGTTGCGGTGAGGACCCCTGGCACAGAGGGACAGCCATATGAGTCTTCCCACTGTAATTAGGCTGTGCTCCAGCCTACCAGCCTACGCAACAAACAAATCAACAACAACAACAACAACAACAGCAGCACTCAAATTGCCAGGCAGTTGAACCACAAACAGAGGACAAAGAGAACCAGACTTGACGCAAGGACAGTTCTCAGCATGCCTGCGGCACTTTACTCGAAGCTCCCTCTGCACAATCTCTCCCTCCCGTCTACACCCCCACGCACTACTACAACAGTGTACACTGACAAGACAAACACAGAGGCCGAAAAGGGCGTGGCGCGCAGTGCTTTATTACCAGGTTGAGTTGATGAGGAGGCGTGGCTTGCGGAGGGCAGCTGCCAACGGGGCATCGAGCAGCCTGAGGTGCTCAAACACACACGAAAAGCTAGCGCCGTTGTTCTCAAACGCAACCGTCGTGCTCGTGCGTGCTGGGGTGGCCATGTTTCAGGGGGCTTCAATCGTGAAGGGTGACAGGCTCTCTCTTCCCCCCTCTCTCTCTCCTTTTCTCTCTTTCTCTCTCCTGTACACGCCCAGGGCTTCTGTGCAATCTACACTGTGTCATGAAAGTTCCCGGAAGAGAATCGCAATCCCTGCCATAACCATCACGCCTTCATTGTAAGGACCAACCACCTATTTCATTAAAAAATAATAACACAGCCCATTGTGGTGGCTGCTCCTTAAAACTGTTTAAACTGTCCTGACAGTTTTTGTTGTCAGTCTGTTCAGTTTTTTGACTTTTTTGAATAGCTGGTGGTTGAAGGCCTTGCACTATGAACCCTCTCACTCAGGTCAGTCAGGCAGAGAAGGCCACTCTCACACACACACACACACACACACACACACACACACACACACACACACACACACACACACACACACACACACACACACACACACACACACACACACACA
>Ga0307947_1002648_pt1 | contig 14374 bp, 18 predicted proteins | sample OrgLakmetagen232_FD_201840 | JGI IMG/M metagenome (GOLD analysis project Ga0307947, IMG submission 201840) | Saline water microbial communities from Organic Lake, Antarctica - #232 | ecosystem: Environmental > Aquatic > Non-marine Saline and Alkaline > Saline | place: Antarctica: Organic Lake...
ATGTATGTATGTATGTATGTATGTATGTATGTATGTATGTATGTATGTATGTATGTATGTATGTATGTATGTATGTATGTATGTATGTATGTATGTATGTATGTATGTATGTATGTATGTATGTGTTTGGAATATGTGTGTAAGAGAAAAAAGATAACATTGTACAATTTACTTACATATGTGTAGTAAGAGAGGCAGTCTTTTTATGCGTGTGTGAGTGTGTGTGTGCGTGCGCGTGTGAGAGAATAAACTGGTGTTGCTGGTATTGCTTGTGTGTGTGTGTGTGTGTGTGTGTGTGTGTGTGTGTGTGTGTGAGAGAGAGAGTTTGTGTGTATGAGTGTGCGTGCCGGTGCGTACCGTGACCTCTAAGCGCATGCTCTTTCCCTCACATGCCTGCCAATGAGGCGTACTAACCAAGCGTTTCAAGCCTTTTCAGCTGTGTGTGGCGCCACCAAAACTTTTGAGCTTGCTACTGTCTTGGCTAAACACATTGCAACTTTGCCTACCCCATCCTCTCAGGCCCTTGACGCCAGCAGCCAGGCCTGGGACTGCAGTTTCTGCAAGGCCAGGCACTGCTGCCACACACACAAAGGGGCCTTTGCGGCCCACGTCCTCCCGTCCTGTTGGAAATGAGGTATGTCTGCTCTTAGATCTGCAGTGCTCAACAGGTGCTACTTATTGCGCACACACAGTTACTCCTGGGACCCAAACCCTCCCGTGCTGGCGGCTATTTGATTTTGGTAGCCCTCTCTTCACCCCCCCTCCCCCCCTCCACACACACACACACACAACACACACACACAAACACACATACACACACACGCACACACACATACGCTCACACACACATAAACACACATACATACACACACAAACACACACGTGCACGTTCTCGCGTAGGCTGCACTGTATGACGGCAGCAGCGTGCTGCAGCACGCGGCCCTGAACAGCTTTGCAGTCGAGGAGCGTGCCTTGGACCATGAAGTCAAGCGTCACATGCTCACGCTGCCAGGGAAGGTGAGTGGCGTATGTAAACTGTACCTAAATATTCAATGCATATGGTGTATGTGATATAATGACATAATGTCCTGGCCCAGCTCATGGATATGTCATGTGGCATAAGTCAGGCCTTGCTCATTATATGGATGTATAATCAGTCTCTCGCTCATGCTGCCAGAAAACATGAAAACACAATTTTCAAGCCCTCGTTTGCTCCTATAATGTATGTGTCATTTGTCATTTGCTTGTTCCGCTAACAAGGTGGCTTAAGTCACAAGCAACTTTGGCTTAATTTCCTAATCTGCAGCCAAGGAGAGTGCCCCAGTACAGGGCTGCCCCTGCACGTTCATTTGACAAAAAGTTGCAACAGTTTTGCTGTCCTAGCACGTTAATTTGACAAAAGTTGCAACAGTTTTGCTGTCCCAGCACATTCATTTGACGAAAAGCTGCTACATTTGTGCTTAAAAAATACGTTGCTTTATCAAAAAGTCACAACGAAAGGAGCAGAGGTCGTGCTTGCTCTGCAATATTTGCTTTTGACAGGTTGCTACTTTTCAAAACTCTTTGCTGCCTACACTTTGGCTTATGACCTCGCGCAATGCACAAAAAGGTTGTATGCGCCACCCTGTGGTTGCAGACTTCAATGCCTGTACCCTGAACATTATCATAAATGTCATCCATTTACGGTTGTAAATCCTTCAACATGCAAATACTCTACTGTGCTCGCTACTGAATTTGGTAGAGAGTAGCCACATCGCGTGCCTATACTACCTTGCCTGGCTATACATCTGTACCCTCTCCCTGCCAATTTTGCTTTTCTCAAACAGACTGAGACTCAGGCCCTCCACTTTGCCTTCTTACCATACAGACCGGGACTCAGGCCCTTCGTCCAGTATCCGCCTCGTTCTACAGCAGCAAGACGCCCCCCAGCCCCTCATCTCCAGGTGTGTGTTTGTGTGTGTGTGTGTGTGTGTGTGTGTGTGTGTGTGTGTGTATGTGTGTGTATGTGTGTGTGCAGGCATGTGTGTGTTTGTACATGTTATGCTTGTAAGTCACTGTGTTCACAAATATAGGCATCATAAATTTAATTAATCGATACGTGAAAAAGGCTTAAAAGTTCTCTTCTGATACTTTTTAACATTTCTGTTCTGCACCCTCCCAGCCCATTGCATTCTCATGCTACCAACACAGCCCACATACCCACCCCTTCTCATGTTTGCCTCCACCCCCGACAATTTGCACTTCAAACCCATAACACCTCCGTTCACACGCATGCCAAAACTCCACACAGATTGCCCTGTTCACGTTTCAACAGCAGCCCTCCTAACAATTGCACTTCTGCATACATGCCCTATCGAGCATTGCAGCAGTAACTCTGCCCACACACCCCTCAGCAACACAACCCCCAGCACCCTACAACAGCCTTTCACAACACTTTCCTTGCACAGGCCCTAACGAGCAACGTGGCAGCCCCTCCACCACCCACCTCCCCCTCAGCAGCACGCACACGCACACCACCCCCTGCACGCGCACGGCATCCGCTGCTGCACATCGCACACACACGGTACCAAATCACAGTAGGCATCACAGCTTGGGTTCAAACCATAGCCAAGGCTTGCATGGGGTAGTGCGTGAAGGGTGGGCGGCAGAGAACCCCTCCCAGGACCAGAGCCTCCCCCAAACCCTGGACTTAGAAGGTGTGTGTTCATGCGCGTGTGCCTGCGTGTGTGTGTGCGTGTGTGTGTGTGTGTGTGTGTGTGTGTGTGGACCCGTATGTATGTGCATGTAGATATGTGTGTGCGTGAGGATATTTGTGTGCGTGCTTGTGTAGATGCAGATGTGTGGTTGTGATTGTGTAAAGATAGTGTAAGCGTGGAGGTTGCGTTACTCTAGAAGAGGACGCAGATGTGCACAACAATGAGTAGACACATATACGTGCAAACACACACACAGACACACAAAGGACCTTCCTTGAAGCAGAACTTTAAGTGTCTGTGGTGGCTGGCACACCTTGTTCACACACAGACACAAACACACTACCACAACCATCCACACACTCACATAATTATAGGGTTGGCCAAAACCGTATATATACACCGTATGTGACCGTATGTATGGTGATTTCCCTGCTAAAAATACTGTATGTTCACCGTATATACCTATAATTGTATGGTTCTGGCCAACCCTACCTATTTAGATGCACAGGCACATCATCAACCATCCATTTTCAAGCATGCCTTTACACCCACACACAGAGACGTACGTTCCCATGCATAGGCAAACATGCGCGTTCCTAGACACTTAGCAATGGGTTGTACAAAGCACACGTACCAACGCACCCACGTATATTCTCTCACACCAGCACGCGCACACACACACACGCACACACACAATCCTACAGGTGGTGAATCAGGCCACCAACAGTGGGGGGCCACCACTTTTGCAGCCACCACCTCCCACGGCATCAACATAAGTGGCACCAAATCCCAGCAGGCAAGAATCATTTCTTTTTCAAGAGACCCAACGCCCAGAGCATTTCCGCTCTTGAGCTCTTTGGTCCCGCTCTTGCTTTGTTGAAGGCAGGGTAGGGTCGCTTATCATGTGCGCGCCAAGGAAATCAAAGGATCGTAGGATCTGGGCAGGGACTTAATTGTATTTCATGATTTCTTTGTGAAAAAAGGAGGTGGAGGCAGGTGTGGCAGTGTTTTTCAAATTTGGGCAAGCACCTGCTGCTGCCGCTCCAGCCACATGAGCATTATATGCACAAACAAGGGCAAAAACATACACACAAACACATACACTGTCACACGCATGTTAGCACACACAGAAACACGCACACCTATACATACACACAAATTAGAGAATGATGGAGTTATTTACACGTATCTTACGCACAAACATTGTTTGCCAGGATGGGAGCCATGCGCCCACAGTCGGCCCCCCCACCAGCATACATGGGCCGCACATTAGCCGCCGCACACACAGTGCACACTTAGACACGCGCTGGGGCCCTCCCAGCAGTAGCATTGGCACAGGTCGGCCTGTAAGCGCACCCAGGAATCCAGCCCGTCCTGCCTCTGCTGCCCAGCACCACACTACGCTGTATGCTCAGGTGTGTGTGTCCGTTTGTCTTGAATTCTAGTTTTTAAAGTTTACATGTGATGCGTATGCTTGTGTGCTTGTGTCCTTGAAGGAGTGATTCATGTCAAGTTAGCACACAGGCAATTTGTGTCAAGTTAGCACACAGGTGATTTAAGTGCAGAGTGCTGTAGGTGCAGAATGTATCAAACACAGGTGCATGTGTAGCACGTATATGTGCAGTCTTCTCATGATGATGTGTGTGTTTATGCCCGCGCGTCCCTGTAATCAAATGCTCCAGTGTGACACACACACCTGTCTGTATACACACATCCTCATCCATGAATTCACACATAGACACGTGCATGCTTGCTTGCATGCAGAAGCACACGCACCCCTCGCCCTTGTATACATCCACACAAATAGTTCCACACACACACACACACACACACACACACACAGGCCCAAGCTGCAGCGCATGCCGGTGGGGAAGGCCACCCCCACCCCCGCCCCCCCTCCCCCTCCCCTGCTGCTGCTGGAGTGGGACGTCTGCTACCGACAGGTGGAAGCGGTGACCTTGTAGTATATGACTGACTCCATCTATTAGTGCTAGCCAGCTTCTAGAACTATTGTTGTTCATTTGTTTGTGTATGGGGAGTTGATGCCTGCGTCCTGCTGTGCTGCTGTCCTTGTGTCTGGAGAATATGATCAGGAGGGATTTCTGCTTATGAGCTGCTGATTAGAAGAAGCTTGGCATGCATGGCTTGCTGCCCTTGTCGTTCACCCGTCCTTTGTCGTGCACCCTCTTATGTTACCATCCAAGCAACTCCTCCTGCGTGCTTTATGCAATGTCCCATAAAGCTCCTCTAACCCCACTACCTTGCTTAAGGGCTGAAGTCTGCTACTATTGCACACTGCAATTGTGCTTGGTGGCGCACTCTCTTGTTCAGCGGTCTCACACTCGCACTGTAACGTCGTCCTCAAACAGGCGTGTATTTAAAGTCAGCCAGCGCCACTGCTTGACACACCCGACAAAAGTCAAGTGGCTAACTACATCCCCCGCAACATCCCCACAACACCTCCCTCGGATTTCACACACAGGCGTGCACTCCAAGTCAGGGCCTTTGCCTCATGCATCATCGCCTAGGCCATTCAGTAGCCGGCCGGCAGCTGCAAGCGGGCAGCCTATGGTGTGGGCACCAGCACCTCCACAGGTGTGTGTGTGTGTGTGTGTGTGTGTGCGTGTGTGTGTGTGTGTGTTTGCGTTAGTGCGTGTGCGTGTGCGTGTGCGTGTGCGTGTGCGTGTGTGTGTGTGTGTGCGCGCGTGTTTGTGCGTGCGCTAGCATGTGTGTTTGTGTACAATTTATGTGTGTGTTTCAAGCCTTTATCATAATTACTTGTGTCCACGGACCAATTTGCTCGAGCCTAACGCAGATGCCGTTGTCCCACTCACTGCATATGTATTTTCCTGCATGGTTGCTGTGTTTGGGTCGCATTGCACGGTCGATGGCATTTTTACCATATGAGCATGTTCTAAAATCACAGTGTTTGCATTGCACTCCTTAATGCCCGCATCATAGCGTCCTGCAGCAGGACTCCTGCTATTGTCAATTGGTTTGCGTAAGCCTTGCCAACATGATCATGATGGTCAAAACACACCGCCCCGAACAAACCGATGCCTCAGCCACGTGACCTGCTCTCCTGCCTGCTCCTCTTGGCCTCGCTGCGCATCAAACCCATTGTGATGACTGAGTTCAAGCACCACATGCATCCTGCAGGCCTTGCCAGATCGCTGCTTCAATTGTCTGCCTTTCGCAGGTAACCTCCCCCCCCGCTCGCCTCTCTCGTCCATCCACCGCAGCTGCACACCCATTAGCGCACTCGTCAACAGACCTGCAGGTTGGTGTAGCATAAAACGCCTTCTGTATGCTTGAGGTGCACGGCCATTTTCTAGTGCTGGCACTTGTACTTTGTATTCATGAAGAGACGTGGAATGGGCAGTACTGCTGCTGTAGTATTGCACGTACTGCTGCTGTAGTATTGCACGTACTGCTGCTGTAGTGTTGCACATACTGCTGCTGTAGTATTGCGAGTTCTACGAGTTGAGAGGTGCCCAAATTATAAGCATACTTTACTCATGAGCGCTTGGGCTTGCAAGGACAGCCAACTTATTACATTAATTGCAAATGTATGGCATTCCTGCATGCTCTGCTCTTTGTTGAAACCTTCATTCATGGAGGAGATTGCAATTCCTATGGTCACCCTGGCCGGATGCAGCAGCGGATTGGGGCGAGCACAACCCAGAGCAGAAAATACCCATAGCAGAAAATTGCAGTTTAGCAGAGATTTGAAACTGTGACCTGCAAGCTCCTGCCAATAACAGGCTATTTGAAGGCTGACTTTCGCGAGTGCCGTTGTTTTTTCTTGATGTGTATTCCTTCTCCATTCTGCAAAGTAACGAGTAAACAAGTGCAATGTTCTCTTTATTCAAACGGTACTGTAAGATGCATACACACTCACCAATAAACAAGTAAGGTTGGCCAGGACCATACATTTGGACGTATATACGGTGCACATACGGTATTTTTAGCTGGTGAATCACCACACATACAATCATATACAGTGTGTATATACGGTTCTGGCCAACCCTATAAATAAGTCATCAATGCTTTAGATTATGCCTGCAAACAACACGCGCAAACACACACACACACACGCACACACACACACACAGGGCATGGAGGGGGGAACATGGGGATCCATGTCTGGTAGCATTACCAACGGTGCTCAATCAAATAGTGGCCACATGACGCGACCTGGCACAGTGAGTGTTTATGTGTATGTGTTCCTGTGTGTGTGTGCGTGTGTGTCTGTACCATGCCCGTAGGTAGGTTCATAAGTGCCCTTCATTTGCTGTGTTGCATGCAGTATAGATGTGCAAGTATCAGTTGTGTAGGTACGTCGGCATCTGTGTGAGTGTGTGTGTGTGCGTGCTGATTTGTGTAGTATCTCATACAGCCTGACGAAATCACACACACTCATATACACACCCAAACCCACATACTCTTCCACGCAGGCACAATGGAGCCCCATGTTGACTACTCGCCCAAATACAGCCATGTCAAGTACTACCATGCAAGGGGAGGGCGCAGCAAACGCACAGCCAGTCGTGGTGCCCGGCAAATTCCCTGCGGTGCGATACTAACTGTACAGAATGTAAAGCACGTGTGCTCATGTGTGTTGCTGTGTGTCTGCTTTTGTAGAGAATATCTGTATGTGTAATTGTGATCTTCAAAGTAGGCAATGTCTCTGGGTGTCAGCAGCTCTGGGGTCAAGATGCTGTGCTTTGGACCTGATGCATACAGACATGCACAGACATTTTCTTTCTCTTTGCATTAATGCCTTTTGTGCAATGCACTTACTTCAAAAAAGGTGTGAACAGCAGCGGCCAACACAAACGGGCCCATGACACGCGCCCAGTCATCATTCTGTGCTGCCTCCTCTGCCAAAAATATATACACAGACACATCCAGACACGCACACACACACACACATGTTAACACACATGTGTATAAATTTTAATTACGCAACTGTGCTCTCGGCCTATCAGCAACTTCAGTGCTGCCTCTTCTGCCACAATCACACACATTCTCACAAACGCACATATGCACACACACACACACACACACACACACACAAACATACAAATATACACACAACTACACGCTCAGTGCTCTCGGCCCATCAGCAACTTCAGTGCTGCCTCTTCTGCCACAAGATCTAACCCAGCACAAGCCGCACTGCAAGCCCTGAATCCAAACCACACAAGCATGGCTCCACAGCCGGTGTATAATTTGGAGGCAGAGCTGCATGAGGGCATCTGCACGGTGAGGAACAGCGTTTGTGAGTGTGTGTGTGCGTGTGTGTGTGCGTGTGCGTGTGTGTGCGTGCGTGCGTGCGTGCGTGCGTGCGTGCGTGCGTGTGTGCGTGTGTGTGTGAGTTTGTGTGTGTGTTTTGTGTGTGTGAGCATGTGTGTGTGTGTGTCATCCTTCGTTTTGCAACAAGATGATATGGTGAAAACCAGACAGATCAATTTTGGCTTTTCTGAATGTTCATTTATCCTAGCTTCGTTTTGAGCTGGGTCGGTTGTTTTATAAGCTCTCTTTTAGCTTCCTTATCCTTGCGTGTTTTGCTAGTGCAATCAAGGGCACGTCCCAAAGACGTACCTTTCATACGTCCTCCAGCAGTGCCAGCAATCTCGCATTGTATCCTGGTGCAAAGTCGTGTGCTGCAACCTCACAATGTGGTGAATCACTACAATCAGACGTTTCTGGCTAGTGCTGTTGTTCTGGACATCCCCTACATGATGCTGTTTTCCACAATTGCTGACTTTCCAAAAGTATGTGCTGCAATCACAAGACGTGGTGGACTTCTTCGAGCAACATTTTTGGCTAGTGCAGTCATTTAGGACGTCCCCTACATGATGCCTTCTTTCCACAACCACTGTCTTACGAAAAATGTGTGCTGCAGTCACAAGACGTGGTGGACTACTACGACCCAACGTTTTTGGCTAATGCAGTCGTTCAGGGCGTCCCCTACATGATGCCTTCTTTCCACAACCGGTCTTTCGAAAAATGTGTGCTGCAGTCATAAGAGTTGGTGGACTTCTACGACCCAACGTTTTTGGCTAATGCAGTCGTTCAGGACGTCCCCTACATGATGCCTTTTTCCACAACCGGTCTTTCGGAAAATGTGTGCTGCAGTCACAAGACGTGGTGGACTACTACGACCAAACGTTTTTGGCTAATGCAGTCGTTCAGGACGTCCCCTACATGATGCCTTTTTCCACAACCGGTCTTTCGAAAAATGTGTGCTGCAGTCATAAGAGTTGGTGGACTTCTACGACCCAACGTTTTTGGCTAATGCAGTCGTTCAGGGCGTCCCCTACATGATGCCTTCTTTCCACAACCACTGCCTTTCGAAAAATGTGTGCTGCAGTCACAAGACGTGGTGGACTACTACACCCAGCACGGGCACAGCGCGGCAAAGAAGCTGTTCTACCTCAACAAGGCAACACGTGAGTGTGCAGTCAAATCCGCTCAGAGGTGGTTCAGTGTGATCCAGGATCTGAACTGCTGTAAAGCAGATATGATAGCATCAGAGTTAAATCCCTTCAGTTGTTTAACGCAGAAGACTGGCTCCACTGCTGAGCACACTCCCCTGTTTTCTTTCTTTCACCACTAATCATAGTATGAACTCAAAGTTGTTTGAATTTCAGGCATGAGCTAGATTGTGCTCTTTGCATTTACCTTGCTCTGCATGCTTTTGTGCTAAGCCTGATGCAAAGAGGTCGTTGATGCCATTCCACATATGCACATATACGCTACGTCACATGTCGTATGGCAATGCTACCTGGAAGTAAGCAGCTCCCGATCAGTCTATCTACACTGCCAAACAGGAAATTGCTTTGGTGCCCCAGAATCAAAGCTGCCTCATTGCTGCTCTGACGTTAGTTCCAGACAGACCACTGGGACCACGGCCTTTCATCCACCTGCCCAGTTGCTGGGTACAAACGCAAGATGCGCTCTAGAAATAATCAGGGACAATTACATTTAATTTGCACTACTCCTCATAGTCTGTGTCTTGTGCATGCTTGCAGCCCCGTCTCCTTACCACATCATGTCCCCCTTTGACCTGGTAGTAGTGCCAGCAAGCAAGGTGCGTAAACGTGTGCGCATGTCTTGTGTGTGTGTGTGTGCCGTTTTGTGTGTATGTGATTGCACAAGTGTATGCATGTGGTTGTGTGTACGTATGTCTATGTTGGTGGCAATAAGCAGGTATCTGGCCTCACCCGTTGTATGTATTGTACCCCTTCCTGTATCATATCACACCCCTTCTATATCCTATTGGCGCTGGCAAAACAAAAAAAGGGCTGTGTAAGGCCCCCTCCAGCTTAACATCTCATCTCACACGCTCCTTTAAAGTCCACTGAATACCTAGTATAACCTCGCACCTCCCTGTCTACTCTGAAAGTGTGTAAGCAGCATGACTCCTTGACACACTTCCATAGTAGACACAGACCCTTTGAAAACAATCCCCCCCAACATATCCTGATGCAAATGTTTGGGTCCAACGAAACGAGTGCGGGTTTAAAAACACTTTGCCATTTGCTACAGACTCGATCCTTTGCCCCTTTGAATACCTTTGTACTTTTTAGGTTAAGCGTGAGCATTGGATGTGATGAGCGTGATGGGCGTGCTGTCTAGTTTATATTTTGCCATTCTAATGTTTCTTACCCCTCAGGTGGAGCGGGAGCACTGGACCATGAGCGTGATGGGCGCGGTGCACGTTGGTGGGAACGAAGAGAGGGAGGCTGAATTTATGGAGCTAGGAGAGTGGATGAGGTGGGTGGTTATAATGGGTGGCATGGTCATTCTAAACAGAGGGCGAGCAGGGCTTGTAATATGTTTGGGGAGCGGGGTAAAAGTGTGTGTTGTCTTTAAAGAGAGGGAGGGCAGAGGTTGTGCTGCTACTCTCTGGAGAGGGTTGACAGAAACCAGCAGAGCATTATTGGGTTTATGGGAAGGCATTGGAAGTAGCAAACCAAAACTGAACAGTAAGTCGATTAGAGGTACAAAATATTAGACGGCAATGTTGCAAAAGACGCGTGCAGGGCTTTTAGTACGGAGCCAAGGACCGAATATGGGGTTGAGTTTCTCTTGCACACACACACACACACACACACACACACACACACACACATACACACACAACCACATACACACACACTCATTAACATATACACACACTTTTACACAATCACAACTCCCCCCTTCACCCACCCAGGCTGTCCTCCATCTACGAGATGCTCCGCAAGATGCGTATGTTTAAGCACTACTACATCTACAAGTCCTTCCTCCATTGGCGCAAGCTCGTACGGCGTCTGCACTACCGCCGCGTGCGTAAGGAGCTTGGGCGCATGCTGTTCCAATCGGTGGGTCTTTTGTGTTAAGTTTTGCACATGGTTTTTGGTTACGGGATGATTGTCTTGTAATTTGCTGCAAGAGCAAAGAGTGTAGTTGGTGTGTTCTTTGTCGCTTAGATCATACTTTCAGGAAACAGAAATAAGGGTGGACTAGCTTTATAAACAGTCAATTTCCTGCAAGCTGTGATCATTTTGTGTTTGACAAACCTACTCGCTTCCCAGCTCTGCACCAACTCACACCCTTTGCCAGTTAATGTTGTCTTTCCGTGCAAACCCAACATCAACCATTTCCTGCTTTCAAGCAGCACACTCGAGTGTTCAATGCATGCTGTTGCTTTTGTGCTCATGCATACTTGTCGCTTTTGTGACTTTTCATGTCAACCATGTCCTTCCTGATCGCAAAACAAAGCACCCTTATCTGAATTCATGCTGTTGCTTTTGTGCAGGTACCGACATTCCGACCGTGCATCAGCCAGGTTCGAGGCCTCCTCTCTGAAGCCGAGTCTGCACATATGCTTTCTGTAAGTGGCCTTTGATGTCGCAGGCATCTGGGCTGTCTGTTGTGTACGCTCATTGACATCTTTGTAGGGATGCTAGAAAGGAATGCTGTAATAAACACAGTGGTTGTTTGATCTTGGGTGGGGTTGCGTGCACTTTTTGGGCTTGTTTTGATTTGAACTGATCATTAAGGTAAGCTTTTTCTTGCAGGCACATCTTCGGAGTAGATATTACACAATGTTGCGCTTGTAGGCAAATAGACATGCAATCACACACACCACAGATCCCCAAGAAGGAGCTATTCCTCGTGGATGCATTCATGGACGAGCAGGATAACCACCGAGAGAAGGTGGTGGCACCCTCCCTGAGTACAAAGATCATGCAGGTGCGTCTGTCAAACACAGGGGCCACGCAGGCACGCTGCTTGCATTTGCCAATTGGAACAAGCATCATAAGTGTGCGCATTGACATTTGCATCCACTTCAAGCAACGTAAGTAAATGAACCTTTGATACTGAAGATAAATTACAAAAAAAGCCTTGCTTTGCTAGACTTACATGCCTTTCTTCTGCAGTTCATTCCTTTTGCCAGAGACGACAGCTGAATTGCTTGCAATTCCTACTCTGCCCAAAGCATACGTTCAACCGCTGCAATGTGTAGTGGAGCTCCATGATCATTCAGACTTGCATTCAATTGCTGCAAATGGTTAAGGGTTCAGGTCTTAATAAGCCAGTCATGAGCAATTTACTGTTGCAAGCTTTTTAAAGCTTTTATGTCTCTTATTTGCCAGTGACACACACCTTTCTCTGTTGCAACTCACAGGTCATTGAAATCGTCACTGAGCTGTGCGGCAAAGTTGAGACAGAACGCCTTAGAATGGAAACCATGGTGAGCTTCCTAAACTCAACAGAGCAGTTTTAAAATTTTCTATATCTACTTTATTTCCCGAGATTATCTAGAGCAGGTGTTATTGAACAAAATTGTTAGCTTGGCCGGTGAAATAATAAGGAAGATGGATTTCTTTCCCCTTATTTGCAATAATCCCTTGTGAAGACAACGGTTGGCCCGGACAGCCTTCCTGTCGTTGTGTACATGCATGACAGCACTACCAACTTGGCTTTGTGGTGCTCAACTATTGCAGACGGACATACAAGTGCTGCAGGACAACGACTTCAAGGTCGGCATCCCGTCAATGGTATGTAGAGGGTGCTGCATGTTTCAAGATCTGCACATGTATGTGCCTGAAGGTCGACCTTTGCTCGTGAAGCAAAGTCAAGCAATGGTTGATTGATGTTGATGCTCTTTTTCCAGATCGCATTAGTGGCTCACACGCTGCAACAGGCCATACTGCACTCTACCCCATCATTCCTCTTCAGCGACATCAGCACTGCTGGCTTCCAAATGCCTATGCTGTTATACGCAGCTACACTGGTAACGTTAGCTTCAAGTATCATAGCATCCTCAATCTATTCTGTACCTTTGTTTTGTAACCTCAAGCCACACAAGGACGCCTAAACCCTGAACCGCCTCACCTCAGAACACACCTGTATCCCCACAGCATCCTGCTTTACCAAATTGAATTTTACCCACTCAGGTGACTGGCAGCAAAAGGAAACGCATCAGAGTTGTGCCAGAGAAAAATCAGCACACCCACCTCACTTGAACCTGTACAGGTGGCTGGCAGCAAAAGCAAGAGCATCAGTGCCATGAAAGAGGAGCGGAGAGAGCTGCTGCACCAGTACCAACGCATCTGTCATGAGTGCAGCCGCCTGAGGCAGTTTGTACGCTATATTGACTACATGGTGAGGCCGTCAAATGGTTGCTGAGGTCAAACAAGCTTGCCATGAAGTGCATACCATTCACGGGGAAATGTTGGAGTTAAACCGATGCCTGAAGCACACCAGTTGTGGAGAAACTTTGAGGGCCGTGTCCATAAGCCAGCTCTTAATTAAGTTGATAGATTTAGTTTTACCCGCTGCATGCAATCCTCCAATCCACCGCAAGCACATGCACCATCGCCAACTTGCATGCGCACTTAACAAACTGTTTTCCAGGTGAGCGTGTCTATCGTGCGCTTGGGCATGAGTGCCGCGTCAGAGCTCTTGAGATACTTTGAGGCCTCAGAGACAGTGCGGGTACGTTCAATCTTTTTGATCGCGGCATTGGATTGGTTTTACATTACCTGTACCAAAGCGGCTTCCTTGCTTTATTTCTGTTGGGGGCTGTCTGTTGTGTGATTACTCTTGGCCTTAGGGTTTGCAACTGTATTAATTGCATTTACTGCCCCTTCCTTTGGGTTTCAATACAGATATTTATGCTCTAGGGCAATGCAATAATACATTTGGAGAGCAGTTGGAAAGCACAACGCTCTCTCTCTCATAACTTAAACAACCTCCTTTTAAAAACCGCTACTTAATTACACAGGCACCTTTTGTACGCTATCTTTTCAATAAGGGCTTTTTGTAGGGGAATGAATGCGTAAAACAATGTAACACTGTCCGACGAGTCATACACCGCACGCAATGCTGATAAGCCTCCATTCTTTCAGTAACAATGCCTTGACTGTCGTTGCTTAATTGCAGGGCTGCTTCAGTACCACCGTGACTTACATGGAGCTCCCCAAGGAGTACAGGCTTGATCCCAATCACGTGGTGGTAAGCTGAAGACTGTGTGTTTGCGTGTGTGTGTGTGTGTGTGTGTGTGTGTGTGTGTGTGTGTGCGTGCGTGCGTGCGTGCGTGTGTGAGTGCGTGTGTGCGTGCGTGCGTGCGTGCGTGTGTGTGTATGTGTGTGTGTGTGTGTGTGTGTGTGTGTGTG
>Ga0307947_1002651_pt1 | contig 14360 bp, 17 predicted proteins | sample OrgLakmetagen232_FD_201840 | JGI IMG/M metagenome (GOLD analysis project Ga0307947, IMG submission 201840) | Saline water microbial communities from Organic Lake, Antarctica - #232 | ecosystem: Environmental > Aquatic > Non-marine Saline and Alkaline > Saline | place: Antarctica: Organic Lake...
TAAGGTGCCTTGCAAGTTTTGGGGGCGGGGGGTGGGCTGGGCGGGCCTGCGCACACTGATGTGAACTTTGGTGGGAAGAAGACAAACCTAGGGGCTGCGCCCCATGACTGGGGCTTCGCCAAAAAGGCACGAGAACAACTTAAAGGTGCTAATGCCTCGCTTTCTCAGACACCACAAAACCCTTCACACCAGGATATCCTGCTAGGAGCAACAAGTACCATCTACAGCAGCCACACAAGGAACCCACTCCACAGCCTCGGAGTTACTGGTCTACATGTCACAGGACTTATGGAAAATAAGTCTCAATTCCTCAACCAAAATCATACAGATGAGGCGAGATATTGAACACGACCCCCACAAGTATCTGAGTAATACTCCTGGTGGTATGCAGGCTTCTGCCTCCCAGCCACCTGATCCCCACTAAAAATCCTCTCCTCTATTGTTCTTCAGGTGGGATGTTGTGTGTATATGCATCCATTGGGTGGTGCCAAGCTGAAAACATAAATGTGCAAATCACACAGATTGAAGTGCCAAAACAGACAGAGGGTACTACACCTACTGGAAGGACCTCAGACCGCTGGTCAATAAGCCAGCTACAAATGCTTCCTGGAACATAGTAACCTCAAGTTATACAAAAAAGCGTAATGTTATGGGGTATCAAATTGCTACAATTTCTAATCAAAAGGAAGCCTTCCCATACGGCTTTTTCCCCCAATGTAAACTGCTCCGTCTGCCACTGCACTGACTGTGCGCTCCATACACTCTCTGGTTGCTTACAAACTTACATGGGAAACACGTCACGCCTTAAGTCTGGCAGAGGCGTGCGTCTGGTTCAGGGTAGTTTGGTCGTTAACGATAGGATACTTTTCCGTAATTTCTACTGGCGATTAGTGGCGCTATCTGTCTTGTACTTTGACTAATACAGCTGCTGGTCATGACAAACGTCATAATATGGCAAGTGCACTGATAGTCCAAGCCCTACAAAAGGGACCATGCGGTGCCAACCAACTTGCCTACACTGACATAGGCAGTGCAGATAATGTAGTAGAACAGGCCTAGATCTCAGACACTGCCAACAAAACACTGCCATGCATATCGGTTGATACCAAACCACAACACGTGCTTTGAAAAGAAGCCTCTTCTCAGATCCATCTTTTATATGTGCCCAAAACATACAGATGATCCCCCTCTTTAATTTATTGCGGTCGGTTGGTCCTGGCAGATGCTTAATTGTTAACAGATATTATTCAGTGCTGCAATATCACAAACAGCGTTGTGCCTTTTTTCCCTTTCCAGTTTTTTTTTATAGGTGCTACAAGTCTGGAGCTGCAACAACAACTAAAGTTTTTTACGCGTCCTAGCAGTCGCACGTTTTGACTGATGGCTTTATCTGTAAATCCTGTAAATCCTGAAAGCCTCTTCTCCCGACGCTATCTTATTTTTACCTAGTACTGTGTGCTCCTCTTGGGTAACCACCCCCCGCAACTCAGATTTTCAGCAGCTAAAGACAATAAACTTAATCCAAACCAGTGGGAGGTTCACCTGATTGAGTTTTAACAGATGTGAAGACACTAGGCCTGATCCTCAGTTTCAAAAGGCAAAAGCACAGCACAGCGTGCTTATCTCCAACCTACATAGACAGGGATATAGGGAGGTCAAGCTCCACATGATCCTCGTTGGAGTAATGGACACTACTTACAAAGACCATACAGACCTCCATCTGGACCGCCATAAGGTTAATAAGGTGACACCAAAAACACACCCATAAAAACACGATATGCACTGCAATACAACCTAAGCAACAACAGTCATGGTGTGGGTCTGGGTGCCAGGCACACAACCCCCTGACCCACACTGTTTATTTCCTTTTGTGTGTTTGCGGGGTGGGGGGCTGTCTGGTGCGGGCAGCTACGTAACCCCCTCCCTTAATTATGCTGACTGTGTCATAACTACCAGCGGATCTTTTCTTTTCTTTTCTGGTTGCAGGCTTTTTATCCCGCTCAGTTGCCCTGCTGGAGGCATATACAGCAATGCAACCTTACCTTACCCCAGCTCTAACTTCATCTGCTGAACAACTGAGCCAACATATTATGCAGAGGACGTGGTGTATGTACACACGAGAGAGGTTATTCATGTCGCATTTCCTATACACGAACAGCAGTGTGCATTTTCCCGTGAAGAATGTTGAGAACAAACACACATCTTGGCTACAAGGTGCTATTGGTTCAAAGGCAGATATAAAGAGTCAAAGTATGCTATTTCGATTGAACAAGTCCTTGGTTCTTTTGTGCTTTGCTGTGGTGTTGTAAACAAACAACGGGAAGTGCCCGCTAATTTGCTTAATACCTGATTTCAATTTCGATCTGTATACATGATTTTTACAGTCTCAGCCAGGCAAGTGCTGGTTCAAAGTTCATTTAGCAGCAGGGCCCGCAGCAAAAAAGTGATGAACCAGACCATGTCTGATGTTCCAGGCCCTCTTGTCGTGCATGTGCTGCTCCTCACACATGGATTTATGTATAATGTCATTTGCCTCCCTCTTCTTGGTATATCCTCAGTGTGACAGTCCAAGTTTTTTATGTGCCCAAAATTCACAGATGATTCCCCCTCTTTAACTCATTGCGGTCGGTTGGTCCTGGCAGATGCTTGATTGTTTACTGATTTTATTCAGTGCTGCAATGTCACAAACAGCATTGTGCCTTTTTTCCCTTTCCAAGGGTTTTTTTTGTAGGTGATATAAGTCTGGTGCTACAATAACAATTACCACAACGTGTTTGACATACGCAGCCTAGCAGTTGCACGTTTTGACTGATGGCTTAACGTGTAAACCTATACTATGCATGAAGCTGCATGAAGCCCGCCTGCACAAACAGCTGGCCTCGTTGGCTGCTCCAGCCCCAGGCACGTCACAGAAAAAAGAAAAAAGAACAAATTACGCAGGCAGTGAAAACCACTCCCCACATTAATTAAGCAAAAGGAGCCACTTTGGTATTGAGTACCGTAAAGCTCCTCCGCCGCAAAAAGGAAAAGGAAAATTAATGGGGATCAAGAGGGTTGCAGGCTTGGCCTGAAACCGGCTCCTGATGAGAGTTGATAATAGTACTGGAAAGGGCACGTCTGGTATGGACAAGTTTAGCAGCGAAGTTCACAGAATGCACATGGAGCTTGGCGGCAAGCTTCTTAACTTTTTGAGAATCAAGACCCAGTTCCTTAAAAGGCTTCAGATTGTGAATGTTGTAGATGGTGCCACCCACACCCAAAAGGATGATGTGGAGAGTAACGGAGGCTCCTTGGCGAATGTTGCAGAGATCTTTTTGCTGTTCCTTTGCGGCGTTCAGCTGGTTCTGAGGTCTGGTGTCTTTACAATACTTGATCTCGACGAGGTGGATGTCACGCCGAGGTTTGCTGAGGTCTTTAAGTCGGTGCTGTCTGGGGTTGGTGGCTCTACTGGTGGCTGACGGTGCTGCTGGGTGCTCCCAGTCTCCCTCAATTGCTCCCTGCCACTTCGAAGAACCCACCCCCCTTCATTAGTTTGTTGTTTTTGTGTTTTCGCAGCGATAGGAGTAACCAGCACAAAATATGGGCGGCTGGAGGTAAGTCTGTCTTTATCTGGGAAGCGGGGTGGGAAGAGCCATCTGGGAGCAATTCTACTTTCAGCTGTTTCAGGAACCTGGAGATTTTGCATGGTGTCATCCGTTCGTTGCTGCCTATATCTTTGGAGACAATGCATGACCCTAAGGAGCCTGTTTTGCTGATAGCCTTAAAGATCATGCGCGCACGGGCGGCATGCTAAGTTGTGTCTTTTGGTGATCATGTTCCTTATTTGCGTGTGCCGGCACCAAGAAAGGATGTGCAGGGCACTGTCTACTTGTGGGCAGAGGGGGCAAGTTTGAGAGTTTGAATAATACCGCATGTTTTTGATTATATAAGAAAAGAAAAGGAAAGTCTACTCTAGTAGTGGTAAGACGCCTAGCACTGATGAAGGGAAAGAAACTCACAATCTCCCCACCATAAGTCAGAAAAAGAAAGGAAGTCTGCCTGGAAAACCCTCCCACCCGGGAAAAAACAAAAACATTTTGATTATATAGGGTGCCTGTTCTGTATTTCATAATGATACATTTGGTCTTAAAGGAAACATTGGATGATGTTAGGTAAGCATTGCTAGTGGCTCCATTGGCAGTGCCGTCCTTTATGGAGGGTCTGGTTGTACGCATGGTAGTTCGCTTCAGTTTTGGCATTTCCCAGTTTATGGAAATTATGCATGTGTGCTTGAAGGGCGTCACGGTGGTTTGGTAGGTACCAAAGCTTTGGGGGAGGAGAATGGGCCATGTTTGTTGTATGGGTATGATTATGGGTTTGTGTTTGGTTTTCTAATTTTTCTTTTGCAAGCCAGTGCAGCGGATGTTGTAGAAGGGATTTCCCTCATGGCCTGCTATTCTGATGGATGTGTCGGAGCGATGTTGGAGTAGGTGGTGCCTGACTTTTTAGCAAGGGCGTCGGTATGTTCATTACCGATAATACCGGCATGGGACTTTACTTTGAAGAAGTGGGTGGGCGATGGTGATTGGCGGATTGCTTTAGCAATGGATTAAAGGACATCTACTTGGATATGGTGGCGATTGAGTTTCGGGTGTGACAGCTGCTTTTTGATTTGGTGCAGTGATGTAAGGCTGTCTGTAGCTATATGTGAGTGGCCGTGTGTGACTGCAGCTGCTATAGCTGCTAGCTCTGCACGTAAGATGGTGTTGGTTATACCCATGCTTTTTGGGTTTACATAGTGGGAAATATTAAAGTGAGGGTGGTAAACGCGTGATCCGGTGTTTTGCCCTACTTCATTCTTTTGGAGGCTGCCATCAGTGTAGGTCCAATCCCGCCAATCTTTTACCGTACGGGCTAAGTTTTGGCCGGAGCTGTTTTGGGGTGCTTCGTACGTATTACAATTATGAGGTTGGTCAGTGCTTATCAGGGCACTTGTAATATCTGGGCCTTCTGAGGCTTGAGGGTGGTCATTGGGTAGCTTATAAATTTTGAAAAGTCCAGATTTTTCACAGCCATAACAAGTCTGGATTTTCCACGCCTTTTTTACATCGTCAACCCAACATGAAAGCTATTATCAATAATTCATTAGTTAAAGTGAGTGTTAAATCGGTTTTATTCACGCCAGCAATACATGGGTTAAAATCACAACACTGTGGTCATCAAGGTACCAGCAGCACGCACCAGAAGCCAAAACGTACTTCAACTTGCCTGGGCAGCCGCTGACACTGCCGCTACAATAAAAAGGTCCAGAACAAGATTAAAACGTGAGCGAGGACCAATTCTTTGTTATGAAGGCATGCGCACAGCATCAATACCAGGTGCATGTGTCTGCCAACCAGTCACACCCATGCAGTGGTCACAAGCCATCCTTCTTGCGCATCATAATACACCTAGGTTATTGTGTCGCCCCTCCTCAGCTTTAGGCATCACCATCTCGGATGTGTGGGCTGATCAGGGTGTATGGCTTGTCGATGCCCATGAAGCGCTTGTACATCTACGCACACAAGAAAGAAAGTGCAGGAAGCAGTAAGCGCGCTGACGAGCATTCTCACGCCATTGCATCATTGTAAAGGCTCGTGCGCAAGCTGAAGCAGGAAACAGATAAAAGCGAAAATAGTGAATGGAGAAGACCAGTGCTCCGCCGAACAAGCACATCAACATTCGCTTTTCTTGCTTGCGACAGGGAGGGTCAGATCCTTACGACGGACGGGGGACAATCCCCAGAGTATAAGCCTTAGAGCAGGGTGACTGCCCTAGCACTACTCACCATGAAGGCACCACCAATGATAACGATAATCAAGGAGATAATGCACGCCAAGGCCACCCAGCCAGTCACGGTCACGGTGCTGCCGTCACGAGCAGTGGGGTCCACCAGCGTGTTCTCCAGGCCTGCTGCCCGTTGCATGCTGGCGATCTGCAGCAGTATGTGATGAGGCACAGTTGTGTGTGTGTTGTGCAAAAATCAACATATGCCACACAAGCTAGAACAGGGGCAAAGGAGTTAAAAGTTGGGACACCAGCAGGGCGTGCGCCTCTAAACCCAACAGGCTCCACTTATGTTTCCCAGTCCATAGAATCAGCCCTCTAAACTTTTAACAGTTGCTTTCCACCCAGGCTGTAAAACACGGAGCTCGCGCATGCCCACTCCAAGTATCAAACACTTCACCCACCCTGTGAACACAGAGCTCGCGCATGCCTGCACCATATCACAACAACAGCACATGGAAAAGCCCAACACACTCAAATCTCCCCACCACTTACAGGAAATCAAGGACTCTCATCGAATTTTTTGGGTACCAACAAGTTGACAAACGTACTTCAGCCTGACCGACCTACGACAACATTTCCTCCCTTTCCCCACCAAAAAAGTAATTAAAAAGTATACCCATCAGCCACTCATATGTCGTCAGAAGTCACCTCTCCGTCTCTTTAGGAGGTGGATATCCGACCACTACAAGAGGGCTGGCAGGGAAGGGGCTGAATTGGCACCAAGGGGGTGGATGCCCTGACAGGTACATGCCTACCAGCTGGCTAACCTCATCAAGTCACACCGAGAGGACGAGAATTTGAATAGCACATAACATACAACTATACGAGGACACCGCCCCACCTTCTGCACAATGGCTGACGTCGACTCGGGGTACTCAAAGTAGGAGCGCACGTCCTTGGGTGCTGCGATGAGCACCAGGTCCCTGCATTTCAAGTGGGAGGCACGTATGCTGCTCAAACACGAACCGAACCTTATGCAAGAGAGCAAGGAACACCAAAGTGAAAAAGGGTTGTTAGGGTAGGGCACGGACCCTACAGGTGGTGTGCCCTACCCACGTCGTGCCTTTGTGAAATGGTGTACACGTGCGTGCAACACGACACGCGCCTTGAGAGGCCGTGCGTGCAAGAGGTATGCCTTGCGTTCGGCATCTTTCATGCTGTGTGTCCAATCGTTGCTCACCTGCACTTGTCCTCAAGGTATTTGCCCTCAACAAGGGATTTGGAGAGACAGCGGCCAACCACACCAATGGTGAACACGCCACCAGACCTGCTGCGTGCTTTCTGCAGAGCGCAAGCATCATGTATGCGTGTTTGCATGTGTGCGCTAGCAGGGTCAATGCGGATGTGCAGTATGACGGGCGTTGCTTAATGGGTCCTTTTCATTTTTAATATCGCAAGTCAGGGAAGTACAACCCGTCCGGGGCCCGGAAAAAATAACAAAATTTTGGGCTCTGCCCCGGAGGGGTAGCCCAAAGCTGGTCCGGGTACCCCGGAAATTTGCAGGGACGACGGCCCCTGCGATTCCGGGGTACCCGGTAAAATTATAAATGTAGTTCCGGGTAATTTGCAGTGAATTTTGGAAATGACAGTGAGAATGACACTGTGAGAATGGGAAGAAGAGGGAAAGGTCAGCCAGCAAGGGGAGAGGGAGCCATCCCAAGCAAGAGGCTCCCCCTCCTGACCAGGCCTCCCTACGAGTGCTGGGCTTGAGTGCTTGCATCTTGTGGCAGCATGCAAGCACCAAACTGACTGAATGAAAATCTCTCCAGATGAAAACCCCCGCTCCTCCTCCCTCTGCTCCCCCCCCCTCCCCGTGCCCCAGGCCTTGATGAGGCCTCAACTAGCAGCCATGCGCGAACCTCAAGCGATGTTAAGCACATGCGATGTCAAGCACATACGAACAAGTCGCACACATACACACATGCATACACACACAAACATGTACGCACACACACACGAGCACGCACACAGGCACACACAACCACGCACACACAAGCACACACACATACGCACACACATACACACACACGCAATTACACACACACAAACATGCACAAAGCGTATAAAACAACTCATACACAACACACAAATGAACGCACACACTCACATATCACACACACATAAACGCACGCAAAACGCACACACACATACGCGCACACACACACGCATAAACACACTCGCACACACACACACACACACACACGCAAACACGCAAACACGTACGCACACACACGAGCACGCACGCAGGCACACACAACCACGCGCACAGCACATACAGGCACAAGCACACACACACTTACACACGCACATGCACGCACACACCAAAATACACACACACAAGCATTAACATTGTGCTTGGGGCCGGGGGCGACAGCCCCCAACCTGGGAAATTTTATAACACCCTGAATAATTTTTTAAGCAGTTCCGGGTCCACCTGAATAATTTGGGCACCCAGTGTACTTCCCTGTCGCAAGTCAAGGTCTGTCGTGTCACACACGCACCGGTGGGAAGCATTCATTACTGATGTCAAATGCAAGCAAGCAGACAACTTCTGAAGGTCACACACAAACACAGACACGCACCTTCGGGCAGTTGACTTCAATGTCATTGTCACAAGTAGCAGTGAAGGCCACGCCTGGGCGGTAGTCCCATAACGCAACCCGCACAGCTCGGCTCATCTCCGACTGCACGCAGCATCACACACAGCACAAGGAAAATGAGATCAGGGTGAGAGGGCTTCAACAGGTTGATGCGCTTCCTGCGTGCAGCACAGCACCGTGCACATCTTGGGCCAATTTAGAAAGGCAAGGGAGTTATAAGCGTCCTTGCAGCAAATCTTTACAATCTGCCAAATACCACCAGCGCCAAAACACTTAAAAACTGACGAGTGCACGCCATAAGTATGAAATACTAAAAGTGCCCACAGTTCCTTATCAGCCCATGCTTGTCAGGCAGCTACCACCACACGAGCGTTGCCACCACACCTCAATCATGTGTTTAGGACATACTCATGTGTATGCCATGGCATTCCACACAAGCACGCTGGTGTGCACGTACCTGGCAAGAGTCTGCTAACTGAGGGAAGTTCTCGGTCAAGCACTTGAGGACGGTGGCGTTGCCGCGGAACTGCGTGCGCGCGTCCTTGCAGTACGTGTTCATGTCTGCCTTGCAGTTGGTAAAAACGCCGATGTCATACCTGGAGGGGTTTTGGGGAGGAGGGGAGCACAACGTGTTAGACTGCAGTGTGCTCGTTTTTTACTACGTGCCTGTATACGTACTTTCACAGAGTGTGTATGAGTGCGTGTGTGCAGAGTGTGTATGAATGCGTGTGTGCAGAGTGTGTATGAGTGCGTGTGTGCAGTGTGTATGAGTGCGTGTGTGCAGAGTGTGTATTGAGTGTATGAGTGTGTGTGTGTGTGTGTGCGTGCGCGCGCGCATGCGTATACCTGTGCTAGGTTGTTGATGACTCTTTTCTCCAGACTCGTGAAGCCAGTGACCGGGTAACAAACATGGCAAACACATCAACAAACAAATCCCAGCAATGCACACCACACCCTCGCTGTACACCCTACACAATGTACAGAGGGGTTGCTTGTGCATCACACACACACGCTCATGCAGAGTCAAGGTTGGGCCAAACCCTACACAAACGTTGAACTCATTCTGTGTGGGGAATTAAATAAGCACGCGGTTATGCAGAGCAGAACATGATTCGGCCGCCCCTGGTCACACGTGCGCACCACAGGCACAGGAAGGCGCAGATGCACACCTGATGTCACTCTTCATGATCTCGTCACGCTGCTGCAGCTCCTCCTTGCAGTCCTCCCCAAAGTTGGGCTGAGCCATGTTTTCTATCAGACACTTGACGACACGGGCCTTGCCAGGCTTTACATCCTGAGGGCCAGATTAAGGAGAAAACGGGAGGACAATCATCTGTGCAAGCTAAAAGCCTGGGCTCAACTTCTCGAGCCTTCCCTGGCGACGTATGCTGAGCAACAATCAACAAAACATGTTTCTGTGAATGCACGCATGAATCCAGAGTCAAATACTTTCAAACTGCTGTTTAAGGCGCGTATGTGCATGCACATGTGCACACACATATGTACCAAGGTACAGCTCAGGATTTGCAGTTGACAGCACACTTTTAACGACACACGCGCATAAATACACTTTCATGCACACACACCTTGCAGTACACTGCACGCTCCTCAGAGCAAAGCTTGTTGAGCTTGGTGGCCAGTCGAATGTCACCGTACTCCCTGGCGGCCAGCTTGGTCTCCTCTGTGCGGCACTTGTCTGTCAGCTTGTCCTTGTTGAAGCGCAGGCACAAGTGGACACGGCCGTCTCCTGTGTGTGTAGATTTTCAGTGTGCGTAACTCTCCAAGTATGTGTGTGTGTGTGCGCATGTTTACTTGAGTGTGTATACTTGTCCTTGTATGTGTTCCTGCAGACCACAAGCTTACTTGTACAGTCAATGATGCATCATTCTTGAAAATGCCGTGGAATTTATGACCTCAGTCCCTGCATCAAGACCTGTAACAGACATGCTGCTTGCCTGCCTGCCTGCCTGTGGACATTTCTGTTATTTATGCCTTCACGTTCAGGACTGTCCCCCGTTATCGTAATTGGTACACGCATATTTGCAGGGTGAAACTGATAATCAAGGTCCTTCCTCAGCATCTTCATGCGAGCATCTCCTCAACAGGAAGAGAACTCTTCAGCAATAATTAATACTTCAATGCCGTCATAGCAGCAGGGAACGTACCTGGCTCAACGTCCTTGCAGAACGCCTCCACATCTGTGCGGCAGGCCTCGGCAAGGATGACGTCGTTGCGGAAGTCCTTGACCTCCATGAGCTCAAAGTAGAACACCTCCTCCTGGCAGGCCTGCACCGTGATGTTGTCCTGCTTCTCCTGTGAGGCACAAAGAACAGGAATCGAGGTGTGAGGTTTCACTCGCACTTGCGACTCTAGAACACATAAAAAACCCTCTCTCCTCCTGGCAGGCCACTCATTGACCATTGACGTTGTCCTGCTTCTCCCTCGTACGCCGGCTCACGCACGAAGAGGAGTGATCAGGTTAAGACCACAGGAGGAAGGAAGGCAACGAGATTTCAAGATTAAAAACACAACCTCTTCAAAACATAACTTGTCCTATTGCTCCTGCAGCACAACTCCAACACAAAGCTTCACTATTCACCTACAAACCTGAAAACCTTGACCTTGATAAAAATCCTCATGTGAATGCCATGCCAGGCTACATGCACATGCACATCTCTTAGCCAAACACACGCAACCAACACAGCCCACCTGCAAGCACTGCAACACCAGACCTCCGCAGATCTGGCCAGGGATGGTGCTGCACACATTGTCACACAGGCGGGGGATGTCCTGCTCACACGCGTGCGTGAGGCGGTAGTTCAGACGGTAGTCCTTGGCCTTTTCGTTCATCACACGCTCCACCTCTGTCTTGCACTCCTTGGACATGTCAGGGTCCTCTGTCTTCTGCTCCAGACACCTGCCAGGGCATATGCACGTGGTGCGTGTGTTCCAGTGTATGTGTGTATGTTTGCGCACGCACTCATGCATGTGTGTATGACCTGGGTGTGGAGATACCGACCGAGATAAGGAGTCATTGCACGTTTGTCCTCGTCACTCAAAATGCACACTCCCCTGCGCAACCATTTCCTGTACACACTTCAAACCTATGTGCTCACAGGATTCAAAAACCTGACCATGGGACGTTCCTGCACCTAAGCACCCAACCTACACTCTAACACTCCAGGGTTTTGCATTCATGCATTCCTGCACGCCTGATAAGGGGTCCAGGCCACGGGGTACGCCCTAGCATGCACCTCAAAACAGCTGAAAACACCTCAATCCTGGCTGCCAACAAGCACACACGCTTCCCTACACACCTGATAACACGGCCATGTCCATGGGGCATGTCCTTGCACAGCTGGTTGATCTCCCAGGCGCACGTCCTCTTCATACCGGCGTTGAAATCAATGTCTTCACTGATGCGGACCTGGAGACAGTTGAAAGTCCCAGCACGCACATTTCAGGCATTCACTGCTTCAAGGACAAGGGGACAGCTGCTGGTTTCCCCATGCTAGCACTGGATGTGCGTTGAGCTTTACTGAGTGGAGTGAAAGAAGAGCCCCACTGCAGGTCAAGTGCCTTATAGGCAACTGCAGATGTGTAGGGTTGGCCACAACCGTATATGTACACCGTATATGACCATACATTTGGTGATTTCCCTGCCAAAAATACCGTATATGCACCGTATATATACGGTTCTGGCCAACCCTACAGATGTGAAGGTAGGCGTCGTACAGCGGTGACGACACACTCCTTCAAAATCCCAAGGCAAGGGCACATGTGCCAGCACAACATGAGACACTCACTTTCACGACCGCACAAGCATACAAACACGTGCACACACACACACACACACACACACGCACACATACACACACGCACACACACCTCATGGTCAAACAGCGCCGCAGCACACTTCTGCTGCAGGCTTTTGCGATGGTCTTGTAAGCAGCGGATGACACGAGCAGATCCCTACAGAGGGGGCAACGGATTATCAAAGTCAGTTTGCAACAAATGCAACTGCACCAAAAACCTCCTTGTTTTATGTTCGAGCTCAGGCTTGTGCCCATTACATCTAACCGGAAACATGCTCATAGGTGCTCAGTTTAGCACCACACACAGGGAGATGACACAAACTCACTGGCTGCACGTCGCTGCACAAGGAGGCACGGTCATCTTTGCAGGCGGTGGCGAGCACCTCATCAAACAGGATGTTGCTGCCTGCACGAGACATGCGGCGGTGCACCTGCATACAGGCACAGGCACATGCAGGATGACACGAGATGCATGAGAATACCTACAAAACAGGCATCACAGACTTGTTTTTACATGAAGCACGGTGGTATACACCTGCATATGCATGGGAAATAGGAATAGAGGCACCTGCAACGCGAACAAAGCAAGGTATTAGGAGGTACGCTAAACAAGGTAAAAGAGGAAACACAAGGAAAATAGTTGATAAGCCACAGAATGGGCAACATGGGCAGAACAACAAGATGCGCATAGGCGAAAGAAAATACAGGGATCAGGTGCTCAAAGACCAGACACGCTCATTGAACGTGACTAGGGTTGGCCCAAACCGTACATGGGATTGCCATTTTCTGTACATACCGTAGGTTCACGATCACCTCGGGACCATACTTTGTAAAATTAATTTTTTGATTAGTTAGTGAGGGATTATTTGAGTTCGAATCCAGCTCGGGCAGGCCTGTCGGGACTTGATTTGTAAATTTCAGAGCCCCCCACTGGCTGCTGCTGTTGCTGCTGCCCCTGCTGATGCTGCTGTTGCTGTGCAGGCTGCTGGGCAGACTGCCCATTGGCTGCACGAGGAGAATCACAGTGCTTGCACGTGTGCTTCCCTCTATCAGAGAAGCAACCCTCTCTTACCCACTTGCCATCTTCACTAACTCTGTGTGGATGCCCCAGAGGAAGGGCCTGAGGGGGCTGTCAGAGGAGGAGGCTTGTTCTTGTGCTGCATGCATGGGCGCCCCACAGGCCTCTTCACAGCCGCGCCCCTTGCCTTTGCCTCTTGCTTCCTCTGTCAGCTCCTTGCGGCCTCTCCCTCTGCAGCTTTTCGCGGTCCCTCTGCTGAGCAGCCAGCCTTTCAGCTGGACTGGGGGTTCAAGAACAGAATTCACACTGGCACGCTTAGAGCTCATTTTCAAAATCACCCTCAAAACCACCTACATATTTAATATTTCACTTGAAATTCAGTTTGGAGAGGGCCCCGAGAATATTAAAAGATTTTGTTATTGGCCAAAAAATGATTTAATTTCCGAAGTGATAGTGAACCCACGGTACATCGTTTATGATCATATACACGCCGCATACTATATAAGAAAAATGTGGAGTCACTCAGGAGGCGCCAGTCTTGTAGCTTTTGGACGTCATCTAGCAAACGCATTTTTATTTTATAATCGGAATCCTGAGGTTGAGAGCTATCGATTGGTATATAAATGAGTTCAATCGGAGAAGGTCGGGAGGGGGGGGGGGTCGGGGGGTTTCGACTTTTTGGGACCCCCCCTCCAGAATTTTACTGGGGCATTTCCCAAAATTATAAATATATATTTGGAATCCTCAGGTCAAACCCATTCGATTGGCACCCTTTTTGAGCAAATTGGGTAAAAGGGGGGGTCTGTGGACATTTCCAAATGTCACAGGCACACGCACTCGGTGCAGGCCACGGGGTGAGTCAAGCCAATGAGGCAGCAATTAACCCCAAACTTACAGGATTGCGCCAGCATGAGATAGTCAGTGGAATTCTGAAGAAATTGAAGCAATGTGGGACTGTGCAAGCCAGTTATGGGTGCCTGGTAGGTCACGTGTGCATGGGCGTCTGTATCTCAGTTTTTGTCCCATAACTCTGCGGCATTATAGTTTCAGGTATTGATGAGTATGCAGATGGATGCAGAATTCCAAAAGGAGCAGAATGGTACCCTTTTTGTCTGGGTG